>JACCDN010062342.1_pt1 | contig 156137 bp, 137 predicted proteins | sample 7441691 | NCBI WGS metagenome assembly JACCDN01 (sample SAMN15323439, study PRJNA562643) | freshwater metagenome | isolation source: river surface water | place: USA:Blue River Watershed | collected 2017-08-16 | reverse complement strand
TTTTGGGGGTTAATCCAGTATTTCTTTGGCTTTAAATCGACTAAAAGGTTTCGCTGGTACGGCTTTATGTGGTATAAAGCGCGCCTCTTTTTGGGCGTGATGCCTGAGAGAGATTCACTTTTAACGTCACACACATATCGACACGCGACATCTGGGTGCCTAAAAGCGCGAGCTTGCAGGTTGATTAGCGGGGTATGTGGAGGCCTAACCCAATACATTTTAGGATTACGAAAATGCCACAAGTAAGCATGCGCGACATGTTGTCTGCCGGTGTCCACTTTGGTCACCAAACTCGTTACTGGAACCCAAAGATGGGCAAATACATCTTCGGTGCGCGTAACAAAATTCACATCATTAACCTTGAGCACACTGTGCCTGCGTTTAACGAAGCGTTGGCTTTGGTTCAACAAATGGCGTCTCAAAAGAAAAAAATTCTGTTTGTTGGTACTAAGCGCGCAGCGCAAAAAACCATCAAAGAACAAGCTGAACGCGCTGGCCAACCCTTTGTTAGCCATCGTTGGTTGGGCGGCATGCTCACCAACTACAAAACCATCCGCGCTTCAATCCGTCGCTTGCAAGATCTGACTGCTCAAAGCCAAGACGGTACTTTCACCAAGTTGACCAAGAAAGAAGCTTTAATGCGCACTCGCGACATGGAAAAGCTTGAGCGTTCAATTGGTGGTATTAAGAACATCAATGGTTTGCCCGATGCATTGTTTATCATCGACGTAGATCATGAGCGCATTGCAATTCAAGAAGCCAACAAGCTGGGTATTCCAGTTATTGGCGTAGTGGATACCAACAGCAACCCAGAAGGTGTTGACTATGTTATCCCAGGTAACGACGACGCCATCCGTGCAATCAAGTTGTACGCACAAGCTGTTGCTGATGCTTGCTTGGAAGGTGCTAAATCAGTATCTGCAGTACCTAACAAAGATGAATACGTTGCCGCAGAAGGCGCTGCTGAGTAATTTCAGTTAAAGCTCTGCAAAAACGTGAGAAGGGGCATAGCGCCCCTTTTTCTATAGTGAATTTTGAACTTTAAAGAGGAAAATGTCATGGCAGCTGTTACTCCTGCATTAGTGAAAGAACTGCGCGACCGTACCGCCCTCGGTATGATGGAATGTAAAAAAGCCCTTAATGACGCTGATGGCGACATCGAGTTGGCCATTGAAAACTTGCGTAAAATTTCTGGTTTGAAAGCGGCTAAGAAAGCTGACCGCACTGCTGCTGACGGCGTTGTTGCTGTTAAAGTTGCTGCTGATAACAGCTACGCTGTTGCGGTAGAAGTTAACTCTGAAACTGACTTTGCTGCGCGTGAGCCAAACTTTGTTGCTTTCGCAAACAGCGTATTGGAAAAAGCATTTGCGACCAAGCAAACCGACGTTGCTGCTTTGATGGCTGGCGAGTTGGAAGCTGCGCGTGAAGCATTGGTACAAAAAATCGGTGAGAACATTGGCGTTCGTCGCATCAGCTTGGTTGAAGGTGGTGTAGTGAGTGGTTACTTGCACTTGAACAGTCGTATCGCGGTATTGGTTCAATTGGAAGGCGGTAACGACGAAATTGGTAAAGACATTGCTATGCACGTAGCAGCTGTTAACCCAGCGGTTGTTAGCTCTGATCAAATGTCTCCAGAAGTTGTTGAGAAAGAAAAAGAAATCATTCGTGCTCAACCAGACATGGCTGGCAAGCCATCTGAGATCGTTGAGAAAATGATTGTTGGTCGTATCAACAAGTTCTTGAAAGAGAGCAGCTTGGTTGATCAACCATTTGTTAAAAATCCAGAGCTTACTGTTGCTCAATTTGCCAAAACTGGCGGCGCAACTGTTAAGAGCTTTGTGCGTTTAGAAGTAGGTGAAGGTATCGAAGTAGCAGTAGTAGACTTCGCTGCTGAAGTTGCTGCCCAGGTTGCCGCTACTAAAGGCTAATCTTTCCTCGTGAAAGAAAACAAAACCCGCACAGGGCGACTTGTGCGGGTTTTTTATTGCCTGAAACTTTAGTTTTGGATAGTGGCGTCTAAGCTGGTTTTACCTTTTGGAAATCTATGGAGCTGTTATGAAAACATTTGGAATTGCATGCGTGCTGGGGTGTTTGTCGTCTGTTGCGCTGGCGGATGGCTTTTATGTGGCGGGCGATGTAAGTCGTATTAAATGGGATATAGATGAGGCATCCACTGATAAAACCGGGTTTTATGTTGCGGGTGGTTATGCATTTTCATTGCCGTTCCAAGACGCTATGTCGGTCGAGTTGGGTTACCGCAGTTTGGGTGTTCACAAGGATAAAGATGCTGTTTATGCCTATCGCAGTGAGTTCAGCACGCTTCAGTTTTCGGTTATCGCCAACCACTATTTTTCGCCGCAGCTGAGTGCATACGGGCGAGTGGGGGTGGCGCAATTGGATATCGACTGGGAGTCCAAGCTGCTGTCTTCGGGTAAGCAGGTTGGAGATGAATCCGTTACTAAAAGCCGCCCTGTGTTTGGTTTGGGAGGGAGCTACAGCTTTGACAAGCATTTATCGGCACGCTTGGAATACACCTATTTGAAGTGGGAAGATTTCCGCTTTACCGGCCCCAGTCTTGGTGCTGAGTATAAATTCTGATTTTGTATTCGCGAGCGGGCGATTGTCCGCTTGATTCTTTACCTTTTGTGCTTCTGCAATGTTCGATGAGGTTGCTGGTGATAGCTACCTAAGACGCATCTACTTCAGAATCAACCATCTAATCCCTAACGAAAACCCTAGAAGCTCCCGCGCAAACCAGGGTTTTTCTGGTAAACTGCGGCGATTTTTTTGCACTCTGGTTACATTTCCCAAAATTGCCAGAAGAACCCGCTAACTCATTGTTTGGAGAGCCTTTATGTCTAGCCCAAGGGATAAAAAGTACAAGCGCATCTTGTTGAAGTTGAGTGGTGAGGAGTTGATGGGGACCGAGGGGTTCGGTATAGATCCCAAGGTGCTCGACAAAATGGCGCTGGAAATTGGTCAATTGGTCGGAATAGGCGTTCAAGTAGGCTTGGTGATTGGTGGTGGTAACCTCTTTCGTGGTTCGCAACTGAGCGCTGCTGGCCTTGATCGCGTTACCGGCGACCATATGGGTATGCTCGCCACCGTGATGAATGCTTTGGCGATGCGTGACGCTCTGGAACGCAGCAATATTTCATCCCGCGTCATGTCTGCCATCCCCATGAGCGGAATTGTTGAACACTATGACCGCCGCCGCGCGATTCGTTTTTTAAATTCAGGCGAAGTTGTTATTTTCGCCGCCGGTACAGGCAACCCGTTTTTCACCACCGATTCAGCCGCTTGTTTGCGTGGTATTGAAGTCGATGCGGACATCGTTTTGAAAGCTACCAAGGTAGACGGTGTTTACACAGCTGATCCGAAAAAAGATCCAACTGCGACCAAATATGATCGCCTGTCTTACGATGAAGTGTTGGACAAAAAATTGGGCGTTATGGATTTAACAGCCATTTGCTTGTGCCGCGAACACGATATGCCTGTGCGTGTGTTCCGTATGAATAAAACCGGCGCCTTGTTGAACATTGTTGTAGGTAGCAACGAAGGCACTTTGATCGAAGAGGATAAAAACCAATGATTAACGATATTAAAAAAGACGCTGAAGCGCGCATGAAAAAAGCGATTGAAGCTTTGGGCAACAACTTTAATAAAATTCGTACCGGCCGCGCTCACCCAAGCTTGTTGGATGGCATTACCGTTAATTACTACGGTGCAGATACTCCGTTGAGCCAACTGGCAAACATTAACGTTGAAGATGCTCGCACCCTTTCAATTAGCCCGTGGGAGCGCAATTTAGTTCCGGAAATTGAAAAAGCGATTTTGAAATCTAACTTGGGTTTAAACCCCTCAACCAATAACGGTTTGATTCGTCTTCCATTGCCAATGCTGACAGAAGAGACGCGTAAAAACTTTATCAAGCAAGCGCGCGCCGAAGCAGAAAACGGTCGTGTTTCTGTGCGAAATGTTCGCCGTGATGTATTGGGCGATGTAAAAGCCTTGTTGAAAGACAAAGCGATTAGCGAAGATGATGATCGTCGTGCACAAGACGAAATTCAAAAAATTACCGATAAATATATCGCTGAAGTGGATAAGGCTCTGGCCGCAAAAGAAGTTGATTTGATGTCTGTCTAAGGATATCAATATTAAAACTGGCTCGTTACTTGTAGCGAGCCAGTTTGTTTTTTTTAGAAGCTTTAAAAACAGAGTAAAACTTTTTACGGCTGCGGCAAGGATTGAGTGCTGTGGCTTTTTAAGCGGGAGAAATGTGTGTCTGAGAATCAACTTCGCCATGTCGCCATCATTATGGATGGCAACAATCGTTGGGCTAAACAGCGCGGCATGGCTGGCGTTGCCGGGCACAAAGTGGGCGTTGAACGCATTCGCGATGCGATGACTGCCTGCGAAGAGATTGGTGTAGAGGTTCTTACCGTTTTTGCATTTAGCAGCGAAAACTGGAAGCGCCCGCCGCTGGAAGTTGAAGCGCTTATGTCGCTGTTTCAACTTTATTTGAAAAACGAAGCTAAAGCCCTAAAGAAAAAAGGCGTACGCTTGCGCGTAATTGGCAATCGCGCGCGTTTTAGTAAGGGTATCCAAAGTGCAATTGCAGATGCTGAGGAATTAACGAAAGACGGCCAAATGACTTTGGTGATTGCGGCGGATTACGGTGGCCGTTGGGATATTGCAGAGGCTGCAAAAAAACTTGCGCTGGACATAAAAGAAGGCCATGTCGATGCAGAAAGCATCGATGAAAATGTGCTGGACTCTTATACCTCATTAGCTGATTTACCTCCTCTCGATCTGCTGATTCGCACTGGCGGTGAAATGCGTATCAGCAATTTCTTGCTCTGGCAGTGCGCCTACGCGGAATTCTTTTTTAGCGACAAATTGTGGCCGGATTTTGATGCCGATGAACTCAAACGCGCCGCAGCATCCTTTCACGAGCGCCAACGCCGGTTTGGCATGACGAGCGATCAAATTGAAGCTGGGGCCAGTCATGCTTAAACAACGGGTAATTACCGCCATTATTTTAACTGCTGTTTTTTTGTCAGCACTTTTTGGTTTGTCGTTGCCGCATTTTGCGCTGTTTATCGGTGCTGTAGTTTTAGTTGGTGCTTGGGAGTGGGCAAATTTGGCAAGCTTTGGCTCTATTCCGCAGCGTCTAACGTACACCGCGTTCATTGCGTTGGTGTTAGCGGCAACGGCTAGTGCGATGGGTTTGTTTTCAAGCCAAGGTTTTAATCTTGCGGCTGTAAAATGTGTTTTGATTCTGGCTGTGGTTTGGTGGATTCTCGCTTTATTTTTGGTTAAGGCTTATCCCACTAGTACTGTCTTTTGGGCGCATCCGCTGTTGCGTTTGGCGATGGGCGTGTTGGTATTGGTCCCCACTTGGTTGGCGTTGGTTTACGTTAGGTTCCAACCGCAAGGTGCATGGCTGGTTGTTATGATTGCCGCAATAGTTGCCGCGGCGGATACGGGTGGTTATTTTAGCGGCCGTAAGTTCGGCAAGCGCAAATTGGCTCCGGCTGTTAGTCCGGGTAAAACCTTGGAGGGTTTTGCTGGCGGGTTGTTATCAAATATCGTGTTGGCTGCATTGATTTCTTATCTTAGTGGCGGCAACTTTTTAATGCTGCTCGCTGTTGTGCTCCCTACCAGCTTGTTTTCCGTATTAGGTGATCTATTGGAGAGTATGGTGAAACGCCACGCGGGCGTTAAAGATAGCGGCGTCATCCTGCCCGGGCACGGCGGTATTCTTGATCGCGTCGATAGCATTACTGCTGCTGCCCCCGTTTTTGCTCTTGCGGTGCTCGTCAGTGGTTGGGTGCTAGGTCAATAATGGGTATCCAGCAGGTCACAGTTCTAGGGGCTACTGGCTCCATCGGTGTAAGTACGTTGGATGTACTGGCGCGCCATCCTGATCGCTATTCTGTGTTCGCGTTGACCGCTGATCGAAAATGGCAAGTCCTAGCGACTCAATGCTTGCAGCACAATCCGCGCTATGCCGTCTTAAACGATGACTCCTCTGCGTTAGCGCTAGCTGAAGAGTTGCGTCGCCAAGGTTGCAAAACCGAAGTGTTGCAAGGTGAAGACGCACTGGCTCAGGTCGCAAGCCATTCCGATACGCATGTTGTCATGGCTGCCATCGTGGGCGCAGCTGGGCTTCTGCCAACATTGGCTGCAGTGAAAGCCGGTAAAAAAGTATTGTTGGCAAATAAAGAAGCGCTGGTGATGGCGGGCGGTTTATTTACCCGTGCGGTAGCCGAGTATGGCGCAACATTGCTGCCAATCGACAGCGAGCACAACGCCATTTTTCAATGTTTACCTAATCATCGCGCTGATTATTTGGCAGACGGGCTGCAATCCAGTGGTGTCCGCAAAATACTGCTCACAGCGTCCGGCGGTCCATTCCGCAATACACCGGTTGTTGATCTAAAAGCAGTTACGCCCGAGCAGGCTTGTGCTCATCCTAATTGGAGCATGGGGCAAAAGATTTCTGTTGATTCAGCCACGATGTTGAACAAAGGGTTAGAGTTGATTGAGGCTTGCTGGCTTTTTAATACAAGGCCTAGTCAGGTGCAGGTGGTTATCCACCCGCAAAGCGTAATCCACTCCATGGTGGAGTACGTGGATGGTTCCGTGTTGGCACAGCTTGGCAACCCGGATATGCGTACGCCTATCGCTCATGCGCTGGCGTGGCCAGAGCGTATTCTGTCGGGAGTTGCGAGCTTGGATATTATCGCAACAGCACGCTTGGATTTTTCGGCACCAGATTACGAGCGTTTTCCGTGTTTGCGTTTGGCGCAACAAGCGGCGGAGCGCGCTGCCACGGCTCCCACTATCTTGAATGCTGCTAATGAAATTGCAGTAGCGGCCTTTTTGCAGCGTCAAATTCGGTTCGACCAGATTTCTCGTGTCATTGCCGCTGTGCTGGATCAGCAAGAGGTGATTGAACCGGATACGCTGGAGTTGGTCATAGCCAGCGACCAGAAAGCTCGTCAGCTGGCGCATTCTGTGATCAGCGCACTTTAAGTCAGGTCTAACGATTTCCTATGGATTTATTGCATACCGTCTTCTCTTTTCTCGTCGCCATCATTGTGCTGGTGACGGTCCATGAGTTCGGTCATTTTTATGTAGCAAGGCTGTGCGGTGTGCGCGTGCTGCGTTTTTCCTTGGGCTTCGGGAAAGTTCTGTGGCGCAAGTACGACAAGCACGGTACCGAGTTCTCTTTATCCGCGCTGCCTTTTGGTGGCTACGTCAAAATGCTGGATGAGCGGGAAGGTGACGTTCCCGCTGAACTCTTATCCCAAACTTTCACTCGTAAAACGGTTGGTCAGCGTATGGCAATCGTCGCAGCGGGGCCTGTGGCCAACTTTATGTTGGCAATTCTGCTGTTCTGGGGGTTGTTATTGGGTGGCGAAAGTGGGTTGGTTCCGGTCATCGCCTCTGTTGAAGCTAATTCGATTGCGGCCAAATCTGGGTTAGAAGTTGGGCAAGAGATTGTATCGGTTGATGAACAGCAAACCCCCACAGAGCAAGCAGTTGCACGCCATTTGATCAGCCGTTTAGGTGAATCAGGTGAGATAAGGTTTAAAGTTCGTTACCCCGATTCCAACCTGACCTATGAAATTAATGTGCCTCTTAATAATTGGATGCAAGATGCGAAAGATCCTGAGCCTATGAGTGGCTTGGGCATAGATCTAGGCCCTGTTAAGCCTATCGTTGGAGAGGTTTTGCCAAATACGCCGGCATCTCGTGCTGGATTTCAGGTTGAAGACAATATTGTGCGTATCAATGATGTACCGGTGAAGGATTGGCGTGACTTTCAAGCGGTGGTTCGTCCTCGCGCGAATCAATTAGTGATTGTTGATGTTGAGCGGAAGGATGCCTCTGGCGATGTAAACATTATAAGTTTATCGGTCACGCCGGAATCTTTTTCTGAAAAGGGGGTCTCTTATGGGCGAGTTGGCATGGCACCCAAACCTTTACCCGCTGAGTATCTTCGTCATTACGATTATTCTGTTGGTGGAGCCTTGATTGCCGGAATTAAGCGCACTTGGGACACCTCAGGATTTGTGCTTTTATCCGTTAAAAAGCTCATCGTAGGAGAAATTTCCACAAAAAACTTGAGTGGGCCGATAAGCATTGCTAAGGTGGCCGGCTCTTCAGCGCAGATAGGTTTGAAAAGCTTCATTGGCTTTCTCGCCTTGCTCAGTGTTTTTCTAGGAGTTTTTAACCTTTTGCCCATTCCCGTATTGGATGGCGGGCATCTGTTATATCTCTCGGTAGAGCTTATTAAGGGTAAGCCAGTATCTGAAAAGGTACAGGTTCTGGCGTATCAGGTAGGGCTTATGATAGTCATAGGTCTGAGTGTGTTGGCCATGTATAACGATATTATGCGGCTGTAGCGGCTCCGCTACGCTGCCAAAATGAATTCTAATTAGTAGATCAGATGACCCTATGAAGCGAGTTTCAATACGATTTTTCTGTTGCCTGGTGGTATTGCTCACATCTTTTGTGGTGCAAGCTCAAACCCAAAACTTTCGTGTTAGTGATATTCGGGTAGAGGGCTTACAACGTGTTTCTGCAGGTACCGTCTTTACTGCGCTCCCTATCCGTGTGGGTGATACGGTAAATCAATCGGATATCCAAAACGCAACTCGTGAACTTTTTAAAGTAGGTTTCTTTGCTGACGTTGCTATACAGCGTGATGGCGAAGTTTTGGTTTTGGTGCTCAAAGAGCGTCCAGCGATTACCAAAATCGAATTGGAAGGAAATAAAGCCATCAAGTCTGAAAACCTGATGGATAGTTTGAAGAAGAACAATTTGTCTGAAGGCCAAATTTTCCAGCGTGCAACTTTAGAGGGCATTACCCAGGCGCTGCAACGCGAATATATTGCTCAAGGTCGTTACGGTGCATCGGTCAAAATTGAAGTCGAAGATCTGCCCCGTAACCAAGTTAAAGTTAAAGTTAAAATTAGTGAAGGTGCGGTTGCTCGCATCAAACAAATCAATATTGTCGGCAACAAAGTTTATAGCGATCAAGAGCTGCTAGATCTTTTTGAGTTACACACGTCAACCATGTTTTCGTGGCTCAGCGGTAACGACAAATATTCTAAAGAAAAAATGAAAGGCGATCTGGAAAAGATCGAGTCCTATTATATGGACCGTGGTTACCTTTCATTTAAAATTGATTCATCGCAAATATCCTTGAGTCCTGATAAAGAACAAATCTACATCACTATTAACGTAACTGAGGGCGATATTTATAAAATTAGTGATGTCGAGCTTGCTGGTGATCCAGTTATAGATCCGGAAATTTTGCGCAGCCTCTTGTTGGTGAGAAAAGATCAAATATTCTCGCAAATTCTTATGACGACTTCTTCCGAGTATTTGACTCAGCGCTTGGGTAACGAAGGTTATACGTTTGCCAAAGTGGAGGGTATGCCAGATAAAAATGATGCAGAAAAAACGGTAAAAATTACGTTTTTCGTCGAGCCTGGTAAGCGAGCTTATGTAAACCGCATTAACTTCAAGGGTAATACCAAAACAATTGATGAAGTTTTGCGTCGTGAAATGCGTCAAATGGAAGGCGGTTCCGCCTCAACTGCTCAAATTGATAATTCCAAAGTTCACTTGGAGCGTTTGGGCTTTTTTAAAGAAGTGAAGGTTGATACAAAAGAGGTTCCCGGGTCTTCTGATAAGGTAGATGTAACCTATACGGTTGAAGAGCAGCCCTCAGGCAGTATGAGTTTGCAAATCGGTTACGCGCAATATTCGGGTATGTTATTTCAAGCGGGCATCCAGCAAAATAATTGGTTTGGTACTGGTAAGCAAATTGGTTTCAACTTTAGTCACAACCGTTATCAAACAAGCTATTCGTTGAATTACAACGATCCCTATTTTACGCCAGATGGCATTAGTCGTGGTTTTGGTTTGTATTACACCAAGAGTGATTATGGTTCTTACAACGTTACTCCATATAGCACCAACACTTACGGCGGTAAGGTGACTTTTGGTTACCCAATCTCTGAGGTTGAGCGGATAGGTTTTGATATAGGCTTGCGTAACTTAGAAGTAACACCGACCGATTATTCATCACAAGAAATACAGCGAACCCCAAGGCTTATTAATGGATATTCTTATGGCCAAGACCAATTTAGAGGTTATGTTCAAAGCAACAGCTATATAAGCTTTGCAGATTACGAGGCAATAATTAAGAGTAGAAATAATGGCATTGATTTCTTGGGCGGAACATATCCCTTGAATCCGCTAACAGAAGATCAATTCGGTGATAAAGGCTTCATCGATAAATACGGTGATACATTCAATGACGCTATCATGAGTGTATTTTGGCTGAAATCTACGCTAAATCGTGGGGTTTTGCCTGATCGTGGTGCTCAACAGAGAATCACGGGCGAGGTGAGTTTGCCTGGTGGTGATCTGGAATATTTCAAACTAGATTACGAGAATCAATTCTATAAACCACTTACTAAAAGTTTGACTCTGAGAGTTCATGGTCGCTTGGGTTTCGCCGATTCATATGGTAAGACAGATCGTTTGCCATTCTTTGAAAACTTTTACGGGGGTGGTTTCGGTTCGGTGCGCGGTTTTGAACGTAACTCTCTCGGTCCAAGAAGCACAGTTCAAGAAGAGGCTTTCTTTGCTTACTCAGCTTGGGATGATATTAATGGTGATGGAAAGCAAGATTCGAGCGAGCTCTACAATCCAGCATTAGTCTTGTGTCAAGATCCAACCAAATGTAATAACGTGGGTAAAATTATTTCGAGTCCTCCAGCAGATGCTAATGGCAATCCCTTAACTGATTACGGTCGTCGGCGCGGAGCGTTTGGTGGTAACGTCATTATGGAAGGTGGTGCAGAAATTCTGTTCCCATTGCCATTTATCAAGGACCAACGCTCTGTGCAGTCGGTGCTTTTTTTGGATGCCGGTAACGTATTTGATACGCACTGTGGCGCGCAGCAACGTAACTGCCATGGCGTAAATGTTAATGATCTTAAAGCATCTGTTGGTGTCGGTTTAACCTGGATTTCGAGCTTCGGTCCAATGCAGTTTAGTTTATCCAAGAAGATCAGTAAGGATGATCCTTATGATGATGACAAGGTGTTCGACTTTACCTTGGGTCAAACTTTCTAAAACAATTTTTAATATTTTAATTGCTGTTAATTTAATGATAAGAGGAAAATGCTCGTGAACTTTACAAAAAAATGTGTAGCCGCCGTTGCCCTGTGCATGATGTCAGCTGTTAGCTTTGCTGAAACAAAAATCGCCGTTATTAATCCTGAGGGCGCAATTTTATCTACGGCTGTTGCTAAAGCTCGTTTTGAAAAGCTTGAAAAATCTTCTGACTATGCGGCAACAAAAGCAAAATTAGATGGCATTTCCGCTGATTTTAAAGCTTTGCAAGAAACTGCCAAAAAAGATGGCGCTACTTGGTCAAATGATAAGAAAGAAGAAGTTTCTAAAAAAATTCAAGGCTACCAACAAGACGCACAATTTAATGGCCAAAAGTTGCAAAAAGCTCGTCAAGAAGTTGCTGAGTCTGTTGCTCAAGAATTAGGTCAAAAATATCAAACAGCACTTAAGCAAGTTGTTGATGCAGAAAAAATCGGTTTGTTATTAGGCCCACAAGCAGCTATTTTCGCTACGCCAGAATATGATATTACTGCGAAAGTAACTGACTTAATTAACAAAGCTAAGTAATTAAGTGGCTAAAAGTATTGCCTGTTTTACCTTGGCCGAGCTGGCTCAGCGCATTGACGCTGAGCTGGTCGGTGACCCGCAACATAAAATCTCTACTCTCGCCACTTTGCAAAGCGCAACACACAGTGGTTTAAGTTTTATTGCTAACCCGGCCTACAAAAAATATCTTACTTCTACTCAGGCGGGCGCGGTTATTTGTAATCAAGAATTAGCCGATGCGATTACCACTAATAAACTTATAGTGGCGAACCCCTACCTTGCCTTTGCGCGCTTAACTTCCCTCTTTGATAGTTCTTTGCGAGTTGAGACTGGAATTCATCAAACGGCAGTTATTGGAAAAGATTGCGAAATGGGTAAGGATGTTTGCATCCAACCGAATGTTGTAATCGGTGATGGTGTCCGGATTGGCGATGGAGTGTTCATTGGGGCGGGTGCTTATATTGGTACCGACTCATGCATTGGCGACCGAACACGATTGTTGCCTAATGTCACTATTTATCACGGTATTAGCATTGGCGAAGATTGCATTTTGCATAGCGGCGTCGTTATAGGTGCGGATGGTTTTGGCTTTGCGCCCTCAGCAGAAGGCTGGGTGAAAATACATCAGCTCGGTGGAGTTGTGCTTGGCAATAAAGTCGAAATAGGTGCTTGTACAACTATTGATCGCGGCGCGCTCGACAACACGATTATTGATGACGGTGTGATTCTCGATAATTTGATTCAAATTGGTCATAATGTGCGGCTTGGTAAACATACAGCGATTGCAGCTAATACTGTTATTGGCGGTAGTACAACGATTGGTGAAAATTGCACGATAGGTGGTGCAGTCGCCATCGCCGGCCACCTGACAGTAGTTGACAAGGTGTATATAACCGGGATGAGCATGGTGACTAATTCAATTACAGAAGCAGGTTCTTACTCGTCCGGTGTTCCTCTTGCGCCAACTAAAGACTGGCGTAAAAATGCAGCGCGTTTCCGTAATTTGGATAATCTAGCGTCTCGTCTTATTAGGTTGGAGCGTACGGCTCCGAAAGATGAATAAATAAGACCACACTGCTGTACAACCAAATTCTCTCTGCAGCTTTAATGTCTGCCGATAAATAGATTCTTTGAAAAACCCAAGGCCATTCTTATGATGGATATTAACGAAATACGTGAATATTTACCGCATCGCTATCCTTTTCTTTTGGTGGATCGCGTTGTGGAATTAGTTGAGGGCGACTATATCGTTGCTTACAAAAATATCACGGTAAACGAAGAAATTTTTAATGGTCATTTTCCACAAAATCCGGTGTTCCCCGGTGTAATGATTATCGAAGCTATGGCGCAAGCCGCTGGAATTCTTGGCTTTAAAACTATGAATAAAAAGCCGGAAGATGGTTCCATTTATTTATTTGCTGGCGTCGATGATGTTCGCTTTAAGCGTCAAGTTATTCCAGGTGATCGCTTGCAATTAGAATCTCGCGTCATTTCTGAGAAGCGCGGCATTTGGAAATTTGAATGCAAAGCAACTGTTGATGGTGTCTTGGCGGCATCCGCGACAATTTTGTGTGCAGATCGTAAGATCTAAGTTTTATTTTCTAAGTGGTTAACATCTAACTACCCGCGAGATTTTATTTTGATTGATTCACGCGCAATAATTCATCCCAGTGCAAAGCTTGCTGCTAATGTCCAAGTCGGTCCATGGTCAATCATAGGGGCAGATGTGGAAATTGGTGAAGGCACAATCATTGATTCCCATGTTGTGGTTAAAGGCCCAACAGTAATTGGGAAGCACAATCGCATCTATCAATTTTCTTCTGTGGGCGAAGATACGCCGGATTTGAAATACAAAGGCGAACCCACTCGTTTGGTGATGGGCGACCATAATATTATTCGCGAAGGTGTCACTATTCATCGCGGTACTGTTCAGGATCGCAATGAAACTACGATTGGAAGTCACAATTTAATCATGGCTTACGTGCATGTAGGGCATGATAGTGTGATTGGAAATCATTGCATTCTCGTCAATAACACCGCACTTGCGGGCCATGTTTATATCGGTGATTGGGCGATTCTAAGTGGCTACACCTTGGTCCATCAATTTTGCAAAATTGGTGCGCACAGTTTTACCGGTATGGGTACCGCAGTAGGTAAAGATATTCCTGCTTATGTGATGGCCACGGGTAATCCTGCAGAAGCGAAAAGTATTAATAGTGAAGGTCTTCGTCGCCGTGGTTTTAGTGCAGAAGACATTGCGACTATTACTAAAGCATACAAGCTGATTTATCGCCGTGGTTTAACCATTGACGAAGCATTAGTTGAGCTGGAAGCGCTATTACCCGAATGCGAGCGATTAGCTCCATTAATTCAATCCATCAAAGATTCTACGCGCGGTATTGTGAGATAAAAATTACTTTATTGAGTTAACAATAATAACGAATAAATAAGAAATTTTTATTGGGGCTTAAAATGGATCGTATACACATAGGTATAGTTGTCGGCGAAGCCTCTGGTGATATTCTTGGTGCTGCGCTTATGACAGAGCTGCGCCAAATATACCCTAACGCTGAGTTTTCCGGCATTGGCGGTCCACGTATGTTGGCGCTTGGCTTTCATTCCTATTTTCCGCAAGATCGGCTAGCAGTCATGGGCTTGATTGAGCCTCTGAAACGTCTGCCCGAATTGTTACGGATCCGTAAATTTTTACGTGAGCATTTTATTGCCAACCCGCCTGCTGTTTTCATCGGAATAGATTCTCCAGATTTCACAATATCGCTTGAAGGCTCGCTTAAAGAACGTGGTATTAAAACGGTTCATTATGTAAGCCCGTCGGTATGGGCTTGGCGACAAAAGCGTGTGTTTAAAATTGCCAAATCTGTTGATTTAATGCTGACCCTTCTTCCGTTCGAGGCTGCTTTTTATGAAAAGCACAATGTTCCGGTTGAGTTTGTTGGGCATCATCTTGCTGATGAAATTCCGCTTGAAGTGAATAAATACAATGCTCGCCGTGAATTGGGAATTCCAGAGCATGCACGCGTGGTTGCGCTTTTGCCGGGTAGCCGCGCGAGCGAAGTGGAGCGCATGGGTAAATTATTTATGCATGCGGCAGTATTTTGCCTAGAGCAAGATCCAGAATTGTTATTTTATATTCCTGCAGCCAATTCAGATCGCTACAGACAACTGCATCACCAATTAAATGATTACGTTGATTTTCCAATTCAGTTGTTTAATGGTAACTCACATCGAGTAATGGCAGCGGCAGATGTGCTTTTACTCGCCTCTGGCACTGTAGCGCTTGAGGCTTTGCTGTTAAAAAAGCCAATGGTTGTCGCTTATAAAATGGCCCCGCTGACGTTTAAAATTTTATCTTGGCTGGTGAAAACACCGTTCATTTCATTGCCAAATTTATTAGCTAATAAATTACTGGTGCCAGAACTCTTGCAAGACCAGGCAACGCCCGAGAAATTAAGCGCGTGCGTCATGCATTATTTTGAAAATCCCGATGAAACCTCGGATTTGAGTAATACTTTTGCAGAAATGCACTTGACGCTAAAACGTGATGCTAGCGCGCGTGCCGCAGCGGCAGTTGCCAAGCTTATTGAACGATAAGATTTAACTGGATCAATTAGTATGTTTGAACCTTTCATTTGTCGTTATCAAGGATTGCTCCTCGCAGGCTGTGATGAAGTTGGGCGTGGGCCATTAGCGGGTGACGTGGTAGCTGCGGCTGTCATTCTTGATCCTGAAAATCCTATTGAGGGGTTAGACGATTCAAAGAAGCTCACCGAAAAAAAGCGCGAGTTATTGTTCGACGAAATAAAGCTCAAAGCAAAAAGTTGGTGCATAGCGCGCGCAAGCGTTATGGAGATTGACCAAATAAATATTCTGCAGGCTAGTCTGCTGGCCATGACCCGCGCTGTGCAAGGCCTGCATATTCAGCCCGAGTACGTGCTTGTGGATGGTAATAAACTACCCAAATGGAGTTTTCAAGCAGAAGCGGTTGTGAAAGGCGATAGCCGTGTTGCTGCGATCAGTGCTGCATCCATTCTTGCAAAGGTTGTGCGTGACCGTGAAATGGTTGAGCTGGACAAGCAGTATCCCGGTTACGGGTTGGCTGATCACAAAGGCTATCCCACTAAGGTGCATATGGACGCCTTGGATAAGTTGGGCATTACGCCGATTCATCGCACCTCTTACGCTCCGGTGCGCGCCAAAATTGAACAAATGAAGTTATTTTGATGAGCACTATCTGCGATGCCGATCTTCATCATTTAAAGCCCGGCAAGCGTGTTGTATTGAAATCGTTTAAGGGTAGTTTGATTGCGCCGCAGGATATAACACCAGAAGAAAATTATTGGCAGTTGATTGGTAGTAAAGCCGTTGTTGAAGTTGCCGTTAACGCAGGTCGAGTACTTCTTAAATTTGAACGTGATTTATCGAGTTTGGGTTTGGTCAATCACAATGAAGTACCCAACACGTTGTGGATATTGATCAGCGATTTAAAATTTGTTTGTCGTTATTAGATATTTAAAGAGAACGTCAAAAGCTGGATCCCCGCTGCGCGAGGATGACGACTCCCTCAATAAAGCAACTCAAATAATTCGAGCGAAACTTTCTATCCAGCTTATTAGTAGAAAATTTATTAAATAGGGAATCGTCATTCTCGCGTAGCGAGGATCTAGTGACTTTGACTTTACTAGATTCTAAAATCACTGCATGCCCTGCGGGCATGACAATAACTCAGTCTTTCTCATCGACAATCGAAAAACCATGACCGCAAACTTCGTACACCTTCGCTTGCACACTGAATTCTCGTTAGTTGATAGTTTGGTGCGAATTAAAAAGCTCGTTAAACGCGTGGCTGAGTTGGATATGCCTGCTTGTGGCATAAGCGACCAGTGCAATTTTTATGGATTGATTAAATTCTATAAAGCTGCGCAAGGTGCAGGTGTTAAGCCCATTATCGGGAGCGATTTTTGGGTGGCCAGTAGCGATAGCGAAGGCAAACCAACAATCGTTACCTTGTTAGCCATGAACAACACTGGCTACAAAAATATTATTGAATTAATTTCCCGCGCTTGGCGACAAGGTCAGCAGCAAGGTGTTGCTTACGTTCAGCGCGAGTGGATCAGCGAATTCAGCGAAGGTTGCATTGCGCTCTCCGGTGGAAAGTTTGGCGATGTCGGTATGTGTTTGCTCGCAGGCCGTGCTGAACAAGCGCAAGAATTATTGCAAGGTTGGATGCGCGATTTCCCCAATTGTTTTTATCTGGAATTGCAACGTACCGGTCGTGAGAATGACGAAAATTATCTGCACGCTGCGGTTGCACTTGCGGATAATTTTCAATGCCCCGTAGTTGCTACTAACGATGTGCGCTTTATCAACCGCGATGAATTTGAAGTGCACGAAGCACGTGTTTGTATCAGCGAAGGCCGTACCCTCGATGATCCCCGCCGCGAGCGCCGTTACAGCGAACAACAATATTTGCGTTCCGCGGAAGAAATGTCTGAGTTGTTTAGCGATATTCCTGAAGCGTTGCAAAATACCCTAGAGATTGCCAAACGTTGCACCGTTAATATTCAAATGGGCAAATACTTTTTGCCTGAATATCCCATTCCGGAAGGAATGACTGAAGGGGATTTCTTTCGCAAAATTTCTGAAGAAGGTTTGGAGAAACGCCTCGAGCGAATTCTGGATAAAACTGCACCTGATTACGCCGAGCGCCGCAAGGCTTATGACGACCGTTTGACCTTTGAGCTGGATATCATCATTCAGATGGGATTCCCCGGCTATTTCCTCATAGTGATGGATTTTATCCAGTGGGCAAAAGATCACGGCATTCCTGTTGGCCCCGGACGCGGCTCGGGCGCGGGTTCGCTCGTCGCCTACGTGTTGTTGATTACCGACCTCGATCCGCTGCAATACGATTTGCTGTTTGAACGTTTCCTTAACCCAGAACGTGTATCCATGCCTGACTTCGATATCGATTTCTGCATGGACGGCCGCGACCGCGTGATTTCCTACGTGGCTGACAACTATGGCCGCGACGCTGTAAGCCAAATCATCACCTTCGGTACCATGGCTGCAAAAGCGGTTGTGCGCGACGTAGCTCGTGTGCAGGGCAAATCCTACGGCTTGGCCGATAAGCTTTCCAAGATGATTCCACCCACCCCGGGTATGACGCTCGCGCAAGCGCTGGAAGAAGAGCCGCAGCTCAAAGAGTTTTTGGCTGGCGATGCTGATGGTCAGGAAATTTGGGAGATGGCTGTTCAGCTGGAAGGCCTGACCCGTAACGTGGGTAAGCACGCCGGTGGCGTGGTGATTGCGCCAACCAAACTCACCGATTTTGCACCGCTGTTTAGCGATGAAAGTGGTGGCGGCCTGGTAACCCAATTCGACAAGAATGATGTGGAAGAAGCGGGGCTGGTAAAGTTCGACTTCCTCGGTTTGCGTACGCTCACCATCATCGATTGGGCGCGCATCATGATCGACAAACAGCGCGCGCGTTTGGGCGAAGCGCCACTCGACATCAGCGCTATACCGCTCGATGATGTACAAACCTTCTCACTCCTTAAGCGTGCCGAAACCACCGCCGTATTCCAGCTTGAATCGCGCGGGATGAAAGACCTGATTAAGCGCCTGCAGCCCGACAACATTGAAGACCTGATCGCATTGGTAGCGCTCTTTCGCCCCGGCCCGCTCGAATCGGGCATGGTGGACGACTTTATTAACCGTAAGCATGGCCGCGCGCAAGTGGCCTATCCCGACGCAAAATTCCAGCACCATACCCTTAAGCCTGTGCTTGAGCCGACCTACGGCGTTATCGTCTATCAAGAGCAGGTAATGCAAATTGCGCAGGTATTGGCAGGCTATACGCTCGGCGGTGCCGATATGCTTCGCCGTGCTATGGGTAAGAAAAAACCCGAGGAAATGGCCAAGCAGCGTTCGGTGTTTGAGGAGGGCGCTAAGTCGATGGGCGTTGATCCCGACTTGGCGATCAAAATTTTTGACTTGGTGGAAAAGTTTGCGGGCTACGGTTTTAACAAATCTCACTCGGCGGCATACGCCATAGTTTCCTACCAGACTGCGTGGCTTAAAGCCCATTACCCTGCGCACTTTATGGCGGCGACCATGTCATCGGACATGGATAAAACCGACAAGGTGGTGACCTTCATTGAAGAATGTCGCCACATGAAATTAAAGCTCCTCCCGCCTGACGTAAATTCCGGCGAGTTCCATTTCACGGTGGATGAAAAGGGCAACATTATTTACGGGTTGGGCGCAATCAAAGGCTTGGGCGAAGGCCCGGTGGAATCCATTATTGCAGCGCGAAACGAGGGCGGGCCTTTCAAAGATTTGTTCGATTTCTGCGCCCGTGTTGATCCGCGTAAGGTGAACAAGCGTGCCTTGGAGGCAATCATCCGCTCCGGTGCGGCGGATAACCTTGGCCCCACCATTGGAACGCTGCAGCACAATATTGATCATGATCGGGCGGTTATGTTTGCGTCCATGAGCGAAGCGGTGAAAACCGCGGAACAAGCCGCCGCCAATACGAGCGCGGGTATGATGGATTTGTTTGGCGAAGTCATGGCGTCAGATCCGGTCCAGAAAGATGTTTATGCCGACTTCCGTCGTGTGCGCACGTGGACCATGAAAGAGCGCTTACACGCCGAAAAAGAAACACTTGGGCTCTACCTTACCGGTCACCCCATCGATGAATACGAAAGCGAATTGCCGCATTTGGTCAGCTCGCGCATTGCGGAGCTTAAGCCCGATAAATACGAGCCGCGCGGCGAGAAAGGTAAGAGCGATGAAAAGCCACGTCAGTCGGTGGCAGGTTTGGTGGTTGCGCAGCGCACCATGAAAACCAAGCGTGGCGATACCATGGCCTTTGTGACGCTAGACGACCGTACCGGTCGCATTGAAATTGCTGTGTTTGCTGATACCTATATTCAATGCCGCGATGTGTTATTGAAGGACGGCCTATTGGTTATAGCTGGACAAGTCAGCATTGATGACTTTAGCGGTATGTTAAAGATGCGCGCCATGACTATTCGCCCCTTGTCTGAGCTGCGCGAAGAGCGCGCGAGGGAGCTTTGTCTGGAGCTTGAATCGGGCGCATTGCCAGCCAATTTTATTCGCCAAATGGCAGATATTTTGGAGCCTTATCGCGGCACGCCAAGCCGCACTGCACCCTGTCCCTTGGTTATCGATTTTCGCCGCAGTAATGCTAAAGCTCAGCTGAAATTAGGCGCGACTTGGAACATACGGCCGGAAGACGAGCTTTTGCAATCCCTAAGGGATGCCTATGGTGCAGCCAAAGTAAAATTGGTTTATTAGAGGGGGGGATCATGCGTTGATTTTTTGAGCAATAGCATGGTCAGCGAAACCCCTAAATCGCGGATTTTCAGTAGAAATGGTCGACTAAATGCGGCATTTCGCGTAAGGTAGCGCCCCAATTATTGCACCCTTGTTGGCTTGGGTTGGATGTCGTGAGAGACAACTTTCCAAGCGTGCAAACGAACAATTTCTTGGCAGTATCCACTAGCCATATAACGAGCCAATAACTGCTATGAATCTGAATTATCTGGATTTTGAACAGCCCATTGCCGAACTTGAAGGCAAAATCGAAGAATTACAGCTGGTTGGTGACTCAAGCGATATCAATATCGCAGACGAAATTGCCAAGCTGCGTCAAAAGAGCAGCAAGCTCACTGAAACCATTTATTCAAAGCTCACTGCTTGGGATATCGTAAAGATCGCCCGCCACCCGCAACGCCCTTACACCTCTGATTACATACCACTGTTGTTTTCTGATTTTGATGAGCTGCATGGTGACCGCCACTTTGGCGATGACAAAGCCATTATTGGTGGCGTTGGTCGTTTGGATGGCAAGCCGGTGATGATCATCGGCGAAGAAAAGGGCCGTACCGTTCAAGAAAAAGTGATGCGCAACTTTGGTATGCCCAAGCCAGAAGGTTACCGTAAAGCCCTGCGCTTAATGGAAATGGCTGAGCGTTTTAAAATGCCGGTGATCACACTTATCGATACACCCGGAGCTTACCCAGGTATAGATTCCGAGGAGCGTGGCATATCAGAATCCATTGCACAAAACCTTGCGGTGATGTCGCGTTTGCGCACTCCCATTATTTGCACGGTAATCGGTGAAGGTTCGTCAGGCGGCGCGCTGGCAATTGGTGTGGGTGATCAGCTCAATATGCTGCAGTACTCAACTTACTTTGTTATTTCCCCGGAAGGCTGCGCCAATATTATTTGGAAAACCGTTGCCAAAGCGCCAGAGGCCGCACAGGCGATGGGCGTGACTTCAAAAATCTTACAGGATTTAGGAATTGTCGATGAAACCATTCCTGAGCCATTAGGTGGTGCCCACCGCGATATCGATGCAATGGCGCGCAAACTTAAAGAGCGTTTGACCGCTCAAGTTGATAAGCTCAGTAAAGAACCATTGGATTCATTGCTGGAGCGACGTTACCAACGCTTGATGAGTTACGGTAACCCTTAAGTTACGAAAATAAAAAAGCCGCTGATGAAAATCAGCGGCTTTTTTATTGGAAAATCCGTTTTATTTGCAAGTCTGTTGTATTGAATAGCCCGTTTCAATAATTTTAATAAGAAGGAGTTAAAGGTGATCAAAAAGTCTGCCCTGTTAATTTGCATATTCTCACTCATCATGGGAGGCAATTCGGTATTTGCATCCAATCCTTCTCTGGAACGTAAGGCAGAGCCTTATTTAGAAGAGTCTTATGCTCAATTGCGCAGCAAACAAATCACCGCAGTGGACTATGCGTTGAGTGTAGAGCTAGACGAAGTATCAACAGCCTTTACCGGCGACATTAAAATCAATTTCACCTTGGCGAAAAGTAACAAAATGCCGGTGACGGTGGATTTCGACGGTGGCGAGGTTTTGTCAGCAGAACTCAATGGTAAGCCCGTGCAAGGGACGCATGAAAAATGGTTTATCCAATTTGCGCCAGATTTATTCTCGGCGGGGAAAAATAGTTTACGTATTCGCTATACCCGCCCCTTCGCAACCGCGGGTGACGGATTACATCGTTATAAAGACAAAGAAACGGGGCGTGTTTATCTCTATAGCAATTTTGAACCCTATAACGCGCACAAAATGTTTCCGCATTTTGATCAGCCCGATATTAAAGCAACTTATTTATTAGATGTTGTTGCGCCCAAAACATGGCAAGTGGTTTCTACAACCCGCGAAAATAATATTGCAGAGCTGGGTGATAAAAAGCATTGGTCATTTCCTAAAACGCCCCTGATGTCATCTTATGTTTTCTCGCTACATGCTGGTGAATATGCGGTGTGGGAAGATAAAGCTGGCGATATTCCTTTGCGATTGTTCGCGCGGCAAGAGCTTGCCCAATACGTTAATTACAAAGAATGGTTTTTGTTTACGCAGCAATCATTTGAATTCTATAACCGCTATTTCAACTATCCATACCCTTACGGGAAGTATGATCAACTTGTCGTTCCCGATTTTAATAGCGGCGCAATGGAGAATATTGGTGCGGTCACTTTTAACGAAGCTTATATAAGCCGCAGCCCCAAAACCTATGCTCAACGTATGCGTAACAACACCGTTATTTCTCACGAAATGGCGCACATGTGGTTTGGCGATTTGGTGACAATGAAGTGGTGGAATGGTCTTTGGTTGAATGAAAGTTTTGCCACTTACATGTCCTATTTGCAAATGGCCGACAACTCTGAATTTAAAACAGATATTTGGAGTGGCTTTTATAACGACGCCAAATTATCTGCCTATGGCGCGGATTTTCAAGCAACGACGCATCCTATTGAGCTACCCGTTGCCAATACTGCCGAGGCTTTTACAAATTTTGATGCAATTACCTATGGCAAAGGTGCATCGGTGTTAAAACAGTTAGCCATTTTTGTTGGCGAAGAAAAGTTTCGCCAAGGTGTAAGTGCCTATTTAAAAAAATATTCAAATAGCAACACTACGCTAAAAAACTTTATGGATGAAGTTGCTAAAGCATCGGGAAAAAATTTAAGCCCGTGGTCGAAAGAATGGTTATCCGTTGCTGGCCTCAATACCATTAATATTAATTTGCAATGTGCAGACAATGGCAAGCAAACATCAATTAAGAAACTCGAAATACTTCAATCGGGCACGGAAACCCATCCTACTTTGCGTAGCCAACGTACTCAGCTGGGTTTATACAAAATAAAAAGCGAAAATCTACAGTTGCAGGATTCAATAGCTGTCACTTACAAGGGAAGAGCTACGCTTGTTAGTGAAGCTAAGGGGAAAGGTTGCCCAGATTTTGTGTTTGGTAACGTGAATGACTGGGCGTATGTTAAAACAGCTTTAGAGGAAAAGCAGCGTGATTTAGCGGGCAAGCATATTAACGATTTCGACAATCTCACCCGCAGAATGTTGTGGGAATATTTATGGGATGAAGCCCAAGGCAGCAAGCTTCCGTTAAGAAATTATGTGAAGTTTGTTCAGCAAAATATTGCAGGCGAACCAGATCAACGCCTTGCTGCAACCGTTTTATCGCGCTATGCAATTGCAGCCAATTATTTTTGGTTAATGACTAACGCAGGTCAGGATCATAAAACAGATTTGTTAGAAATGGAGCAATTTTTATTGCAACGCTTGGATGCCGCGCCTGCGAATTCAGATCTTCAAAAAGTCCTCTTCGATATTTATACAACAGTTGCTTTTTCACAAACGGGTTTAGAGCGGTTGCATGCATATTTATTTGGCAAAAGCCTTCCACAAGGGTTTGTCGTGGATCAGGATCGACGTTGGCTAATTCTGCGCCGGTTAAATCAATTTGCTTATCAGGATTATCGTGAATTGACGGATGCTGAGCAGAAAAAGGATTTGTCTGATCTTGGGCAACAAATGGCGATTGTGTGCGAAGCGATTCGCCCGGAACTTGCAACCAAAGAAAAATGGTTTTCGCTGTTAGTTGCGGAGAATAGCCCCTACAAATTTGCAACCCAACGTATTCTTATGCGTTTTCTATTTCCGTTGAGCCAAAATGATTTGCGCAGTCAATTTAATGGACGCATTGAATCGCAACTACCCATGATTCATGCACGTAATAATGATCGCTTTTTGGCAGCTTATTCAGATGGCTTGGTTCCTCCACGTCAATGTACGCTTGAAGGAAAAGATGCGCTGGCAAAAGTTCGTGACCAATACGCTTCGCTTGGCCCAGTGGTGTTTAAAAATCTTAGTAACGCGGTACAAGATGAAGAGCGTTGCGTGAGTATGATGAAGCTCATGGATAAGTGATTAACTGAAGTTGGCTATCGAAACTAGCCACTTGCTCACCAAGTGGCTGTAGTTTTTTGGATGCTTATCTTTTCGGTTTCGGAGAGTTTCTATCAGCGCCGCCAGGTTTATTTGGTTTAGTGAAAGCCGGTTTAGCTTTTAATGGGTCGTTAAATTTTTTCGCGCTTTCAAATTTGTCACCAAATGCTTTTGCCGCTGGCTTTTTACCCGCAGCAGCTGCCGCATTTTTTGCACGAGGACTTGTACTTACTTGTGCTCGTGCAAGAGGTGAAGGGTTTCTGCTTGCAGGTTTTGTATTGCGATTATTCGTTGCTTTTGGATCTTCCGCAGGAATTAATGCAGAAGCCGCTGAACCAATTAAATGGCCCTTGCGCATTTTTACTAGAGCTTCGCGAATCATGGGCCAGCCAGCGGGGTCGTGGTAGCGCAGTAAAGCTTTTTGCAAACGGCGCTGATCAAGGCCGCGTGGAATAGTAATTTTTCCGCTTTTGTAAGTAAGTTTTTTTAACGGGTTGCGTTCGCTCACGTACATAGCTGTTGCTAGCGACATAGGCGATGGATAAAAGGTTTGCACCTGGTCTACTTCAAAATTATTTTTCTTAAGCCACAGCGCCATATTCACCATGTCTTCGTCTTTGGTGCCTGGGTGAGCTGCAATAAAATAGGGAATTAAATATTGTTTTTTGCCCGCTTCCTTGGAGAATTTGTCGAACATTTTTTTGAATTCGTAATAGCTGCTCATTTTGGGCTTCATCATTTGCGCGAGCGGGCCTTCCTCTGTGTGCTCGGGTGCAATTTTCAAATAGCCGCCTACATGGTGCGTTACTAATTCTTTTACATATTCCGGATCTTGCACCGCAAGGTCATAGCGCAAGCCTGATGCGATTGAAATACGATTAACGCCTTTTAATTTACGTGCTGCGCGGTAGAGCGCCGTTGTGTGCTTGTGATCTGTAATTAAGTTTTTGCAAATAGTGGGATACACGCACGACAAGCGCCGACACTTGGACAGTGTGGGCATATCTTTGCAAGTAAGGCGATACATGTTCGCCGTAGGGCCGCCCAGATCGGAAATGTGGCCTGTGAAGCCTGGTACTTTTTCGCGAATATCTTCAATTTCTTTCAAGATAGATTCTTGCGAGCGGCTTTGAATAATACGGCCTTCATGTTCGGTAATAGAGCAAAACGTACAGCCGCCAAAACACCCGCGCATAATATTCACAGAGGTTTTAATCATGTCGTAAGCTGGAATTTTTTCTTTGCCATAAACAGGGTGCGGCACGCGCGCATAAGGCAAATCAAATACACCGTCTAATTCATCCGTCTCTAACGGGATCGGTGGTGGGTTTACCCAAATTTCGCGGTTGCCATGTTTTTGTACCAAGGGGCGCGCGTTGTAAGGGTTGGCTTCTTGATGCAAAACGCGCGAGGCATGCGCGTATAAAATTGGATCGTTGCGTACTTTATCAAACGCCGGAAGACGAACGTAAACCTTATCGTCATTGGCCAAATCGCTACGATTTTGTAGTGGCATTGGAATAATACGAATCGCTTGTGGTTCATCCGCATTCAACGATTTTTCTGACGCCTCGCCCTGCGCTGGGCAGCCAATGGTTTGAAGTTGCTCAGAGGGATTTAGGGCAGCAATTTGCGCTTCCATCTTTTCTGGGTCGAGTTGGCGCAAGCCAATTTGCGAATTGTTTAGGTCTGCTTGCGCAGCATCCACAACGGATTTTGTGTCGTGCTGGTACTCGTAGGGATTAGGCAGCTTATCAATGTGACCGGGCCAATCGATACGCGTTGAATCAATTTCCGTCCAGCCAGCGGGTACGTCTTTTTTCACCACGACTGTGCCGCGAATGTTATCCAAATCTTTAATGTCTTTGCCCTGCGCCAAGGCGTGTGCGATATCTGCAATCGCGCGTTCGGCGTTGCCGTACAGAAGAATGTCGGCGGTGGCGTCGATCAAGACGGAGCGGCGCACTTCGTTGCTCCAGTAATCGTACTGGGCGATTCGGCGCAAGCTAGCTTCAATGCCACCGAGCACAATGGGTACATCTTTGTAGGCTTCTTTGCAGCGCTGGCTGTACACGGTTACGCAGCGATCAGGGCGTTTGCCGCCCATGCCGCCAGGTGTGTAGGCGTCGTCTGAGCGCATGCGTAAATCTGCGGTGTAGCGGTTGATCATGGAATCCATGTTGCCCGCGCTTACGCCGAAGAAGAGATTCGGCTTACCCAAGGCTTTGAAGGGTTCTGCGCTTTTCCAATCGGGCTGCGCAATGATGCCGACACGGAAGCCTTGCGACTCTAAAAAGCGACCAATCACGGCCATACCAAAGCTGGGGTGGTCCACGTAGGCGTCGCCGCACACGATGATAATATCGCAGGAATCCCAACCCAATTTATCCATTTCAGCACGGCTCATGGGCAGAAATGGCGCGGGGCCATAGCATTCAGCCCAATAGCGAGGGTGGTCAAATAGGTTGGTGACGTCGGTATTCATAGATGGGTACTGCGCGGTGGAGATTACGGGGCGCTATTGTCCCAGAAACAGGGTTGTGAAAATAGACTTAAGTTTTTGCGTTAAGGTAAAGATTGGATTTAACACGAGGGCTTAATGCTGCGGCATGGGGGTTTGGTGTATGGGCAGGCTAAACCAAAAACAGCTTCCCGCGCCAAGCTCACTTTCAAAACCGATATTACCGCCCATTTTCTCAATCAAGGTTTTACTGATTTTTAAACCGAGCCCAGTACCACCTTGCTTACGCGTATCGGAGCTATCGGCTTGGGCGAAGGCGCTGAAAATGCGCGAACGAAATTCCGTTGGAATCCCTGGCCCATAATCACGCACGGAAACTGTGGCTTTGCCATCCAGAACACTTACTGTGATGTCCACCGCGCGTTCAGCCGGGGAATATTTTGCGGCGTTAGAAAACAAATTGCTCATCACCTGCATTAAACGATCAGCATCAGCAATCACCATGGCTTCGTAAGGTTTCGCCGTTAAAGCGAAACGTGTGTTGTAGGTTTGTGCGTAGGCGGTGTTGGATTCTATGGCGAGCTCTACCAGTGCATTCAAATTAATTAAATCTTTGTTCAAGCTCATTTTGCCAGCGGTGAGCTTTTCCATATCCAGAATGTCGTTCACTAGCACAACTAAGCGCTGGCTATTTTTGTGAGCGATTTTTATGAGCTTTAAGGGGGCGTCACCAATAAGGCCAGCCTTGCCTGATTCCAAAATGCCCAGTGCGCCGCGAATGGATGTAATAGGCGTTCGCAATTCGTGGCTGACGACTGATACAAATTCAGATTGCACTTGGGCTATGCGTCGGCGCTCAGTAATATCATTAAGTGTTCCGGTAAACTTCAAGGTTTTTGCATCGTCTGCCAGTTCGGTTTGAAGTGTTAATTCAAGCCAGCAACCTTGTTCATTCTTATGGTTTAAGCGCAGTTCGCCTTTATAGGTATCCAGCGCGTGATCACGCAGTTTTTTGAATACGTTTACTGCTTGATCAAAATCGTCAATGTGAACGAAATCTAAAAAATTTCTACCCCGGGTTTCTGCAACGCTAAAGCCGGTAATTTTTTCCCACACGTTGTTGAGAAATAATAACGTGCCTTCGCTATCCATTTGGAAGATAACTTCGCTCACGTTCTCAACGAGGTTTCGGTATTGTCGTTCGCTTGCAATAATTTTTTCGGCCATATGTTTGCTGGCCGTAATGTCGGTGAGAATGCCAATAAACTGGTAAGGTTTGCCTTCGTCATCCAGAAAAGGAACTATTGTTGAGTCAACCCAATAACGGCTACCGCTTTTGCTCTGGTTGCAAATTTCGCCGCGCCACACACGCCCTAGCTCAATTGTTTGCCACATTTCCTTAAAAAAATCGGCGCTATGTTCTGGCGATTGGATGATGTTGTTATTTTTGCCTACCAGTTCTTCGCGCGTGTAGCCGCTAATATCGCAAAATTTATCATTCACATAACGAATAATGCCTTGAGTGTCGGTGATACTCACGATGGCGTGTTGATCCATTGCAAAACGCTGGTTAAACAGTTCAAGCCTACGCTGCTCTTGCTGTTCAATTAGGGTTGAAAGGAGAGAAGAAAACCCTTCAAGGTCGTCAGCATAAGGTACGCAGTAAACTTCATCGCTTTGATCAAGTAATTTGCTGGCGGCGTCGCGCACGTATTGCAACACGCGGTTACGGCTAGCGATATCCGCTCGTATTTGTTGGTTAATTTGATTAAGTTCAGTTGAACTTTCATCAAGGCTGCGCGAGCGCAATGCAAGATCACGGTCGCTTTGCTCGTACGTGGAATCAACGCGAGTGAATAGTTCTTGCAACCCTTCAACAAACGTATGCAACTCTGGAGAGAGTTCTGCTTTTTGCAGAACTTCCAAATGTTGTGCGAGGTTCGCTTCGGATTCTACTCCGCAAAGTCTACGCAATTGTCGGGCGAGCGTTGGATGCATGATGGCGTTATTGGCGTTCGCTGATCCAGGTAATGGTCATGGTTTGATTGTGTAATCGGCAACCATGATGGAATTCGGTTCCTGCAATTTCACCGTTTGAGTAGTAACCGGTAATCGTTGCCGTTTTTCCTAATGTGTCGGCAACAGCTTCAACTTCCTCATCAATACGATCACCCATAACCAGTTTTCGGCCGATGCAACTCACCAATATCGCCACACTATTATCAGGAGAGTGTGAGTGATTTTTTTGAGCGGTTTTTGCAGCGGTTTCTGCGCCGTTAATTAATTTGTCGGTGCTGGAGTGCATCAACTCTAAGTAACCGTTAGGGTCTATATCACCTGCTAAGGTTAGTGAACCTTCGGTTTCGTCTACCGCTAAAATGGTACGGAAAATACCGTGTTTTTCTTGCGCGCTGTCGAGCATAGCGAAGGGAAAGAGCAGGCCAGAACCGGGCAAGTCTTTTGCGTAATCACCTAAATAACGTTTATAAACATCCAGCGCGCGGGTTCCGTCTAATTCGTATAAAACATTCCCTTCACAGCGAGTAATTTTTCGTGCCGGACCAAAAGGTTCCCAGCCTGCGTAGCTGCCGTAGCTGAGTTGAATGTGTTCGCCATACAGGCCCACTGCAACTATGTGACAATCGCTACTGCCCGCTGGGCCAAGTGTCCAGGTTTGTTTAAACGCGCCCGCGTCTGCGGCCAAGCCTCCCGAAATTTTTACCGCTTCGGGTAGCACAGATTCTAATCCGGCTACCAGCGCACTACCGTTAATGGCAACGCCGGTTCCAAGCAGTAAAACGCCCGTCAAATTTTCTTGGGGTAGTTCGGCGGCTAAGCGTGAACCTGCGGCGAAGGAGTCGTTCATATCTGCTAGTGCAGTAGTGACTGCTTTAACGTGGGTATGATCGAATTTAATTGCGGTGATAACACATTTATTATCGTATACACGGTCTACGGCAATTTCTCCTGCCGTGGAGCAGCCAATGAGTGCGCAGTCGGGCATTAGTCTTTTCAGGGTTTCCCCAAGAAGGGGGGATTCAAAAAAGCGAAGTGCTCCAAAAATAATGATCAAATCGGGCGCTAGCTCTTTCAGGGGGTTCAGGTTTGATTCTAGTGATTCAAGGCTATTGAGCTGTAACTGTTTTGTTTTCATTGCGGGCTCGCAGTTGATCTGTCGTTAAGTAATAACCTAAGACTAGCTCATGAATGATGTTGAGCAAGCCGACAGCTCAGAATCCCAAAAACGAAAAAACCCGCAGAGCGGGTTTCTTGAGAGGCAATTTGTTGTGTTTCTATTTGCGACGCAACAAACCTACACCTACTAGGCCAAGCAAAAGCAACATTGCGCTTGCGGGTTCTGGTACTTTCGTGCTGATTTTTTGTGCAACGTAGTTTTGCAAGTCGGCATCGCTAAACCCAAACACATAAAAATTATTGGGGTTGCTAAAGCCTTGTGGGTGCTTGCTATCGGTAATGGTTGGTAAGAAGTCATTGTCGTTAGCGATCCACAGGGTGTGCAAAGTTTGGCTGTTGAACGTAATGTCTTCACCAAAAGCCATACCTTCAATTTTGGCGGGGATATTTTGTGCGGCTATACCGGCGTTCACCAGCATATTTTTTACATCCAGTGCCAAGGTTTTGCTAACCGCTTTTGACGAAAGGTTGCCAGACATACCTGTCACTTCTTGTGCGCCGGTCAAATTCACGCGGAACACTTGTTTTACGGCTGCGTTGCTGTTGTCACCCAAGCCTTTACCATCGCGTTCGTCAATCAGGAATTCGTGATCGTTAATGGCAACAATTTCGCTCACGCCTGAGCCGGTGGTTAACTGGTAGGCGTATTCGTGGGTAGCACCCGTCGCAACGTCGATTGTTACTATGCGCACAACTTTGTTGGTGTCTTGCAGCAAAGGTGCTTGCATTATGCCGATCAATGTTTTGCCATCAGGCGTAATTGCCAAACCTTCCATGCCTTTGTTCGTTGTGCGTCCACTGGTGTTGCCACCGATTTCGGCAGATTCGGTCGAAGCCGGGTTGTTGATGGCTAATTCGCTTGGCAAATTAAAGGTTTTGATTCGCTCGCCAGTCGCGCGATTGAACTGGTATACATATGGGCCGTATTCATCGGAGATAAACACGCTTTTACCGTCGTTAGATACACGAATACCTTCAGGGTCCAGGCGTGCATTATCTGCGTTAGTTGAACTTGTGCCAGAGAAGTTATCTGAGCGGCCGCTGAAATAATAATGGCTGGCGTCGTTCTGTGCGGGGGCACCGTTTACACCGTAGTTTAAAGGAGTGCCGCTGTACAACAGGGTAGTACTGGTCAGCGAGGGTGTAATGGAAAAAGGTAAGCCGCCACCGTTATTGGCAGTGAGTTGCATGCTTAAGGTTTGCAAGCGTGGAATGTAAGTTGTGGTGTTATCCACTCCTGCTCCACCTGTGTAGGCTTGTGCGTTAGGGCCGCGGTCGGGCAGGGCGATAAAGGTATTGCCACCGGCGTAGGCCAAGCCTGAACCCAAGCCGCCGAGCACGTTAGCGTTTACGCCACTTTCCAGTGTGCCGGTCAGGCCAGATAAATCAGCACTTCCGTTTAGGCTGCCAATACCCAGTAGAATGGGGGCTGCTTGGCTTGCTAGGCTAAATGAAGAAATCAGGCTGAATAGCGCCAGCTTTTTAAAGGTGTTGTTCATGGTGTTATTCCAGAGTGATTGATGTTATCCACCACCATAAAGCGGGTTTGTTACGGCTTTATGTCTGAAAAACGTATTTTCCCCGATAAAATTTAAAATGGGGAATAAGAGGGTTGTTAGTGGATATCAGCAAAAGTGATACTGCTTATAAATACAATCAGTTTTACAGATATTGATTTTTTGAATAGAGTGGCGGAAATTTTTCCGTGATGGAGCTGTTATGCCATTTGTAGTGACCGAAAACTGTATCAAGTGCAAGCACACCACTTGCGTGGCGGTTTGTCCCACCGATGCTTTTAGGGAAGGCCCCAATTTCTTGGTGATTGACCCTGTGTCATGTATTGATTGTAATCTTTGCCCAGTGGAGTGCCCCATTGGTGCCATTTTTGAAGAAGACGATGTGCCAGAAGACCAAAAGCATTTCATCGCGTTAAATGCTGAACTTGCAGAGATCTGGCCTGAAATCTCCATCGTTAAAGATGCCCTGCCTGATCACGAGCAGTGGAACAATGTGCCCAACAAGTTGAGCTTGCTCGAGCGTTAAACTTTAATTCTGTTGTCTTCGTTGTCCTTGCTGTTTACATATACGAAATTTCATATATATTGATTTCCGTATATGCAAGCAAGGGCACCCCCATGTTTACCCCCGATTTTTTCTGCAAAGCCTTATCTGATCCAACGCGCGCGCGCATCGCATTGTTAGTCGCACGCGAACAAGAGCTGTGTGTGTGCGAACTCACCTGCGCGCTCGACGAAATCCAACCCAAAATTTCCCGTCACCTCGCCTTGCTGCGCGAGTCAGGTGTCTTAGCAGACCGCCGTCAAGGACAGTGGATCTACTATCGCTTGCATCCTGACTTGCCCACTTGGGCTGCTGAAGTGATGAACACAATGCTAGCGGCTAACGTTGAGTGGCTGGCCGAAAATCAGCAACGGTTATGCGACATGCAAGATCGCCCCAACCGGTGTTGCTAATGTTTGACTTCATATTATTAATTTTTTCAACAGGAGCTTCCCATGACCGACGTAAAGCCAAAACTGGTGTTCAAGGTTCATGCGCAACGAAAGGATGCTCATGGCAGTGAGGCGCACTGTAAATCGGCGAGTTTGGTGATTGATACAGATCTGGCTGGGCGCCCGGATGCATTTAATCCGGCGGAATTATTATTGGCAGCGCTCTGCGCTTGTATGATCAAAAGTATTGAACGGGTTACACCTATATTGAAATTTAATCTGCGCGGAGTTGAGGTAGAAGTGCAGGGCGTGCGTCAGGATGTGCCACCTAAAATGGAATCGATTAGCTATCAAATACGTGTGGATACAGATGAGTCAGATCACCGCCTGGCCTTACTGCACGACAATGTTCGCAAATACGGAACCGTATTCAACACAGTTGCGCCGGGCACAAACATTACCGGCATTTTAATTCGAAAGTGAGCGTAGAAATGATGAAAAAAATTAAAGTGGGTATTAACGGATTCGGTCGCATCGGCCGTTTAGCTTTGCGAGCGTCTTACCTGTGGCCAGAGTTTGAGTTTGTACAGATTAATGATCCCGCTGGGGACGCCGCGACATTTGCGCATTTACTTAAATTTGATTCTATCCAAGGTACATTAAAGGAAGCCGTGAGTTCAGACGGCAATGTGCTTTTTATTGGCGAGCACCGCATTAACGTGACCTACAACAAAGCAATAAGTGATACGGATTGGTCCGCGTGTGATGTAGTGATTGAGTGCAGCGGCAAAATGAAAAGTGTTGCTGTATTGCAGGCCTATCTTGATCAAGGCGTAAAGCGCGTTGTTGTCAGTGCGCCGGTTAAAGAAGCGGGCGCGTTGAATATTGTGATGGGGGTGAACCAACATTTATTTAATCCTGCTGAGCACCGCATAGTCACGGCGGCATCCTGCACAACCAATTGCCTTGCGCCTATTGTTAAAGTGATTCATGAAAAACTGGGCATTCGCCACGGTTCAATTACAACGATTCACAACCTCACAAATACGCAAAGTATTTTGGATCAGCCGCACAAAGATTTACGCCGCGCGCGTTCGTCGGGTTCCAATTTAATTCCCACCACAACAGGTTCAGCAACGGCGATTGCAGAAATTTTCCCCGAGTTGCGTGGGCGCTTGAATGGCCACGCAGTGCGTGTACCGCTAGCGAATGCATCGCTGACAGATTGTGTGTTCGAAGTAGAGCGCGAAACCACAGCGGAAGAAGTAAACAGCCTTTTAAAAGCTGCAAGCGAACATGAACTGAAAAATATTTTGGGCTACGAAGAATTGCCGTTGGTGTCCAATGATTATTGCGGCGACCCACGTTCGTCCATTGTGGATGCGCTTTCTACAATGGTCACCAACAAAACGCAGGTAAAAATTTACGCGTGGTACGACAACGAGTGGGGCTATGCAAATCGCACGGCGGAATTGGCGAAACTTGTGGGCTTGTCTGAAAAATGAATTCCGCTATTCGCCAATACGCAATAGTGACAGGTAACTATTGGGCGTTTACGCTGACCGATGGCGCATTGCGGATGTTGGTGATTTTGTATTTTCATCAGCTAGGCTATAACCCGCTTACCATAGCGGGTTTATTTTTGTTTTACGAAATTTTTGGCGTTATCACCAATTTATTTGGCGGTTACTTGGGTGCGAGGATTGGTTTGAATCGCACGATGAATATAGGTTTGGCACTGCAAGTAGTAGCGCTGCTTATGCTCGCGGTGCCAGCGCACTGGTTAAGTGTGCCCTTGGTAATGGGCGCGCAAGCTTTATCGGGCATTGCGAAAGACCTCAACAAAATGAGCGCCAAAAGCTCCATTAAGAGTTTGATTTCGGCCAATCAACAAGGGCAGTTATTTAAATGGATTGCCTTGCTTACCGGCTCAAAAAACGCATTGAAAGGTGTAGGCTTTTTTCTGGGCGGCGCTTTACTGACCTTAATCGGTTTTAAAAGCGCTGTGTTGGCAATGGCGGCTACACTCTGTGCGATATGGTTGGCCAGTTTATTTTTATTACAGCAAGATTTAGGTAAGGCTAAACATAAACCCAGGTTTTCAGACATTTTTTCCAAAAGTCGTGCAGTCAATATATTGTCTGCAGCTCGCTTTTTTTTATTTGGCGCTCGCGACATTTGGTTTGTGGTGGCGTTGCCGGTATTTTTAAGCAGTGAGCTGGGTTGGGATTTTTGGCAAGTCGGCGGCTTTCTTGCGTGTTGGATTATCGGCTACGGCCTTGTTCAATCCATCGCCCCGCAAATAACGGGTAAAGCGAGCGGAAAAGTTCCAGATGGTCACAGTGCTCGTTGGTGGGCTCTAAGCCTAACTCTTATCACAACGGCCATAGCCATTTTGTTACCAAGTAATTTACCGATTGAAGCTGTGTTGATTTCGGGTTTGTGCGTGTTTGGAATTCTATTTGCCATTAATTCATCGCTCCACAGCTACTTGATTGTGAACTACGCCAAAGAAGATGGCGCATCCATGGATGTTGGCTTTTATTACATGGCCAATGCCATGGGGCGTTTAGTGGGAACCCTTTTGTCCGGGTGGATTTATCAACAATTCGGTTTGATCGCATGCTTGTGGGTGTCGGCAATGTTTATTGCAATCGCCACAGTTATTTCATGTGGTTTGCCGCGAGTAGGTGAGGTTAAAGTTTATGATCGACAATAAAACCTCCTGCAATGCCGATTGTACAAGTTCTGCGGCAGTATTAAATCACGATTGTTTTTGCACAACCTTGAATGCTGAGCAACTGAATAAAGTGCTGAGTGCAGACGATATCAATCAAGATGTATTGACGTCGCAGCCACAACTTTTTTCCAGCACGACAGTTTTTATATCGCCAACCCAAATGCAACAGATGCGCAATATCGTCGCCGCTATTGTACGAGTAGCTGGCTTACCTGCTTACCAAAAAGCTGTGTTGGCGAAAGCACCAGCCATTGCAACTTTGAACCCCGGCGCTTCAGGTGTGTTTATGGGTTTCGATTTTCATTTGAGCGAACAAGGCTCCCAGATTATTGAAGTAAATACCAATGCGGGCGGTGCGTTTTTGAATGCCGCCTTGTTGAGTGCTCAAACGGAATGTTGTCGGGCTGAGGGCACTTTAGTATCCGCTCAAAAAAAGCAGCTAGATCAAGAATTTCTCAATATGTTTTTGCATGAGTGGCGTTTACAGCGAGCTGATAAGCCGCTTACTCGCATTGCTATTGTTGATGAAAGCCCCACCCAACAATTCCTCTATGCCGAATTTAAAATGGCTCAACGTTTATTTGAACAAAACGGCATTGCCGCTGTTATTGCTGATCCAAGTGAGTTGAGTTTGGTTGATGAGCAGTTGTGCTATCAAGGGAAGGCTATTGATTTGGTATATAACCGCCTTACCGACTTTTCCTTAGCGGGAGAATCCCTAGCAACATTGCGGCGTGCTTATGAAATGGACGCTGTAGTGCTTACGCCAAATCCGCATCAATACGCGTTGTATGCGGATAAGCGCAATCTTGCGCTGTGGAGCGATCAACAATATCTCCAAAGCGTGGGTGCTGATGAAAAAGATATAGAGCTGCTGAGTTTTGCTATACCAAAAACCCTAAGGGTGACCGGCGATCAAGCTGAAAACTTATGGTCTAACCGCAAGCATTTATTTTTTAAACCTGCAGTAGGATACGGAAGTCGCGCCGCATATCGCGGTGACAAACTTACAAAGCGAGTGTGGGAGGAAATTCTGCAAGGTGATTATGTTGCGCAACAGATTGTGCAACCAAGCGAGCGCGGTATGTTGGTTGATAACGTAAAAACAGCATTAAAAATGGATATACGCGCTTACGTGTACAGCGATGAAATTCAATTGCTCGCAGCGCGTTTATATCAAGGCCAAACCACAAATTTCAGAACGCAAGGCGGTGGTTTTGCGCCCGTATTTGTGGTTGCTTGATTTATCCTTGCTGTTGGTTAATTTAACCTAAGCGTTCTTCCATCCCGCAACAATAATTCCCATGCCCACTAAGGCTACTCCCGCACCCAACCAATCGTAGGTGGATAATTTTATTCCATCAACAAAATACAACCAGAGTAGGGCAGTAGCCACATATACGCCGCCGTATGCCGCGTAAACGCGCCCGCTTGCAGCGGGGTGCAGGCTTAGCAGCCATACAAATAACGCCAAGCTTAGAGCAGCGGGAATTAACAACCAGACAGAGCCTTCTTTACGCAACCACAGGCAAGGCAGAAAGCAGCCAATAATTTCAGCAAGAGCGGTCAACACAAATAAGCCAGTAGTTTTTAACATGATCAACTCTTTAGTGGTTCTTATACGCCGAAGTAAATTCGCGCCACGGGAAGTTATAAATGCTAAAGCAACTCAATGCCAAAGCGTTTAACGAATATCGCAAATGCGTAAAAGCAGCTAATGGTTATCACAACCGATGCAAGCATGGTTGGCCAAAAGCCAATGCGCGTTAACAGCCAAGGAAAGGCTAAAAACATGGGAAGTGTTGGCACAACATACCAAAAGGTATACCACGCGTGGTTGGCAATTTTTTCGGGCGATTGTTTTTCAACATACAACCAGATTAGCGTTAACACTGTAACAAGTGGCAGGGCGGCAATTAACCCTCCCAGTTTGTCGCTGCGCTTTGCGGCTTCGGAAATAACCACCACGAGTCCGGCGGTAATTAAATATTTGGTGATAATCCAGCTCATAAAAATTCTCGGAAAATTTACATTTATTTTTTAACGCGTTAATTCGCTCAGCAATCTACCACAGTTGTGGTGATGATGGGGCGCACATAGTTTCATTTGCCTACGCAACCCATCAACCCATAAATTACCGATTCTTTCCGTGAATAATCTGGTAAAGCACTGGCAGGACTAATAGCGTTAAAAGTGTTGAGGAAATAATTCCACCAATCACTACAGTCGCCAATGGCCGCTGCACTTCCGCCCCGATTCCGGTATTGAGTGCCATAGGCACAAAACCTAAACTGGCAACCAGTGCAGTCATGAGCACAGGACGTAAACGTATAAGCGCGCCCTCAATAATGGCGTGCGTTAATTGTTGGGTTTCCAAATATAGATTGCGGATGAACGACAACATCACCAAGCCGTTCAGCACTGCAATGCCAGAAAGCGCAATAAACCCAATGCCTGCGGAAATGGATAAAGGCATGTCGCGCATCCATAGTGCGAATACACCGCCAGTGAGTGCAAGGGGCACACCGGTAAAAATAATCAGCGCATCCTTTACTGATTTAAATGCGAATACCAGCAATCCAATCACCATCAGGAGTGTGAGTGGCACAATCAAACTTAAGCGCTTACGGGCGGACTCCATTTGTTGAAAGGTGCCACCATAGCCCAACCAATAGCCAGCCGGCAATTTGATATCGCGAGCAACACGTTGCTGTACTTCTTGCACAAAACTACCCAGATCGCGATTGCGAACATTAGCGGTAACAATCACCAAGCGCTTTCCGTTTTCGCGGCTGATTTGATTTTGTGTGCTACTAAAATCCAACTCTGCAACTTGTGAAAGAGGTACAAAGCCGGGCGATTTGCTAATTGGAATCGGCAGGTTTGCTAAAGCATTCGTATTTTTTCTCCAATCATCCGGCAGGCGAACCACTAACTTAAATCTACGGTCTCCTTCAAACAGCAAGCCTGCTGTTTCACCCGCAACAGAAGTGGAAATGGCATCTTGCAGGTTGGCGATTGTTAAACCGTAAGTAGCTAACTCTGCGCGTTTTGGGTTAATTGCCAGCATGGGTAATTCAGTCACTTGTTCAACGCGAACATCTGCTGCGCCGGGAATTGTTTTAACCAGTGCACTTATTTGGTTGGCAGAATTGAACATGGTTTCCAATTTATCGCCAATAACTTTTATGCCCACATCTGCACGCACGCCAGAAATAAGTTCGTTAAAACGCATTTCTATGGGTTGTGTAAATTCATAATTATTACCGGGAATTTCTTTCACGGCTTCTTCCAATGCTTTTACCAACTCTTCTTTGGTGCGACCTGGGTCTGGCCATTGGTTGCGCGGTTTCATGATAATAAAATTATCTGCAACACTTGGCGGCATAGGGTCGGTTGCTATTTCTGCGGTGCCGATTTTGGCGAAGACTTTATCAACTTCTGGAAACTGTTTGATACGCGCTTCCAGCATTTTTTGCATATTCACGGCTTGTTCAAGGCTTGTACCGGGAATACGGAGCGCATGAAGTGCAATATCGCCTTCGTCTAGTTTTGGAATAAATTCCGAGCCCAAGGTGGTTGCCAGCCAGATACTCACGACCACTAAAAAACTTGCACAAGAGATGAGCCACCAACGCATGTGTAGAGCAGCTTTCAACAGTGGACGATAAATGCTCTTTGCAGCAATCATGAACGCGTTTTCATGTTCAGCAACTTTGCCATTCATAAACAGCGCGATAGCAGCTGGAACAAATGTGACTGACAGCATGAGTGCAGCAATGAGTGCAACCACGACTGTAATTGCCATGGGATGAAACATTTTTCCTTCAACACCGGTCAAGGTAAAAATAGGCAAGTATACGAGCGTGATAATGCCTACACCAAACAGGCTTGGGCGAATGACTTCATTTGTTGCCGCAAACGACAGCTCTAGACGTTCTTTAAGTGGCAGCTGACCTCCGTGTATGCGTTGCGCCTCTGACAAACGACGAATCGTGTTTTCAACAATAATGACTGCACCATCCACAATTAAACCAAAATCCAAGGCGCCCAAACTCATCAAGTTGGCAGAGACACCTAATTGCAGCATTCCTGTCATTGTCATTAACATAGTAATGGGAATAATCGCCGCTGTGATGAAGGCGGCGCGTAAATTTCCCAGCAAGAGAAATAAAACAACAATAACGAGCAGCGCACCTTCAAGAAGATTTTTTTGTACGGTGGCGATGGTTTTATCAACCAGTGTGGTGCGGTTGTAAACGGCTTCTGCAATCACACCTTCTGGCAGCGACTGATTAATTTTTTGCAGCCTATTTGCTAATTCTTTTGAAACTTGGCGAGAATTTTCGCCCATCAACATCATGGCGGTGCCGAGTACGGTTTCCTCTCCATTCTGGGTGGCTGCACCCGTGCGTAACTCTTTGCCTATGGCAACTTGCGCTACATCTTTTATGCGCAGGGAAACACCATTTTTAACACTGATAAGTGTTTGTTCAATATCGCTGATATTCTCCAGTTGGCCGGTTGTGCGAATTAGCCACTGCTGACCTTGGTTTTCAATATAACCTGCACCGCGATTTTGATTGTTACTTTCTAGTACTTTACGAATGTGTTCCATGCTCAAACCGTAGGCCAACAATTTTGTTGGATCTGGTGTGATGTGATATTCCTTGTTGTAACCACCAATCGTATTAATCTCGGTAACGCCTTTCACAAGCATTAATTGTGGGCGAATAATCCAATCCTGAATTTCGCGTAGGGCTGTGGCATCGTAAACTTTTCCATTGGCTTGTTTTGCATCGGGTTTGGCGGTGACCGTGTACATAAAAATTTCGCCAAGCCCTGTGGCGATGGGGCCCATAGTGGGTTCAAGGCCTGGCGGTAATTTGCTTTTGATGCTGGCAATACGTTCATTAATTAAATTTCGCGCAAAATAAATATCGGTGCCGTCATTGAACACAAGGGTCACTTGCGATAAGCCGTAACGCGATAGTGAGCGCGTGTAGGATAAATGCGGTAAGCCTGACAATGCGGTTTCAACGGGCCAGGTTACGCGTTGTTCAATTTCAAGTGGTGAATAACCGGGTGCCTCAGTGTTAATTTGTACTTGCACGTTGGTGATGTCGGGAACAGCATCAATAGAAAGGTGACCATAACTCCAACAACCCACCAGAATAAATGCGAGCATGGCGAACAGAACGGATATTCTCTGTGCGATTGAAAATCGCAATAAAAATTCAATCATTTTATTCGCTCCTAGTGATCATGGCTTGCACCGGATTTCTCCAAGTCTGCCTTCAGTAAATAACTGTTTTCAACCACGTAGTGATCGCCCAGTTTTAAACCGCTAATCACTTCCGTATATTCGCCATCGGTTTGGCCAAGTTCGAGCGGACGAATTTCATAAGTATCGCCCACTTTTATAAACACAACGTGCCAATCGCGAAATGTTTGCAGTGCACGGTTGTCGACTCGCAATGCAACCGGCGTTTCTGCCAAGGTGACTGAACCTTCAAGTGTTTGGTTTGGTACCCAATCACCATTCGTGTTGTCTAAGGGGATGTGAGCAATGAGTGTGCTTGCACCATCTTCATGTGACGTAAGCGATTCAATTTTGCTGAGCGCGTGGCGCCCTTCACCCGTCAGTGAAACAACTTGGCCCGCTTTAAGTTTGTTGGCATGCGCAGGGAAAGCATGGAGGTGAACTTCCAGTTGCGAATAATCCACGAGGGTAAATAAAACTTTATCACTCGTGAATTCATCGGGATTTGCATGGCGCTCCACAATTGTTCCGCTGATGGGCGCGGCGATAGAGTATTGGCGAAGGCTCTCATTGGATTCCACGCTTGCGAGTACATCGCCTGCTTTTACTTGATCACCTATCGTTGCTTTTACAGAGCGAATAACGCCTGGGTAGCGTGCTTGAATGTGGCTCACGCGCACTGGGTCGGGCAGGGCTTGTCCGTAGAGTTTTAGGATTTGCTTTAGCTGGCCTGCAGATGCAACCTGCGTAGAAATTCCCGCTTCTTTTGCAAGTGCTGCGCTTAATTGCACGCGACCTTCATATGAGGGAAATTTCCATTGGTGTTTTTTGTTTTTATAAGTGGCTGTAACCACAACATCAAATGAATGGGGTTCCTCTACTACGCCGCTTCCACGCAAAAAATCATCTTTTGGTACAAATGAAAATCTATTGACCTCACCACCCAAGCGAGTTAGCGCAACACTGAGTTGCCAATCTTTTGGTGCGACTGCATCGCCATCATCAGTGGCCCACGCGCGATACTCGGGTGGCACACCCCGTTCAAAAATTGCAAGTTCTACTGAAAAATCGCCATCGGTCAAGAGCCGCCCGTTGTGCGGGCCTTTGATGATTTCGTTGTGTTCACTGCGTTCATGATCATCATGGTCAGATGATTTTTGTGAGCAGGCTGATACGCCAGCGAGAACACATAAAATAAAAAATATATAACTTAGTGATTTCATGGCAATGTCCTCGCGTCCAAATTCTGTGTTGTCTGCGCAGCGGCTGCAGCGCCGGTGATGCGTTCAATATCGCTCGCAATGGTGTGCACACGTGCAGCGCAATTAATGAATGCAATTTGCATATCCAGTAATTCGCGCTGCGCGAGGTTTAATTCCAGATAGCTGTAGCGCCCTTGGTTAAAGCCGGTTTGGGTTGCCGTGAGCGCTTGGGTGAGAAGAGGAATAGCTTCTGTTTTAAGGCTTTTTGCTTCGGCAGTAGCTTGCGTATATGCACCATACAATTGAAGTAGTTGGGCTTGTAGTGTTATGCGCGCAGTATCGTGCTCTAATTCCGCTGCAGCCTTATTTGCAGCGGCCGTTGTGATTCCACCGGATGCTCTGCTTGCTGAGCCTAAGGGTACGCTTACGCCCATAACCAAAGCACTATCGTTACTCGCCTCTAAACGACGAACACCGGCATTCCAGGTGAGGTTGCCGGAAGCTTCGCTTTTGGAATGACGAAGTTCAGCGGCACGAAGTTCTATTTGGTCTGCCAACAGTACGAGATCGGGATTTTGTTCCAACCCTTGCATCAATTCTTGGAGTGGTTTTATTTGCGGGAGCGAAAATAAATCAGCTTCAACATGACTAAAGTGGGTTTGAATGTTAGAAGAGTTTGCAGCTGCCCAAAACGTGCTGAGCTTCAGGCGATCACTTTCAAATTGCTGACGTTTTTTCTGCAGATCTATATTCGTTTTAACCAGCATTGCTTTTGCTCGCAGTGCATCCGTTTCAGCTGTTCGTCCTGCGGCCAACTGTTTGCTCAGCGATGCGACGCTTTCCTGTAGAGCAGCTTGGCGCTGTTCAAACAGTTTTAATTCTGCTTGTGATGCGGCGAGCACAATAAATTCTTGCGTAGCTTGGGTAAGTACATCTAGCGTTAAAACGCGTTGGCTGGATGCAAGCTGCTGCTGTCTGGCGGTAACCACATTGAGTCTTGCATCTACTTTGCCGCCCAATTCAATTACCGATGAAAGTGACAAGGTAAACTCACTGGCTTTATTGTTTGAGGCGTCTCCGTTTCGCGCCACATTTTCCACTTGTGCGGAGGCATGGAGCACAGGTTTCAAGGTTGCAGTCTGTTGTTCGCCTTCCAACGCTTTTCGTTGGAATTCATACCCGGCAAGTTGCGGATTATGTTGTAGTGTTAGTTGAATCACATCGTCTAATCGCAGCGTTTTTTGCGCATACGCGGGAATGCTAATGCTTATAAGGCCAATAGCGCCAAAGGCGAATAGCCGGGAAATATTTTTCATAGGATGCTCCAGCAAACATCATCCGGTGACGGATCATGTTTAATTCAAATCAATAGAAAAAGTGAACTTAAGCTGGATTAACAGGTGGTGCGCGTAGGGGAGGGCGTAAGCCAAATTGTTGAGAGGGGGTGAATCGAAAATAATGAACGAAAATCTGCGCAGGTTTGCTAAAAAGCCAAGCAAATAAATATGCTGCAATCAGCACAAAGGGTGAATCTACTTTAAGGGATTTGGCCGGTGCGAGCTGGCCTATATCGACATTTGCATCCACATGGTTTTGGTCACTGTCGTGGTCAGCATGCATGTCTGGTGCGTGAATATGAACACTAACGGGAGGCTCCTGACCATCAAAGCACAAATGCCCATGCGCGCCGCTCCAACTGGCAAGGAGCCAGACCAGCAAGGCCGCAAAAGCGAAAACTTTGTAGTTGAGAATGCGCTGCACGTAAAGGCTCTCGCGTAAGGGCTCAAAAGGTTTCTAAAACGAAAAGCCCATGCAGGGTAAACAATGCATGGGCTTTGCTCAAGCGAAACTTTTTGACTAACCCGTAGCGAGCAAGCGGTCGTACTTACGGCTTAGCATGTCATAAAATGCTTCGCGCACTTGATTCACACCCATCTTCAAGGTGGTGATTTGCTCGTGGGTAATATCTTTACGGCACACATAAACCTGCTTGCGGAATACAGCAATTTTGGCGCCGTATAAACGTAAGCTGCGTTCTAGGTTTTTTTCGCCCAGCATCAAGAGCTTCGCTTCGGCATCGGCAAGTTTGCGGAATTCGTTGACCAGTTCGGTATTCACTACATCCAGCTCCTGACGGCGCGCCGTTGGCCAACGGTCGCCAAACTGGATGGATTCCACCACCAGCGACGAATATTTGGCGAAAATGTGGGTGACGGTGCCCACTTGTGCAGAAACATCTTCCAATATTTGCAGCCGGCGATTTTCGCGCGGCCCGCTATTTTGCTGGGCGCTACGCCAGAGAATAAGCCAGGCCACCAGCGCCGCAATTAACGCGCCCAGCCCGATTTTGAGCGAAGTGTCAGTTAGTTGAATTAGGGTTTGTGAATCCATGGTAAGGGCCTCTCTGTCAGAAAAACGTCGTTCAACTTCATTTGAGAGAGACTGAGCAAGAAGCAGGCCATTGCTTGGTTAAGCGGAGTTGGTGGGTTTCAAAGAAGGGAGTTCTCGTCCGCGTGCGTACGAGGATACTGCCCCTCATTGATGGGCTCATTACATTAAGCTTTTGCGTATTCCACCTTAGGTAAGAACACCGTCACTATGCCCAACAACGGCAAAAATGAGCAGCACTTAAAAACAAAGATGATGTCAGTTGAATCTGCTAATGCGCCTAGCGCCGCCGCCGAAATTCCGCTGAAACCAAACATCAGCCCGTAAAAAATTCCGGAAATTAAACCCACGTTGCCCGGTACCAATTCTTGTGCGAACACGATAATTGCCGAGAAGGCCGATGACAAAACCAAACCGATAAATATCGTAATCACGCCTGTCCAAAACAAATCGCAATAGGGCAGCAACAGCGTAAATGGCGCTACGCCGAGAATGGAAATCCACAGCAGGCGCTTACGACCAATGCGATCACCTATAGGCCCACCCGCAAACGTACCCACTGCAACGGCCGCTAAAAAAAGAAATAGAAACAATTGCGCACTAGCGACCGGTTGGTTGAATTTTTCAATTAAATAAAATGTGTAATAACTCGACAAACATGTCATGTAAATGTATTTGGAAAACACCAAAATGCTGAGCACAAACAATGCTCTAACAATTTGTTTGTGAGACAGTGTAGATGCGCGTGGTGGTTTGCTGTTGGCTTTGATTGCGGCATGGGTGCGGATTGTCCAACGGCTCACGTTAAACAACACAATAATTCCGATCACCGCAAATATCGTAAACCAGGCGATGCTAGGTTGCCCACGTGGAATGACAATCGCGGCGGCTAACAATGGGCCGAGGGCTGAACCTGAATTGCCTCCCACCTGAAAAAATGCTTGGGCAAAACCAAAGCGCCCACCGGACGCAGTGCGCGCAACACGTGAGGCTTCAGGGTGAAATGCGGATGAGCCCAAACCAATGCAAGCAGACGCAACCAATATCCAGGCGAAGCTATTGACGACGGAAAGCATGATCAAGCCAATTAACGTGAAAATCATTCCGGCGGGTAATAAGTACGGTTTCGGGTGTTTATCGGTGTAAAAACCAATTCCCGGTTGCAACACAGACGCCGTTAATTGAAACATCAAGGTAATCAAACCCACTTGCGTAAAGCTTAGGTTGTAGTCGGCTTTCAGCATCGGGTAAATCGAGGGCAGCACCGCCTGAATGAGGTCATTCAGTAAATGCACAAAACTTACCGCTCCCACCACAGGTAAAATCAGTTTGGTGCTATCAAATGCCGGTTGTTGAACGGGGATTGGTGGAACGGTTTCCGTCTGGCTCATAAAAACACTCAATTTCTACATGAGCGGCCAGTATAAAATGTTGAAAAAAGCAGAAATGACATAAACTGTTGAATAAGTGACAAGCTGGCGTGGTATGAGGATATATATGGTTGTCAGCAACATGCGCAGTGCAGATGAACTACAAGAGGTTCCGCGGCCCATAGTCGCTTGGGCTGGACGATATAGCAGTGGTGATGTTATTCCGCCGCACACTCATCCCCGAGCGCAGCTTCTCTATGCGGTTGAAGGTGTTATGCGCGTGCTCACCCCTAACAGCGTGTGGACAATTCCTTCCCGGCGCGCGCTTTGGGTTCCCCCCAATGTTGAGCACCATTCGTTCATGATCAGTGATTTGGAAATGCGTACTCTGTACGTAAGACCAGATGTTCCTCTGGCGCTTGGGCAAGAATGCCGCGCAATTTCCGTTTCGAATTTACTGCGTGAATTAATTTTGGGTTTACTTGAAGAGCCAGCAGAATACCCTGTACCGGGTCGCGGCGAACATTTAAGCGCGTTAATTTTAACGGAGATTAATCGTGCAACAACTCATGCGGTGGAAATTCCTTGGCCGCAAGATCGTCGTCTGCAAACGGTGTGTCATTTAATTATGAACGCCAGCGGTGCGAACCGGACAATTGAAGATTTGGCCGAAGAAGCAGGTGCAAGTGCGCGCACATTAATTCGTTTATTTCCGAAAGAAACCGGTTTGAAATACGGCCAATGGGTTCAGCAAGTGCAAGTTGCAGAAGCGATTTGCCGTTTGGGGCGAGGTGAATCCATCACACGTATTGCCGATGCATTGGGTTATGCAAGCCCCAGCGCTTTTTCGGCGATGTTCAAACGTGTCTTTGGCGTAGCGCCAAATCAGTATTTGCAGGCTAAGCGCGACAATTAACCGGGCTTGCGCAAAGGTTTCAACAGACCTTCTAATCCGTTTAATTTTATTTCGTACAGAAATTGCAATTGCTCGCCGAGCTTTCCCTTGGGGAAGCCTTGCTGGTTAAACCAAACGAGATAGGGCTCGGGTAAATCCATCAAAACGCGGCCTGCATATTTTCCAAAGGGCATTTTGGTGTTGGCGAGCTCAAGTAAAATACTGGGATCGGGTTGACCGTTTTGCATGGGTTAGCCGCCCGCGAGCTTTACAGTGAAGCCGCGCTTTTCCAAATCTGCTTTAATTTTTTCACGTTGGTCGCCCTGAATTTCGATCACGCCATCTTTTACGGAACCACCCACACCGCAGGTTTGCTTGAGCGCTTTGGCGATATTTTTTAACTCGGTTTCGTCGGCGGGAATACCGCTTATGGTGGTAACGCCCTTACCATTGCGCCCCGCCGTTTCGCGGCGGATGCGGACTATGCCATCACCTTTTGGAATGCTAGCGTTTTGCTTTTCTTCTTTAACGCGCCCGCCATCGGTGGAATAAACTAAGCGGCTATTGCTCATAAAATGCCCCATGGGTTTAACAATTGTTTACGGGGGGGATTTTAGAGTCTTTTGGTCTCACAAGAAAGTTTGATTTACTCCCCCACAGCTGTGGTTATCTCTTTCAGCGTCGATTCAAATTGTTCGTCTAGCTGCGTGCCATGCTCGTAATGTTTAATGGATCTATCGATACCTGCATTCAATATGGAGATTAAGGTTTGCTCTTGATTGTAAGTGAGCCCCATGTCTACAAAGGTTGATTCCATGCTCGCTAAGGCTTCATCCACAATTTTTACGCCTTCTTTTTTGTAAAGCTTTTGTAGGCTGAATAGTTCAACGGCAGACTCAAGCTGCGCTCTGAGTGCGGGGTTGGCCGTACCGGCTTTTTCACACTGTGCGGCGGCGTGAATTTTGTCTAAATTTAATAGCATTGTATTGGCATTTTCAACCAAGGCAGCTAGTGACGTTTTTATGTCATCGGATGCTTTATCTGCGGATAAATTTTTAACTAACAGGGCAACATTATCGTGGGTAAAAAATAATCCTTGCACATGAGCAAAAAAGTTACCTTCTTCTTGGAGAATTCGGGTTAGTACTTCCGCTTCGAGTTTACTAACCAAACCGGTGGAGCTAGATTCAAAAATTCCCGTATCCGAGTGAATCTGAACGCAACAATCTAAATGTACACTCTCACATTGTGTAATTAAGGTATTGGCGAAATCTTGCGGGCTGCTAATGTTCAAGCATTTTTTATTGAACTCAAGCAGTAGGCGATATATCTCATCTCTTGTATGGTGGTTTTCGCTGGAAAAAGCCTGCTTCTTTTCTGCTCGTCGTAACGCAAATTCAATTTTTGAATGCAGTATGTCCGGGTGGAAGGGTTTTACGATGTAGTCAATCGCGCCTGCTGCATATCCGCGCAAAATTTCTTCGGTAGAGTCATTGGCGGATAGGAAAATAATATTGGTTTTACGTTCTCTGAGAATGGCCTTACAGGTGTCATACCCGTTCATAATGGGCATGGACACGTCCATAAGTACAAGGTCCGGTAAGCTTTTGCCGGCTATTTCAATCGCTTTTTCGCCGGTTGTTGCAGCGTTAATGATGTATTTGTCTTTAAGGCATTCCATTACTAGTTTTATATCTTGCGGAGCGTCGTCAACGATCAATATTTTGAAGGGTGTCATGGTAATTATCCTGATTATTGCTTAGCAGTTGACGGGTGATTTAATGTGATCCGTCGGCAAAAAGCCATCGAGCAACGGGTAGATTGATTCAATCTCAAAATTGTCAAAGTGTTGAGTAATTTGTTTGCAAAGTGCGTGTTCTGGATTGGTCGCTAAAATATCATTAAGCAGTTTTTCTGCTGCAATGAGGTCCGATTGGCTGATGTTAATAAATTCCTTAATTTTATTTTCAAGATCCGTTTTGCTTAATAATTTTCTTGTTGTATTTTTACTTGGCGAAGATAGTTGTGCGAGCTCTTGAATTGCTTGCTCAAGGGCGCTGCTGGTTTGATTTATATAGGAGCCACATTGGTCATAGTTTTTCTCTTTACACACTTTTTCTAATTGGCTAGCAGCTGAAGACACCTTTTTTGCACCTATGCTAGCGCTACTACCTTTTAGCTTGTGGGCCATTGCTTGTAGCTGAACAAACTCTTGCTGATCGAAAAGTGCCTTGAGTTTGTCGCTATCTGCTTTGTGAGTGTTAACAAACATGATGAGCACTTTTGTAAGGAGTTCCCGATTGTTGTTGGTGCGCCCCAACGCTTCTTTAACATCAATGTGCTGAAAATTATTTTCATTGAGAAGATCTTGAGTGTCTGTTATCGGTTGATCACCATTAGGTTTTAGTTGATCGCCAGATGTTTGCTGGTGATTTGTTGTTAAACCATCAGATTTGGTTGGAAGCCATTGTTCCAACACGGCAAATATTTTTTGAGGTTCTATGGGTTTTGTTAGGTGCGCGTTCATTCCTGCGCTCAAACTTTTTTCAATATCTTCTTTGCGCGCGTGAGCCGTCATTGCAACTATGGGGAGTTGGGCATAGCGACCACCCAGAGCCCGTATTGCTCGTGTGGCGCTAAGGCCATCCATCACTGGCATTTGTACATCCATTAACACGGCACAGTAATTTTTTTGAGTAATAGCCTCAAAAGCGAGTTGGCCATTCTCGAAGCAATCCACCATTAGCCCTTGAGCACGCAAAATTTCACTGCCTATTTCACAATTCACCGGGTTGTCATCCACGAGCATAATTAGGTTTTCCACGAACTTCGGTGCGTTGATATAGGTTTTTGCGGGCCCTAACAGGGGCTCATTTAAATCATGTTGAGCGCTCAGCCAAAAGGTGAATGTTGATCCGACCCCTGGGGTGCTGGATACCTCAATTTCTTTGCCCATTTCTTTTGTAAGGTGCGCACAAATGGCGAGCCCAAGCCCTGTGCCGCCGAATTTTCGAGTTATGCTGTCATCGGCTTGAACAAAGGGCGAAAAAATGTGGGAGATTTTATCTGGCGCTATGCCGATACCGGTGTCACGTACTGAAACTTCAATTAGGTTGTCATCCCCCAATTTTGCATAAACCTTTACTGAGCCGCGCTGAGTAAATTTTATGGCGTTGCTGATAAGGTTGTAGAGAATCTGACGAACTCGTGTAGGGTCGCCCTCAATATGTGTTGGAGTGCGCGCGTCGATCTCGCAGCTAAGTGCAAGCTCTTTTTGTTGCGCTGAAATCAAAAAAGTATCTATAACGCTTTGAATGGTTTCAATGATGTTGAATCTAATTTTTTCAAGCCTCAATTCACCGGCTTCAATTTTACTCACATCCAAAATATCATTAATGATAGCGAGGAGTAATTCGCTTGATTGTTTCGCTGTGGTCAATAGATGGCGTTGATGTTCCGAAAGAGAGCTGGATTCCAATAAATAAATTACACCCAAGATTCCGTTCATAGGTGTTCTTATTTCATGGCTCATGTTTGCAAGAAAAAGACTTTTTGCCTCATTGCTGGCAATTGCTTGGTCACGGGCTTTTTGTAACTCTTCTGTTCTGCTAAGAACTTTCTGCTCGAGTTGCGCAGTTAAATTGATCAATGTTTCGTTTAGCTGGTAAAGCTCTGCACTCTTTGTTTCCAGAATCAGTTCAGCCTGTTCTCTGGCGCCTTTTTCGCGTTCGTAACGTCTTTTGTAGACTTCAATGTCGTGTGTCATTTAGACCAGTCTGCGCAATTTGAACATGGCTTTGGTGCCGTTTTCGTCAGCAATGTCTTCACGGCTAATTTGAAAGGCTTCGTTAAAATGCTCCATGCATCCTTCAATTAAGCCGTGCGCTAAATGTGCGAAATTTCGTTGTGACTCATAGATAAGCTCAAATTCCTGCTCGCTATGTTGAATGTAAGTAAACTTGGGTAGCTCGGCATCTGGGTAAAGTTTTTTCACTTCCACGTGAATGTGATTGTCAATTTTTTTTAAAAACTCAAAAGTATTTGGGCAGTCATTAAAAAAAGCCGGAAACTTTTTGGAAAACACCGAGGCGAGATGTTTCCCAAAGTGATGAACCAATGCAGGAGCGGCAATGCCCGTCCGCTCACTTAGTACTCCCACCATCGCGACTAATTCCGCATGGTCATAAGTTCCCACCGTGGTATAGCTCCCCCCGGATTTAGGTTGTGTGGTTTCAATTAAATCGTCCACCATAGCTTCACCAAACTGGTTCTCCACCATGTCGGTAAATTCGCGGAACACTATCCCCTTCATATCGCAACCTCCGCTTAAATTTGTTGATTCAGTATAGGTCAGGATTTGATCATGCAAGGTTTGGCTCAACTGTTAGAATGTGCGCCGAATCGTGTTTAAGGGTTATTTGATGAACGTAGAGGGTATCTGGTCGGCCAAGTGGCAAGCCGTGGTGAATGCATTTGCAGCCAACTTCAATGAAGGTGAGCAGGGGGCTGGCTTAGCGCTTTACCACCAAGGCGAATGTGTGGTGAACATTTGGGCGGGTGAGCGCTCAAATCGGCTCGCCCAAATTGCATCCCAACCGTGGGAAGAAAATACGCTTGTGAATGTTTTTTCAGCGGGCAAAGGTTTGGTGGCACTTTGTGCGTTGCAATTGGTTGCGCAGGGCAAGTTGGAGTTAGATGCTCCGGTTGCTGCCTATTGGCCTGAGTTCGCGCAGGGTGGTAAGGGGGATATCAGCGTTTTGGATGTGCTTTGTCACCGCAGCGGCCTCTCTGCGTTTCACCAACACATTGCGGATACGCAAATTTTTGATTGGAGCGCTATGACCACGGCAGCCGCTAGCGAATTGCCGTGGTGGGGGCCGGGTGAAGCTCAAGGTTACTCGCCTTTTATATACGGGTGGGTTGTGGGCGAGCTTGTGCGTAAAGCCAGTGGATATGCGAGCTTTAACGATTATTTCCAAGCGCAGGTCGCTATGCCCTTGGGCGTGGCTTGCCACTTCGGCGTGCCTGATGCTGATCTAGTCATGATTGCCGATACGGCGCCGCTCAAAAGAAATTTAGCAGCAGTTGAGAGCAACGGCGCCGATAGTGTCGCGCTCGGGAAATTGATGAAAGCCGATCCGCGCGGTGTAACCAATCGCGCGTTTTGTAACCCTATTAGTTTGATGACGGCCACCAACACTCATGCTTGGCGAACAGCGCAAATTCCCGCCGCCAACGCCCACGCCAACGCCAAGGCAATTGCCGCTATTTACGGCGCCTTGGCGAATCAACAGTTGTTACCCCCTGAATTCCTTGCGCTTTGCTCGCAGCAACAGAGCTTTGAGCAAGATCAGGTATTGGGTTTGCCTTTGCGGTTTAGTTGTGGATTTATGCTGTCGCAAGCGAATCGCCCAGATTGTCGTTATGGCCGGGGCCAACGAGCCTTCGGGCATCCCGGTGCGGGCGGCAGTATTGGTTTTGCTGACCCGGATTATCAGCTAGGTTTTGGTTATGTGACATCACGCATGGGGCAAAATATTTTGATTGATGAGCGCGCCGTTAAGATTATTGACGCGGCTTACACCGTTTTAGGAGACGCATAGTGAACCTGGCAGACGAGCTAATTGAACTTCAAACGCGTATCGCTTTTCAGGAAGATACGATCAACCAATTAAACCAAGTGATTACCAAGCAGGGCGCCGATATTCTTCAGCTCAAACATCAAATGCGGTTACTGGCAAAGCGCTTAGATGATGTCGCCTTGGGGCAAGTGGGTGAGGGGGACGAGATCGCCAACGAGCGTCCTCCGCATTACTAGGACCCATGTGGAAATCTATAAGTTGTTGATAAAAGCGACATTTCTGTAACAAAAGTTTTGTTTTTGGCGCTTCCCATAGCAACAAGTTCTTAAGGGTTTTTTAATTTCTTTGTCTAGACTCAGCTGGTGTCCTTTATTTATGAGCCTAGCTAGTGCCCATTCATCAGCAGCCCCACTCGTCCGAGCCAGAGGAGTTAAACCCCCTCAGCCTAGAATATGCGCTCTTAGCGCCTGACGTGGCTGCGTGGAGGTTCGACGTAGATACCGCAAGCTTGGGCTTTTCCGAGGAGTTCTCCTTGGTGTTCCCAGGCTTCTCAACGCCCTTCGCGAATTTGTCAGCCCTTTTTGAGGGCCTCAGCGCGGCCGATAAATACATATTCCTTCAAGTGTTTAATTCCGATCCGGTGGATTGCGATAGGGGCGTTCGCGCCTGCGAAGTTAAATTCCAAAATCAAACAGGGGAGCATCGCGTTCGATTTATTGGCAGGCTTAGGCTCCGTAAAAATCGCCAGTATGAAGGTGTTGTAGTTCCCAGTACTCATTGGTTGGCTAACCCTGGCATTGAAACGAGTAATAGTTTGCTCAGCACGCTATTTGCCGAAAACCCGATTGCCTGCTTAATGACGGATGCAAAGGGAACCCTTCTGCAAGCCAATAGTGCCTTTGAAAAATTATTTGATCTGAGTGCCCGTAAGGCCAGTTTGGCTATGGGGCGTTACAACTTGCTGCGCGATAAACAATTGCTAGCAATGCCAGATGTATCTGCGCTTTTGCAAAAAGTGTATAGCACCGGAGAAATACTGAGCGCAGATTTAACCTACGCGTTAGACGACAAACTTTTTAGTCATCACAAAACATCCCCTAAAAAAATAAGCTTGCGTGCAAGTTTATTGCCGGTGCGAAATCGCGCCGAAGAGATCGAGCGAGTGCTTATACAATTGCAAGATCGAACGAGGGAGGAGAATGCGCGTGAAATTCTGCTCCAACAACAGCGTGCTTTACAGGAAAGCGAAGCCAGTTACAAAGCCTTTATAGCCAATAGCAGCGAAGCCATTTGGTGTTACGACATGGTGCCGCCCATTTCTCTTGATGATTCCATTGAGCTGCAAGTAGAACTCATGGCAGAAAATGCGCGTTTGTCGCAAGGCAACAAAATGCTGGCCACCATGCTGCGCGCAACATCGGTAAATGAACTTATTGGTCAGGGTTTGCGTGAAAGTGGTTCTACTCGGTATGTTTTCGATTTGCAGTTTTTTGTAAAAAATAACTACCAGATGATTGATCATGATGTCATACGGGAAGATAGCAAGGGGCGTCGTTACTATTTTCAAATTTCGTGTGTCGGTGTTATCGAAAATAATCATTTGACGCGTGTGTGGGGCACAACAAAAGATGTATCTGTACGCAAGCGCTATGAACAAAAGCTCGAACATATTTCGCTTCACGATTCGCTAACAGGTCTCCCTAATCGCGCCTACATTTATCAAGAAATTGAACGCTTTTATGCCGCAGAAAATGAAAATTTGGGTGCATTGTTGTTTATTGATTTGGATCGTTTTAAAGAAATTAACGATACGCTTGGGCACCAAGTGGGTGACCGTTTATTGCAGCTAATTGGTCCACGTATTCAATCAGAAATGCACGAAACCCACGGTATAGTGGCGCGTATGGGCGGTGATGAATTTGCGATTTTTCTACCTAAAATACGCAACCAACAACACGCAGTTGTGTTTGCTCATTGCATTCTTGATGCGTTGCGGTTGGAATTTAATTTGGAAGTTTTTTGTGCAGAGATCAGTGCGAGTATCGGAATCGTGTTGGCGCCAACGCAAGCGCGCGATGTAAACGAATTAATGCGTTTCGCTGATGTGGCCATGTATTACGCCAAAGAGCAGATGTCGGGCATTGCGGTTTATAGCCCCGAGATTGATCCGCATTCGCCCAAACGCTTGGCTATGATGAGTGAGCTGGGGCGCGCTATTCGTGAAGATCAATTGTGTTTGTATTATCAACCGAAAGTTAAATTAGATAGCAAAACGTTTTATGGTTTTGAAGCGCTCTTGCGGTGGAACCACCCCGAGTTAGGTTTTGTTCCGCCCAATGAATTTATTCCTATTGCAGAGGTCACGAGTTTAATTCACCCGCTCACTGCGTGGGTGCTGGAAAAAAGTATTGCCCAGTGTTGTTTGTGGCGCTCACAAGGGTTGGCTGTGAGTGTTGCAGTAAACTTATCTGCTCGCAATTTGCTGGACGAAAATATGCCGAAGTTGGTGCGCAATTTGTTGCAAAAATATGGTTTGCCCGCGAGCTCACTCGAATTAGAAATTACCGAAAGTTCAATTATGAGTGATCCTGCGCGCGCGCTACGTGTGCTGCAGCAGTTGCATGAGTTGGGGGCGCAATTATCCATTGATGATTTCGGAACAGGATATTCGTCACTCGCTTATTTGAAAAAATTGCCGGTGCAAACACTCAAAATTGACTACTCGTTTATCCGCAATATGTTGGACGATAAACAAGATGAACTGATTGTTGAATCTACCATTCATTTGGCGCACAGCCTGAGTTTAAAAGTGGTTGCAGAAGGCGTGGAAAATGCTGCGCTGATTGAGCGCCTCTCTTCGATGGGTTGCGATGAGGCTCAGGGTTACCACATCGGCCGACCCATGGCGCTCGCCCAAATTGACGAGTGGATGGCTGAATCCTCGTGGACTGAGCGCTAACTTTTCCACGCCCCAAAAATAACCATCGTCCTTTCCCAAAAATCATACATTTTCGCCCACCAACACCTGTTTTTGGCTTCGATGAAGAAATGTGGATCTTTTACAAAAAGTGCTAAAAAGGGGCCGACTTGCCAAGGAATTTCCCTTATACTGCCGCACTTTACCAGCCATAGTTGCTAATCCAGATTAATAAGGCCGCTTCTTCATGTTCATCAAATCCTTGCGTGGAGCTTTCTCTAACGATCTCTCTATTGACCTCGGCACCGCCAACACCCTGATCTATGTTCGTGGCCGTGGCATTGTTCTCAACGAACCCTCTGTTGTGGCTATTCGCCATCACGATGGCCGTAAAACCGTAGAAGCGGTAGGCATCGAGGCCAAGCGTATGCTGGGCCGTACACCAGGTAATATCACCGCCATTCGTCCATTGAAAGATGGCGTGATTGCAGATTTCCAAGTGACTGAAAAAATGCTTCAGCACTTCATCAAAAAAGTGCACGAGAACAGCTGGTTCAACCCAAGCCCTCGCGTACTCATCAGTGTCCCTTGTTTATCTACCGAAGTTGAAAAACGCGCAATCCGTGAATCGGCCCTCGGCGCTGGCGCGCGTGAAGTTCGTTTGATTGACGAGCCTATGGCGGCCGCAATTGGCGCTGGCTTGAAGGTGGCAGAAGCCAGCGGTTCGATGGTAGTGGATATCGGCGGCGGTACTACTGAAATCGCGGTTATCTCTCTGAATGGCGTGGTTTACTCCGACTCTGTGCGCATCGGCGGTGACCGCTTTGATGAATCCATTGTTAACTATGTGCGCCGCAACTACGGCAGTGTGATTGGTGATGCAACGGCTGAACGGATCAAGCAAGAAATCGGCTGTGCCTTCGCCGGTAGCGAGATCCGCGAAATTGACGTTCGCGGCCGCAACTTGGCAGAAGGTGTGCCGCGCAGCTTTACCTTAAGCTCCGATGAAATCCTTGAAGCTTTGCAAGAGCCTTTAGCCGGTATTGTTCAAGCCGTTAAGAGCGCCCTTGAGCAATCTCCACCAGAATTGGCGTCAGACATCGCCGAAAGCGGTGTTGTATTGACTGGCGGCGGTGCCTTACTGCGCGATATCGACCGTCTGCTCTCCCACGAAACCGGCTTACCTTTCATTGTGGCTGAAGATCCATTGACCTGTGTTGCCCGTGGTGGCGGTATGGCCATGGAGATGAACGACAAGCGCATTGACTTGTTGTCGTCATAAGATCCCTGGTTCAGACTGAAGCGCTGGCAATGCCAGCGTTTTGCTTTTACAGGAGACACAATTATTAAACCGCTATTTACTAACAGCACTTCGCTCTCCACGCGGGTCGTGTTCCTTATCGCTGTTGCTGTGGCGCTAATCCTCGTTGGTCTCTACACGCCTTGGCTCAAGCCTGTTCGTCAGCAGCTCAACTTTTTGGCGGTTCCCTTTTATCAAGTTACCGATATCCCACGCCGTATTAGCGATTGGGCGAGTGGTTCTTTTGCATCCGAACAGGACTTGCGCGCAGAAAACGATCGCCTCAAAACAGAAGTGCTTATTTACCAACGCAAGCAGCAACAAATGGCCGCACTCGCAGCCGAAAATGTACGCTTACGTCAGCTGTTAAACGGCAAAGATATGTTGCAAGACAAAGTGCTGATTGCCGAGTTAATGGGGGTGTCGCCTAACCCCCTTAGCCACGTGATTATGATCAACCGAGGTTCTCGCGAAGGTGTTTATGAGGGCCAACCGGTATTGGATGCGTTTGGGTTAATGGGACAAGTTGTTGAGGTGGATGAAGACAGCAGCCGCGTGCTACTGATTTCAGACTCAACTCACGCTATTCCCGTGCAGGTTAATCGTAACGGTGTGCGTGCCATTGCAGAAGGTACAGGTGATTTAAACCGTTTGAGCTTACGCCACGTATCCATCAATGCCGACATTCGCGAAGGCGACATTCTGGTGAGCTCGGGCTTGGGTGAACGCTTCCCGGTGGGTTACCCCGTTGCCGAAGTTGAACAAGTTGTGCGCAACTCAGGCCAAGCCTTTGCGCGCGTGATTGCGCGCCCCATGGCGCGGCTTGATCGCAGCCGCCATGTTCTGTTGGTGTTTGATACACATACCCAGCCCGATTCATCGGCCGTAACCTCGGTATCATCCTCAAGCTCTCCTTCTTCTGCATATTCTTCAGCGGCCTCATCAGTGCAGTCATCGGCTAAAACTTCCGCATCCTCGGCGGGGCGCAGATGATTCCCCATCATTGGCATTCTTACATCGTCATTATCACCAGCTTCGTTGTAGCGCTGATATTGGCGGTTTATCCCTTGCCTTTGGAATGGCGTTGGTGGCGACCCGAATTTGTATTGTTAGTCGCGATTTTCTGGATATCAGTGTTTCCGCTCACCATTAGTCTGTTTTTCTTGTGTTTTGTTGGGCTCTATCAGGATTTGCTGGAAGGTGTGCCTTTCGGCCAGCACAGTTTGTCGTTGGTGATAGTGTCCTATATCTGCATCCTGTCCTATCAACGCGTTCGTAACTTTGCCATGTGGAAAGAGGCAGGCTGGGTATTTGTGCTCGTGGGTTTAGCACAACTGCCGGGCAATTGGGTGCAAAGTATGTCTGGGCGTCCCTTGTCTGGATTGGTATTTCTTGCTCCTGCATTCACCAGCGCGCTTGTGTGGCCATTGGTGAGGATACTGTTAGACCGTGTGGGCAGGCATTACCGCATCACCTAATAACATAACTATTTCCACGCTATCTTTCGTGTAAATCGCACTCGTTCAGTAGGAGTTCATGGTGAATCTGCAAGATGAGCCGTCTATTTATTTGGCTTCCCAGTCGCCGCGCCGCCGCGAGTTACTGCGGCAAATTGGTGTTCCTCATCAGGTTGTTGCCGCCAATGTGGCAGAAGTGCCCCGAACTCAGGAATCACCCAGCGGCTACGTACAGCGCTTAGCGCGCGAGAAGGCGGAAGCCGGTTTCGCCACCGTCAAAGCCAGCCAGTTGCCCGTAAAACCTGTGCTTGGGGCTGACACCATAGTTGTGGTGAATAACGAGATTTTAGAAAAACCCCAGGATGCTCAACACGCTGCCGCAATGCTACGCAAACTGGCCGGGGCTGAGCACCAAGTCATGACTGCTGTCGCCATGATTATGGAAGAAAAGTGCAGCGTAAAACTTTCCGTGACTGATGTGGTCTTTCGTCCACTTGGCGATGATGAAATTGCCGCCTACTGGAAAACCGGTGAGCCGTGCGATAAAGCAGGTGGTTACGGTATCCAAGGGCTTGGGGCGGTGTTTGTGGAGCAAATTCGCGGTAGTTACACCGGTGTGGTGGGCTTACCTATTGAGCAAACAGTCGCACTTTTACAAGAATTCGCCGTTACTTACTGGCATCAAACAGCTTGATTGGCAAAAGACAACTAAAGTCTAAAGCCTGGCTGCAATAACAGACGAGCTCACTATGAGTGAAGAAATTCTAATCAACGTATCACCCGTGGAGACTCGCGTTGCGCTCGTGGAGAACGGCGTTGTGCAAGAACTCTACATAGAACGCAGCCATGGTAAAGGCTACGTCGGCAACATCTATAAAGGTAAAGTTGTGCGCGTGTTGCCGGGCATGCAAGCCGCCTTCGTCGATATTGGTCTTGAGCGCACGGGCTTTATCCATGCGGCTGATATGGTGCCGGAAGCCCCAGAAGGTGAGCCGAGAACCGCAGAAATTCCCGATATACGCACCTTGGTACGTGAAGGCCAAACTATCCTTGTTCAAGTTGCCAAAGATCCTATCAGCACCAAAGGTGCACGTTTAACTACTCATCTGACGCTGTCCTCTCGCTATCTCGTTTACATGCCCAACAGTAGCCACATTGGCGTTTCGGTGCGTATTGAGGATGAGCAAGAGCGCGAGCGTTTACGCGGCATTATGGATTCCGCCTCCGAGCAATTTTCCATTACCGGTGGCTTCATCGTGCGTACGGTTGCCGAGGGTGCAACTGCGGAAGCCATATTGGCGGACATTCCCTTCTTACAAAAACTGTGGGCAGATCTCACTGAGAAGCTCCCCAGCATCCCCGTGCCGGGTGTGATTCACAAAGATATGCCGCTTTACCTGCGTGCTTTACGCGATTTAGCGCGCGCGCCCATCGACAAAATTCGTGTGGATTCACGCCTGACATATCAGCAGATGTTGGATTTTGCGAGCAACTATTCTCCGCAATTGGTTGATCATATCGAGTGCTACACCGGTGGTCGCCCGCTGTTGGATCTGTATGGTGTGGAGGAAGAAATTCGCCGCGCCTTGGATACACGCGTACCGCTGAAATCCAACGGTTATTTGATTATCGAACAAACCGAAGCCATGACCACGGTGGACGTTAACACCGGCGCTTTTGTTGGGCACCGTAATCTCGAAGAAACCATTTTCAAAACGAATTTGGAAGCGGCAACGGCTATTGCGCGCCAGCTTCGTTTGCGCAATCTGGGTGGCATTATCATCCTCGATTTTATTGACATGCAGGATCAAGAGCATCAACGCCAAGTTTTGCGCACCCTAGAAAAAGCATTGGAAAAAGACCACGCCAAAACACGCATTACCGGCGTTTCAGAGTTGGGCTTGGTGGAAATGGCCCGCAAGCGCACCCGTGAGTCCTTGGGACAAATGTTGTGCGCACCTTGCCCGGTGTGTGCGGGCCGCGGGCAAGTGAAATCGGCGGAAACCGTCTGCTACGAAATCTTCCGGGAAATTTTGCGTGAGTCTCGCTCTTACGACACGCAAAAATTTCTAGTACTTGCAGCGCCTGTGGTGGTGGATCGCTTACTCGATGAAGAAGCTGCATACGTAGCTGACTTGGAAGCTTTTATTGGCCGCACTATTGAGTTTCAGGTTGAGAATCTTTTCACCCAAGAACAGTACGACATTGTGTTGGTGTAAATACCAAACGTTTATCGCGTTTAAACATGCAGTCCTGTATGGGCAAAGCAGCAATAGGTAATTAACAGGGAGTCGTCATCCTCGCGAAGCGGGGGGCCAGCTCTTGATGTAAATGTGCTCAGGCTTGGATTCCGCAGCAAGTCAGCGAAGATTCGCGGCTAAATTAGCAGTATCTTTTGAGAAGTATTTTAGGAATCACCCTTTAGCATGACATCTGTATTTTTATGACCGCTTATTTACGCAAGCTTATTAAGTGGTTTTATTTGCTCTTTGCGCTGGCCGCTATTAGCTTGGCTGTGCTGGTTCAGGCTGGGCGCAGTTTCTCCCATTTGTTAGCGGAATATCCGCAAGAGTTAAGCACTTATTTCTCCAACAAGTTCAACGCCAAAGTGAGCATAGGGGCTATTAGCGCTGAATGGGTCGGCCTTAAGCCTATGGTGGATGTACGCAACCTGCGCATTCACAGCCAGAACAACCAACAAATTATTACGCTGGATCACGCGCAAATGCGCTTGGATTTATTGGGCAGCTTAGCTCACGCGCGTTTGGTGTGGAGTGCGCTCCAACTCGATAAAGTGCAAATGGATTTTGTGCAAACTGATGATGGCTTTTGGCAAGTTTCTGGTATTCCCCGCACGCAAAAAAACCAGGATGAAAAGGGCGCAAATTTGGATGCGCTTATCGATATGTCGTTGCTTTCCCGCCGTATTGAATTTGCTCAAACTCGGCTCAATTTTCATTTTGCATCTGGCACAACCACTACGCTGAATTCGCCTCTGTTGCGCATGGAGAACGCGGGTGATTTTCATCGTCTTTCATTGCAGGTGGATGTTGACGGAAATCCTAAAACGCTGAGCTTGGTTGCCGAGGGCAAGGGCGACCCTCGCCACCGCGAAACCTTTAGCAGTAAAGCATTCCTGCAATTAAAACAGTTCCCAACCAACGAACCCATCGCTGCGACTACTGCATTTTTGCTGCGCGGTATCAAAGCAGAAGTTCACAGTGAAGGCGCGTTGGACGCAAGCCTCTGGTTTACCAGCCGCCCCAAACATGAGGGGTTGGATGTTCAAGGCAAGATCGGTATTCAGCGCCTGAGCGTTCCCGTTTTTGGTAAACATCTTGGTTTGGACAGCTTCACGACGGATATTGTGGGCCACTGGCTCTACAGCGGTGAATGGATGCTAGCGTTGCAAAAGCTGAACTCCCGCGTTAATCAATACCAGATAGAAAACCTTAGTTTTGCAGCATCCGCCGCTAGTTTTTCTGACCCCGTCATCCTGCATTTGCCCAAAGTTGATTTGCACCATTTGAATCAAACATTGGATAGCGCAGGCGTACTCGGTGACAGTCGCCTACGCGACGTCATGCGCACGCTGAGCCCCATGGGCGAATTACACAATGTGCAGTTTGCAATTCCTACCCAAAACCCAAAAGCCTGGGAGTTACAGGCAAACCTTGCGAAGGTTGGGGTGAATGCTTGGCAAGGTGTGCCGGCCCTGCGTACGGTTGATGGATTTGTCTACGCCAACAAGAACGGCGGTTTCGTGGATATCGACAGCCGCGATGGTTTTAGCATGCATTACTATCCAACTTACTCTGCGCCTATGGAGTATCAGCAAGCTAAAGGGCAGGTGGCGTGGCGGTTGCAGCCGGACAATAACCAAATCTACGTGAATAGTGGTGCGTTGGAATTCACCAAAGGCGACGAGCACGCGAAGGGCTATATGTGGCTTTCCTTGCCGTGGCAGCGTAATACAGGCGATATAGACCTGTATTTACAAATTGGCGCAACCAAGTTAAACGCGAGCCTGTACAGCAAATACACTCCCGCCGTAGTGCCGCACTCATTGTTAGATTGGCTGGAAAAAAGTATCGGCCCAAACAACGCGGGCTTTGTCGATCAAGTTGGTTTTGTCTATCGCGGCACGCTGAATAACCACAATCGGGCGTCCCGTAGCCACCAACTCTACGTGGATATCAAACATGCCCAACTCAAATACCACCCCGAATGGCCTGCATTGGATGAGATTGATGGTCGTCTGTTGGTCAGCGACGAGGATGTCATCGCAAGCGTCGATAAGGCGAAACTATTTAGTAGTGATGTAGGGTCTACCCAAATCAACGTTAACCCTAACCCAGACGGCCACGGTTCGTTGCTGCGTGTGGATGGCAGCGTTGAAGGTGCTGCAGAGGACGGTTTGCGAGTGTTGCGTGAAAGTATGTTGCGCCGCTACGTAGGTACCAGCATGGATACTTGGAAGCTGGACGGCAACTTGCGCACAAAGGTTGATATTGCCGTTCCTCTGGATCGCGAAGGAACTGGGGCTACCCAACAAATTGACTTGGATTTAAATGCTTCACGCTTTGAGATGAGCAACTTGAAGCTCGCCATGCAGGATGTCAGCGGGCACCTCAGCTTTAACGAAACTACCGGCTTAAGAAGTGAAGGTTTGAACGGCATTCTATTTGGGCAGCCGGTAAAAACACTATTGAGTACACGCAAGCAAGGTGAAACCCGTCAAACGCTTGTGGAAGTTAATGGCGATGTGGATGCCCAGACTCTCGCAAAATGGACTCAGCGCCCAGAAGTTTTGTTTATGCATGGCCGTATACCCTACAACGCGACTGTTGAGTTGAATCATAAGTCGGTTGATGCGAGCGCGATTGCGACGGATTTGCCTTTTGCGGTAGTCACAGTCACCAGTCCCTTGTCTGGCGTTGCGGTTAACCTTCCGGCGCCCTATGGCAAATCGGTCGATGGTGAGCGTTTTCTCAGGTTTAAAATGTCGCTGTGGGAAAAATCATCGCTGGTCGATATGTTGTATGGCGATGATCTGCAGGCGTTATTTGAACTTGATCCGCATCAAAACAACAAATTGCTGAACGCTAATATCGCACTCAACGACAGCGCCAAATTGGCTATGGAACCGCAGTTTCTGCTCAGCGGAAAAGTACCTGGGTTGGATATAGAACCATGGAAAAAAGTACAAGAGCGTTATGTGGATTATACGGCGCAGATCGATGCACAAAAGTCTCGGCTAGCGAATCAAGGGGGGCAGGCTTCGTTAATTGAGCAACCCGCTACAGACGAGAGCCCTGTCTTAGTTGCGGGTTTACCTTTCCGTGCGCAAATCGTACTTGCACATTACCAGGTGGGCCCCGTAGCGTTTGAAGATGTTCACCTGCGTGCGGAACGTTTGTACGAATCCTGGAAAGTGGGCTTTACCAATGCGTTGGTTGATGGAGAGATTCGCATCCCCAACGAAAAAACCAAACCATTGCAAATCAATCTGGAAAGCCTGCGTTTAACCAGTAGCTTACTCGGCGCCAAATCAGCCGACCCTGCGAGTGCTGGGCAAGCCTTGCCGAAGGTTCCCGGTATTAGCGTTGATCCACGCAATTTACCCTTGGCGGATGTTGCCGTTAAAGCGCTGTTTATGGATAACGTTAATTACGGAAATTGGTCTTTGCAAGTTCGGCCACAGGCGCAAGGCGTGTTGTTCAACAATATTAACGGCACGGTAAAAGGCGTAACGGTTGGTGGCCTAAGTGAATTAGCAGCAGATGGCAAAACCCAAATCAAAAAGCCGGGCGCAAAAATGGAGTGGCTGGTGGATGCAAACGGCTCAAGCACCCATTTTATTGGCGAGCTTGCGGCTGCCAATATGTCCACAGTAATGCGGGAATGGCAAAAGCCAGACATGCTTGAAAGTAACTCCGCGCGCTTTAGTGTTGATGCAACTTGGGCGGGTGACCCGCAAGATTTTGAACTCAAAAAAATCGCGGGCAATATTGATATTTATATTGAGCAAGGCCGATTCAAAAATAATCCAAGCCCGGGAAGCGACGGTTTATTACGATTGATGGCCGTATTGAATTTTGATTCACTTGCACGCCGTTTACGTTTGGATTTTTCTGATCTTTATAAAAGCGGATTAGCCTACGATCAAATTGTCGGTAAAGCGAATTTTGTTCCGAGCACTTTAACCTTTGTTGAGCCGCTTGAAGTAAAAACGCCGTCAAGCCGATTACAGCTTGCTGGCAAGCTTGATTTAGAGAAAGAAAAAATCGATTCGCGTTTGGTGGCAACTTTACCGGTGGTGGGGAGCTATACCTTTTTCACAGCGGTGGTAACGGGCTTACCTGCAGCAGCGGGAATTTATGTGGTGAGCAAACTGTTTAAGAAGCAAGTTGATCGCGTCACTAGCGTCAGCTACACCATTCGAGGTGATTGGAGCGAACCCAAAATGAAGTTTGATGGTTTATTTGAAAGCGAAGAAGATCTGATCAAAAAAGCCAGTGAAGAAGAAAAGCCAAAGAAAAACCGACGACGAAAACAACCGTGATGCGAATAAAAAAAGGAGGCAAATGCCTCCTTTTTTTACTCTTGTAACTCCAATTGCTCTCGGATAAATGCGAAAAGCTTACGGGCACTTTTGGGAGCTGAATTTTCATCACGCTCTTTTTGCGCACTGCGCACCAACTGTTTCAAGTGCTGCACATCTATACCGGGGCAGTTTGTTACTAAGGTTTGGAAAATTTGTTTATCGCCTTCAATCAGTAAATCGCGGAAGCGTTCAATTTGGTGTTGGCGATGAACATATTGATCGCTGCGCGCTTGTAACTTATCAACCGCGGCTTGAATTTCTTCGTGGTTGGTTTCGCGCATTAGGCGGCCAATGAATTGCAGGTGGCGGCGGCGAGCTTCGCGGTGAGGCATTTTGCGCGCCTCGAGGATTGCGTCCAGCAGCTTTTCTTCCACGGGGACAGAGGCAAGTTGCTTATCGTTAAGCTCTATAAGCTGCTCTCCCAGTTTTTGCAGAGCAGTCATCTCACGTTTTACTTGCGATTTACTTTTGATGTAATCGTTGGGGTTGATGTCGTCGTACTTGTAAACCATAAAATTGCCTAAACGGAAGTGTTGCTTGCGGTACTGCTTAAAAAGGGCGCACAGGGTAGGGGAAGGCGCTGCAAATAACAACCTTTGTTTGGCTCTATGCCCTACTCGTCTTCTTCAAAACGGTTATTAATCAGTGCTTTTATCGCATCCATGGCTTGTACTTCATCGTCGCCTTCCGTGGAAACCTCAAGATTAGTACCTTGGGTTGCGGCCAGTAGCATGAGAGACATGACGCTTTTTGCGTCCACCCAGCTGCCGTTTGTGCGCGCCTGGCTTTTGCAGCCAAACTGGGCGGCTAAGGTGGCGAATTTTGCGGCCGCGCGGGCATGTAAACCGCGCTTATTAATAATGGAGATAGTTTCCGTCAGCATAGTTAGCTTTTCGTGATGGTTAGCTTTTCTTGTGTTTGTTTATGTCGCGATGCCGTACTTGTACATCGCCAAATTGTTCGCTGAAGTGCGTCTTCAAGCGTTCACTCAAATACACCGAGCGATGTTGCCCTCCGGTACAGCCTACCGCAATCGTGATGTAGCTGCGATTATTAGCTTGGTAGCGCGGCAGCCAGCGGCTCATAAAATCTTCAATGTCTTGATACATTTCATTGACCGCATCTTCAGACTCCAAAAATTCAATCACTTCGGCGTCTTTTCCTGTCAGTGGGCGTAAATTGGGCTTCCAGTGCGGGTTCGGCAAACAGCGGGCATCAAACACTAAGTCTGCATTTACCGGAATGCCATGCTTGAAACCAAAGGATTCAAACAAAATTGCCATGCTGGATTGATTGCGCCCAACCACACGCTCTTTGACCAAGTCGCGCAGCTCATGCAGTGTCAGGTGACTGGTATCGATAATTTGATCCGCAGTATCCCGAATAGGTTCCAATAGCGCCTGCTCGTGGCTGATGGCTTCCGCCAAATTCGTGTTTTTATCGCTTAGCGGATGTTTGCGGCGAGTCTCGCTGAAGCGTTGGATCAGCACAGACGATTGCGAATCCAGAAAAATCACCGTAAAGGGCAAATGGGCTTCTTTCAGGGTGCTGATCATCTGCGGGAAGATTTGCAAGTCTTTCCAAGCGTTGCGAACGTCTATTCCTATGGCGAACTTATGCTGGTCGTCTTTGTGGATTTCAATTTGCGCAACCAGCGCTGGCAGTAAGCTTACGGGTAGATTATCAATGCAGTTGTACCCCACGTCTTCCAATACGTGCAATGCGGTACTTTTTCCTGAGCCGGACAATCCGCTCACAATAACTAACTGCATAATGTTTCCCTATTGAATCAATTCATGTTGATTCGTAAAACGCTAATGCTGACTAATAATGGCTTGTTTCGTTAATAAACTTAGCTAATTGCCGCTTGATAGAGACTGTTGTCGTCGCCAGCTGCACGCAAACGCTGGCGAAATTCGCTGCGCGTTAACGCGGCAGCTAAAGCGGCAAGATTTTTTAAATGTTCTGCATGCGATTCTTCTGGCACGAGCATGGCAAATAAAATGTCCACAGGCTCGTTATCAATAGAATCAAATTCTACGGGGTGCTGCAGTGTAATTAATGCACCTACTGCACCCTCGTTGTTACTAACGCGGCAGTGTGGAATGGCAATGCCGTGCCCAACACCGGTTGACCCCAAGCGCTCCCGCGCCAGAAACCGACGCATTAAATCGTCGGCATCTATTGCTGAAATATTCTGTGCAATAACCTGGGCCAGCAACTCAAGTGCTTGTTTTTTACTGCTGGCCGCAAGGCTACTGCGAGTGCGCTCAGGTGTTAACAGTGATTGAATTTGCATAGTTGCTCGTTCGGTTTGCGCTCGTTATTAACGATGGCTGCGCATTTTTTCTTTATGTTTAATCAGCTGACGATCCAATTTATCGGCCAAAGAATCAATCGCGGTGTACAAATCGGTGTCGGAGGCGTCGGCAAAAATATCTTTACCGCTTACGTGCAAAGTAGCTTCTGCTTTTTGTTCGAGTTTATCAACCGAAAGAATGACGTGAGTGTTGGTAATGCGGTCGTGATGGTGACTTAAACGCTCAAGTTTGCTGATCACGTAATCTCTCATTGAATCGGTAACTTCTACGTGGTGGCCACTGACATTTATTTGCATAGATACATCCTCGATGGTTACTACTCGGTGGTTGCGTGAGTGCAAGTGCATTCACAGAAATACTTTCTCGCTTAAAGTGTTTTACGCTCATTTGACGGCGGAATATTGAGTGATTCGCGGTATTTCGCGATGGTGCGACGTGCAACCTGAATACCTTGCTCGCCGAGTAAATCAGTTATTTTGCTGTCACTCAATGGCTTTTTAGGATTCTCCGCACTCACTAATTTTTTGATAAGTGCACGAATGGCCGTAGAGGAACATTCGCCGCCAGAATCTGTACTCACATGGCTTGAAAAGAAATACTTCAACTCAAAAATGCCTTGTGGTGTGTGCATAAACTTTTGTGTTGTCACGCGCGAAATGGTGGATTCGTGCATTTCAACTATTTCAGCAATATCGTGCAGTACAAGCGGTTTCATGGCTTCTGCACCGTACTCTAAAAAACCACGCTGCTTTTCAACAATACAACTGGCTACTTTTAATAAGGTCTCATTGCGGCTTTGCAAGCTCTTTAAAAACCAGCGTGCTTCTTGCAAGTTGTCCTTTAAAAAAGTGTTATCACTACTGGAATCAGCGCGTTTTACCAAGGATGCGTAGTCCGAATTGATGCGCAAACGCGGTGCAATTTCTGGGTTGAGTTCAACGACCCAACGGCCTTCGCGTTTTTCCACAAACACATCAGGTACAACATATTCTGTTTCACCGCTGGCGATCATATCGCCCGGGCGTGGATTTAAACTTTGGATCAAACTTACCGCTTGGCTAAGTTCCTCTTCCTTCAGTTTTGTTCTGCGCATGAGCTGGCGGAAATCTCGGCTCGCCAACAAAGGTAAATATTGTTTGGCAATGAGTTTCGCTTCTGCCAAAAAAGGTGTTGCTGAATCAAATTGATTAAGTTGAACGGTCAAACATTCGGCGAGGTTTTGGCTGCAAGCTCCGCATGGATCAAACTGCTGGATGCGACGTTGTACGGCAACAACTTCATCGAGTTCCAAATCATCCCATTCGGTAATAAGGCCGCTGTGAATATCTTCCAATGTGACTGACAGCATGCCGCTAGGTTCAACCGCATCAATAATTGCCATGGCGATAACACGGTCGCGGTCAGACATGGGCGTGAGATTGAGCTGCCACATCAAATGATCGTAAAGCGAATCTGTTGCGGCACGGCGGCTTTCAAAATCACTGTCTTCGTTATCGTAATTGCTACTGCTGCTGGATTGGCTGGTTTGATAAACGTCATCCCAACTGGTATCAACAGGTAAATCGGCGGGAATGGCTTCATTCCACTCAGTTGCACTTTGACTGTAATCATCAGTGCCCGCGTAATTGTCGGTATCGCCGAAGCCCTCGCCAAAACTGTCAGCCTCACCAAAGCTTTCGCCGTCACTGAAACTGCTTTCGCTAAAGCTTTCGTCGCCAAATTTTTCGCTGCTGGTTTCTTTGTAGGTCATCTCAGCGGAGTAGCTCTCGCTGAAATCATCGGTACCGCCATCGCTGTTGGTCGCAATTTCTTGCGTGCGTGCGTAATCGCTATCTTCAAATTCGTTGGGAGTAGAGGGCGTATCAAAACTATCTTCTACCTCCAGCATGGGGTTGGAGTCGAGTGCTTCCTGAATTTCTTGCTGGAGATCAAGGGTCGATAACTGCAACAGGCGTATTGCTTGTTGCAGTTGCGGGGTCATGGTCAGTTGTTGACCGAGCTTGAGTTGCAGAGATTGCTTCATTATTCGAACGAGAAACCCTTAGCTGGCGAAAGAGGCGAGCAAAAAACTAAACACTGTTAGATGGAGTTTAGTCAGGGTTTAACGTCTAGGCAATAACCCAATGACGCTAAAGGGAAATATTTAAAGCAATCTTTATGCCTAAGGCTTAGAAGGGCTATTTGTCAAGGATGAAGCGGATGCGCAAATCGGCATTGCGATTAAAGTTTAAAGTCTTCGCCCAAGTAAACTTGGCGCACCTTATCATTCGCCAAAATAGCAGTGGAGTTACCTGACGCAATGATGTGGCCTTCGCTCACAATAAAGGCGGTTTCGCAAATATCCAGTGTTTCGCGCACGTTGTGATCGGTAATCAACACGCCAATGCCGCGATCTTTGAGGTGGCGAACAATTTCTTTGATATCCGCAACGGAAATGGGATCTACACCCGCAAAGGGTTCATCCAGAAGAATAAATTTGGGGTCTGTAGCCAACGCGCGCGCGATTTCAACGCGACGACGTTCGCCGCCAGAGAGTGACATGCCCAAGCTATCCCGAATATGGGTGATGTGAAACTCTTGCAGCAGCGATTCCATCTTTGCCAAGCGTTGCTTGCGGTTGAGGTCTTTACGAGTCTCAAGAATAGCCATGATGTTATCGGCCACGCTGAGCTTACGGAAAATAGATGCTTCTTGCGGCAAATAGCCAATCCCGGCGCGAGCGCGACCATGGATGGGGAGGTCGGTAATGTCTAGGTCATCAATCAATACGCGGCCGTTATCTGCCTCGATCAAGCCTGCAATCATGTAAAAGCATGTGGTTTTGCCGGCGCCGTTGGGGCCAAGCAAGCCTACGATCTGGCCGCTGGTAACCGACACGGATACATCAATAACGACTTTGCGTTTCTTGTAGCTTTTGGCGAGGTGTTGCGCGTGAAGACTGGCCATGAATTAATCTTTTTTCTCAGGTTTTGCAGGAATAACGGTTTCGACGCGGCCTGTGCCTGAAAATTTCGCGGTTTGGCTTTTGATATCGTAATCCACATGTCCCGCTTTGGTAACCGAGCCGTTCTGCTCGATGGAGACGTTTTTATCCAAGGTTAGCTGCTCGGTCTTTGCGTTGTAATCGATGATGCCGGCTTCCGCGTGAATGGTGGGTTTACCTTCTTCTGGTTGTTGCTGGTAACGAGCTGGGTTGCCCTCGGCAGTAAAAGACTCGGGCTCTTGGTTCTTGTTACGGCGAACACGGATTTTATCGGCGGTAATTTCCAGAGTACCTTGCACCAGCTTTACATCGCCGCTATACACGACTGTATCTTGCTTGAGGTCGATCTCCTGCTTATCTGCGGAAATTCGCAGCGCCTGATTTTTATCATTGGGCAATGCATGAACCCAAAGCGGGCTCATCGCCAGCAATCCTGCTGCGACGCGCGCAAGTAATGGTTTAAGGCTTGGGTTCATAAGTGCCCTTGACGTTGGAAAGTAATTCAATGCGTTCGCGCTTCATATCGGCGCGCATACCTTGCGCTGTGATCTGGGTTTTGGCGGCGCGCATAGTAACAGCTTTGCCTGTTTCCGCGAATTGGTCTTGCAGGTTTAGGCGCAAATCGCTCGTGGAAATGGTGGTTTCACCTTGTTTTTCAGAGGTTTGGCGGGCCAGCACCTCTTGGGTGAGCGTGAACCACGTGTCGTTATTGTCGAGGCGGCCTTCTTGAGAGGTAATAAACCAACCCGGGCGCTGTGGGTTGGTCACCACCACGAACACCGGTGTTTCAAACAGGGAATAATCTTTTTCGCTGGGGCTTTCTGTGGCCTGAAATCGACGAATCAGCGGGGTATTCATTTGGTAGCGAATGTTTCCTTCGGCGTCGTATTGGCGCATTTCCACATCGGTAATATAAGACTGCGGAAAGACCTTCGCTTCGGCTTGTTGCTGTGATACGGAATCTTCTTTGTTGGAATATTTGAATGTCGCAAACACTATAACCAGCACAATAACGACCAACCACGGCAAGGGTAGAAAGCGCGGATTGATATTGTCCAAATCGGCGCTATCAACTTTTGGGAGTTGTAATTTAGACATTGCGGGTTAGGCCAAATAGGGTTTGAGGAGTTGATCAAAGCTGTTTTGGGCTTTCATCAACATATCGCAAGCTTCACGCACCGCGCCTTCACCGCCGCGAGCGCAGCTTTGCCAATGAGCGCGTTCAGTTACAGTGAAATGGCTATTCGCGGGTGCGAGTGCCAGGCCAACACGGCACATTACAGTTAGATCTGGCCAATCGTCACCCATGAAGGCGATCTCATTCAGTTCACATGGATGCTGTGCCAGAATTTCCTGCAACGCATCCCACTTATCTTCACGGCCCTGAACCAGAATTTTGATTCCTAAATCGTTCGCGCGCTTAGCAACCAAGTTGCTGGTACGGCCGGTGATGATCCCAACCTTCACACCACTTTTTTGAAGCATCTTGATGCCATGACCATCGAGAGTGCTAAAGGTTTTGAATTCGTCGCCTTGGTTGCTGAAATAAAGGCGGCCATCTGTTAACACGCCGTCCACATCCAACAAAAATAATTTGATGCGTTGTGCGCGTGCTTCCAAATCGGGAGCTGCTAAAAATTGTGGGTTCGGCTGACTCAATGTAAATCCTGTGTAATTAAGCAACGCCTGCGCGCAGCAGATCATGCATGTGTAAGACCCCAACGGGGCAGGCTTGTTCATCGCGCACTACTAATGCGGTAATTTTTAAATCTTCCATCATTTTTAAAGCTTCAGCAGGTAAGGCTTTAATGCCGATAGTTTTTGGGGTGCGATTCATAAGGTCGCCAATAGTAACTCCGGTGAGACTAATACCTTTATCAACGGTGCGGCGCAAGTCGCCGTCGGTAAAAATCCCTAACAGCTGATTTTTGTCATCCACTACCGTGGTCATTCCAAAGCCTTTTTCAGACATGGTAAGTAGTGCTTGGTTCAGGCTGGCGGTGGGTGCAACACGGGGGATGCTATCGCCCGTGTGCATGATATCAACAACCCGTAACAATAATTTACGACCAAGTGCCCCGCCGGGATGCGAGAATGCGAAGTCTTCCTCGGTGAAACCGCGGGCTTCCAAGAGCGCAATCGCCAGCGAGTCGCCTAATACGAGCGTGGCCGTAGTGCTTGCTGTCGGTGCTAAATCTAACGGACAGGCTTCAGTCTCTACTGCTATGTTCAGGTGTGCTTCAGCAATTTCCGCTAAGGTGGACGCTGGGTTACCGGTCATGCTGATGATTTTGATTCCCGAGCGCTTAAGCATCGGCAAGAGAGTCAAAATCTCGTTGGAGGTGCCCGAGTAAGAGATGGCCAGCACTATGTCTTGTTTAGTGATCATCCCTAAGTCGCCATGGCTGGCTTCGCCGGGATGAACAAAAAATGCGGGCGTGCCGGTGCTGGCGAGAGTGGCGGCGATTTTTTTACCAATGTGACCTGATTTGCCCATGCCCGTCACTATGATGCGGCCGGAACAGTTCAGGATGAGATCACAGGCTTTGGTGAACTCTTCATCGAGCCGGGTGCTCAATGCATTAACAGCATCAGACTCTATGCGAATGGTTCGAAGTCCCGAAGCAATAAAATCGAATGATGGCATAGAGAGATCTCGTGATGACTATTAACACTTTTGACGGACCAATAAGCGAGTCATTATAGCGATATTGGGAATGAATCGCTTGATATTGGGGACTCTGCCCCCATTTTGCAATTCGCGCGCTTGTTTGCGATTTGCAAATGTTGAATTTACTTGCGAGCTATGTTGCTCACAAGTTATCGCCACGCGCTGGGCTTGATGGTTATAAATCGTCATGCAAGAAAGGAAAACACTGGTGATATACAGGTGTTGATTGCCCTAGCGCATTGTACTGGAATTTTAAATTTAGGAAGGTAAACACATGAAACCACTGTATCAAAACCTGACGGGTGTTCTTTTAAGTTTGGCAATGATGGTTGTTGCTCCACTCGCGACTGCTGCCGAAAAAACACCCCAAGCCATTGTTGAGCAAGCAACAACCGATATGCTCGCGCTTGTGAAAAAGCACAATGCCGCTGGCAAAAAGACCGATGCTTACTACGCCGATGTGCAAAAAACGCTAGACGCAGTGGTGGATTTTCCGTTTATCGCCAAAGCGGTTATGCGTAAGTCAGCAAAAACGGCAACGCCCGAGCAAGTGGAAAAATTCACGGTGGTATTTAAAGATGGCTTGATTAAAACCTACGCAAAAGGCATCGCCAATTATGCAGATAGCCAAATCAAAACCTTGCCAGTGACCATGGCGGCGGACGCTCGCCGCGTTACTGTGGATCAAGAAGTGAGCGACAAAGGCACAACTCACAAGCTCTCCTACACCTTGAAATTGGGTGACAACGGCGAATGGAAATTGATTAACGTCGTATTGAACGGCGTTAACTTGGGTGAATCATTCACCAGCCAGTTTGATCAAGCCATGATCAAGAATGACAAGAATGTCGATAAGGTGATTGAGACTTGGTTAGCTGCTAACTAATTACTGTTACAGTCTTCGAAAACCCCAGCCTTAAACCGCTGGGGTTTTTTATTTATGTGTACTTCTTGGTGCGCTTTTGAGTGCGATTACAGCCTTTTTCGGTTAAGATTCTCGCCTTTCTTCGTTATTCCCCATTTTTCGATCAAGGGCTGAGCCCCACGAGTTTTTTATGCAAGCTGAGCAGATTAAAGCGCTTATAGAAAGCCAAATTCCCGATAGCCAAGTTCAGGTTGGTATTAACGGTAGTCACATTGATTTGGTGGTTGTCAGCCCTGCGTTTGCAGGTTTGACGCCGGTTAAAAAACAACAGTTAGTCTTGGGCACCTTAGCCCAACAGTTTGCCGATGGCACCATCCACGCGGTGGATTTTGTAAAGACCTATACCCCTGAACAATGGCAACAACAGCAATAACGAGCCCTTAAGTCGTCTGCATACTCTGGATTTGTAATGGATAAATTTAAAATTCTGGGCGGTGGTCCGCTCAGTGGTGAAATTTGTATTTCTGGCTCCAAGAACGCCGCATTACCCATTTTGGCTGCCGTATTACTGGCTGATAGCCCTGTCACCCTGCTGAATGTTCCTCATTTGAATGACATCACCACCATGAACAAGCTATTGGCTTCTATGGGGGTGAAAATCACTGGCACTAACGGCCACGGCTTTGTGCTGGATTCCAACAATATTACCGAGTTCACCGCACCTTACGATTTAGTGAAAACCATGCGTGCGTCGATTTTGGTATTGGGCCCAATGCTGGCGCGTTACGGCGTAGCCAACGTGTCCTTTCCAGGTGGCTGTGCTATCGGCTCCCGCCCTGTGGATATTCATTTGCGCGGCCTTGAGGCCATGGGCGCAAAAATTGATATTGACGGCGGTTACATTCGTGCGACATCGGAAGGCCGCTTGAAAGGCACCCATTTCTTAATGGATACGGTCACCGTTGGCGGTACGGAAAACCTCTTGATGGCTGCGGTTTTAGCGGATGGCAGAACCATATTGGAAAACGCTGCGCAAGAGCCAGAGATTGTTGATCTCGCCAACCTATTGGTGAAGATGGGCGCCAAGATTGAAGGTATTGGTACATCGGTTCTGATTGTAGACGGCGTAGAGTCCTTACATGGGTGCACGTACACAGTGATGCCAGATCGCATTGAAACCGGCACTTATTTGGTTGCGGCGGCTGCTACTCGTGGCAACATAAAACTTACCTCAACCAGCGCTAATATTTTGGAAGCGGTCATTGTTAAACTGGAAGAAGCTGGCGCAGAGATTACCCAAGGCGAGGATTGGATCGCCCTCGATATGCACGGTAAGCGCCCTAAAGCGGTGAGTTTAAAAACTGCGCCTTATCCTGCGTTTCCTACCGATATGCAATCGCAATTTATGGCAATGAACGCGGTTGCAGAAGGTGTAAGCCATATCACTGAAACGATTTTTGAAAACCGTTTGGTGCAAGTGAATGAATTAAATCGCATGGGCGCGCACATTACGCTTGAAGGTAATACGGCGGTTGTCACCGGCGTTGAGCGCTTGAAGGGGGCACCGGTCATGGCGTCGGATTTGCGCGCATCAGCAAGCTTGGTGATTGCTGGATTGGTTGCAGATGGCGAAACCATGATTGACCGTATCTACCACATCGACCGTGGGTACGAAGCCATCGAAGCAAAATTCCAGAGCATTGGCGCCAGCGTGACTCGCGTCAAAAGCAGTAATAACGTTTAAGCAGTTGATAAAAGGCCAGCTGATTATGAGTCAAACCCTCACCATCGCACTCACCAAAGGGCGAATTCTGGAAGAAACCCTGCCGTTGTTAAAAGCGGCGGGCATAGAGCCGCTGGAAGATATGGAGAAGAGCCGTAAGCTGGTATTTGAAACCACTCAGCCGAACGTAAGGTTGTTGTTATTGCGTGGTGCGGATGTTCCCACTTACGTTCAATTTGGCGCGGCGGACATGGGCGTTTCCGGCAAAGATACGCTTATGGAAAACGGTGCCGATGGTTTGTACGAGCCTTTGGATTTGAACATCGCGCGCTGCAAATTAATGACGGCGGGTGTGAAAGGTGTAACCACACCGGCGGGCCGTATTCGCGTGGCAACCAAGTATGTGAATATCGCCAAGCAGTACTACGCCTCGCAAGGCCGCCAGACTGACATTATTAAGTTATACGGTGCGATGGAATTAGCGCCCATTATGAATTTGGCTGACGAGATCGTTGATATAGTCGATACCGGCAACACCTTACGTGCTAACGGTTTAGAACCGCGTGAATTTATTGCCGACATCAGCTCACGTTTGATTGTGAACAAAGCGTCAATGAAGATGAAGCACGTACAAATCCAAACGATTATTGATCATATTGCGAAGGCAGTAGCTATTTAATTTTTCTTGAATTAGAAGGGAGCCGTCATCCTCGCGCAGCGGGGTCTCGCTCTTAAAGGTCGAGAGCAAAAACTGGATCCCCGCTACGCGAGGATGACGACTCTCGTAGTCACTATTCCATCAATAACAATTTCCAATGAGCTTTTTTCTTTTCCAAGCTTGATGATTCACCCAACTTCATTGAATGAGTAAATCCATGTCTGAATCTCTTATCACCCGTTTAGATGCCAGCCAAAGCGATTTTAAACAGCGCTTGGATGATTTATTGGCGTGGGAGTCGGTTAGCGATGCGCGCGTAGCCGATGTGGTGAATGACATTTTGCATCAAGTGCAAACCCGTGGTGATGCGGCGGTATTGGAGTACACCAACAAATTTGATCGCCGCACGGCGCAAAGTGTTTCGGATCTGGTAGTAACTGCAGATCAACTCAAAAAAGCGCTGACTGAAATAACGCCAGAGCAACGCAGCGCATTAGAAATTGCTGCAGAGCGCATTCGCAGTTACCACAAGCGCCAGCTGCAAACCTCATGGCAATACACGGAAGCTGACGGGACTGTTCTCGGCCAACAAATTAGCGCCATGGAACGTGTTGGGCTTTATGTTCCCGGCGGAAAAGCATCCTACCCATCGTCGGTATTGATGAACGCAATTCCAGCAAAAGTAGCGGGCGTTGATGAATTAACCATGGTTGTGCCTGCACCAGACAGCGAGCTAAGCCCAATGGTTTTGGCCGCCGCCGCTATCGCCGGTGTTGACCGCGTGATAACAATTGGCGGTGCGCAAGCTGTAGCGGCGTTGGCTTATGGGACGCAAACCATTGCTAAAGTGGACAAGATTGTTGGCCCAGGAAATATCTACGTCGCGACCGCAAAGCGAGCAGTGTTTGGCCAAGTAGCGATTGATATGATCGCGGGGCCTTCCGAAATTTTAGTGATTTGCGATGGTTTAACCGATCCTGATTGGATTGCGATGGATTTGTTCAGCCAAGCTGAACACGATGAACAAGCCCAAGCGATTTTACTTTGCCCCGATGCAGATTACCTCGATAAAGTTGAAGCATCTATTGCGCGTTTGTTACCCACTTTATCGCGTAATGACATTGCAAAAACATCTTTAAAAAATCGTGGTGCACTAATCAAGGTTGCAGACATTGAAGAAGCAATTGCTGTGAGCAATCGTATTGCTCCTGAGCATTTGGAATTATCTGTGGAAGATCCAAAAGCTCTTTTGCCGAAGATCCGTCATGCAGGCGCGATTTTTATGGGTCGCTTTACACCCGAGGCTTTAGGTGATTACTGCGCAGGCCCGAATCATGTGTTGCCTACATCGGGCACGGCGCGTTTTTCTTCGCCTTTAGGTGTTTATGATTTTCAAAAACGCAGCTCTATTATTATGTGTTCGGCAGCAGGTGCATCTGAATTATCAAAAGTGGCTTCGGTGTTGGCACGTGGCGAATACTTGGAGGCTCATGCTCGATCAGCGGAATATCGAATTAAAGATTGATAAACAAAAAATAAAAAGGGAGCTTTGGCTCCCTTTTTTATTTTTTGTCTTTGTATCTAAGGCTAGGTTTTAACTTCTGTTGGGCGTACGCCGGCGGTGGCTTTTATTTCCACCGTTTTGCCCGCGCGCAAAACACGGATGCTAATTTCAGTTCCCGGTTTTAAATTGCCCACAAGGTTTTGCACTGCATGGATATTTCGTTCTGGGAAATTCGTATCGGATAGGGGTATATCATTAACTTTAATAATCACATCTTCGCGGCGTAGGCCTGCGCTTTCCACCGGGCTTCCCTCTTCAACACCGGTGACAATCAAGCCGGAAGAACCGTAAATTTTTACCAATTTTTCGTTCATGGGCGCGGCAGAGAAACCGAGCCATGCGCGGCGAACTTCGCCAAATTGAGCAATTTGTTTGAGTGAGTTCATGGCGATGTCAGCAGGAACCGCAAAACTAATTCCAACGGAGGCAGCGCCGGTTTCATCCAAAATAGCGGTGTTAATGCCGATGAGATTGCCGCGTGCATCAATTAACGCGCCGCCTGAATTGCCTGGGTTAATGGCGGCGTCCGTCTGAATAAAATTTTCACGGCTATTGATACCCAAACCCCAGCGGCCTAATGCACTCACAATGCCTTGGCTTACACTTTGACCAACGCCAAAAGGGTTACCAATGGCAAGTGCAATATCGCCAACTCTAAGGTTATTGGGTTGCCCCAAGCTAATGGGTAACAGGTTGTCTAAAGTAATTTTTAACACTGCTAGGTCGTTTTCAGAGTCAATTCCTACCAGCTCTGCCGAGGTGTAGCGGCCATCATTTAATAGCACCTGAATTTTGTCAGCACCGTTGATAACGTGATTGTTAGTTAGGATCAATCCACGGGCATCCACAATCACACCTGAACCTAAAGTGCGTTGCATGCGCTCTTGCAATGGAATATTGGAATTGTTGTAAAGCTGGCGGTAATAGGGATTGGTGTAATAACGCGGGTCGCGTTCCAATACTTTTTTGGCAGTGTATATGTTAACAACCGCAGGAGCGGCACGGCTTACGGCGTCGGCATAGGAGTAGGGGCCAGTATTGATGTTAGCTGCAGGCTGAGTAGTACTTTGTTGTTGGCCACGTAATTGAGGGAAAAGGAGCATCGCTAGAAGAGCAATAATAACGCCTACCGCTGTTGGCCACGCTGCAAATTGCAGAAGACGTTTGAGGTTCATGTAGATTGCTCCAGTGCCAAATCGGCTACAGTAAAAAACCCCGCTGCAAAGGCGGGGTTAACACGATTATTGTTCTTTAATACGAATTCTAGGGTTGAATACGTGGGTTAAATCCCGAGCGCTTAATAGCGTTTGGTCACAGCACCATCAAAATCGAAATCCTCTGGCGTCTCTGTTGGGCGCATTACCGCATGCTCATCGTCGCGCAGGCCGTAGTCTTCAGCCAAAGCGCCTTTTGCACCAACGGGTTTGGGTGCCCAATCTCTTGGCGGCTCTATATGCTGCGCATTAACGTAGCTGTTTTTGCTTTCACCCAAAGCGTTGGCGGAATCTAAAATTTTGCGGCTAATTTCGGGTGTGGCGAGTTTTAGAGCGCTGCTGGCAAGGTGCTCATGCATATCGCGGTAGCATTGGGTCATGTCGCTAATGTGTTTGGATGTTTGCGCGAAGGATTCGGCAACATCACGTTGATAGTTTTGCAGCGTACTTTCCGCTTCATTCAAGCGATCTTCGAGTTCGCGGCTATAGATGTTGGAGCGGAAAATGTGCAACAAAAAAGCGCCCAATGCGGTACCGCAGAGTAAAAAGAAAAAACCGGTAAAAACCAGAGTGCTGAGTGAGAACACAAAAGTCTCCTTAACGACTGTCGAAATAGGTAGAATTCAGGCTGTGCCTAATACAAATTCTTACGGCTTGCCCTCATAGTATAAGCCTTTTGTTAGCCCAATTTGGGAAATAGTTTGGCAAAATGCTCAGGGTGAAAATGGTCTTATGGGTCATGCATTAAATTATTCCTTAGGAAAAATGACGTGTTAGTTGAAAAAGAGTCAAAACTAGCAATTACTGGCCCAGCCGGGAGTTTAGAATCTGTTGTTAGCCGAGGTGACAGTGACGCTGTTTTAAGTGCGCTCAACGCGGTGGTAATCATTTGTCATCCGCACCCAGTGCATGGCGGCGCCATGGACAATAAAGTTGTGACCACCTTAATGCGTACCTATCGTGATGTGGGTGTGCATGTCGTACGGTTCAATTTTCGCGGTGTTGGCAAAAGTGAGGGGGCTTTTGATAATGCGGTTGGCGAACTCGATGATCTCCTAGCCGTCATTACTTGGGTAAAAAGCCATTTTCCTCAAAGTCCCCTTATGATTGCAGGTTTTTCGTTTGGTTCATCCATTGCGGCGCGAGCGAGCTATAGTGTGCCGGGCTTGCTGCATTTAACCTTGGTGGCCCCGCCGGTGGAGCGTTACGAATATGATCGTGACGGTGTGTTTAATTCGCCAGTATGCGTGATTCAGGGTGATAAGGATGAGCGAGTTATCGCTCAGGGCGTTTATAAATGGGCCGCACGCTTGAAAAACCCTGCAGAGCTGATTCGTTATCCTGACGCTGGCCATTTCTTTCATGGTTATCTAACAAATTTAAAAGCTGATCTAACCCATACCTTGCTCAAGCAAATTCCTCATTAATGTAACTTTAATTTTTTATGACCTTACCTGTTAGTGAAAACCTTTCTCCTGTCGCACGATACGAGCGAGATTTGCAACGAGATGACTTTCGTCGCGACTCTTCGCAAGCGCAAGCTGTACAACATTTACAAACCTTGTATGAGGCTCTAGTGGCCGATTGGCAATTGCATCAGTCGTCTGCGTTCGGCGGAATTTTAAAGCGCTTGTTTGGCAGTTCGGACAAAACCCAAATTAAAGGCTTGTATTTTTGGGGCGGGGTAGGCCGCGGAAAAACCTATTTAATGGACAACTTTTTTGAAAGCTTGCCGTTTCCGCAAAAAATGCGTATGCACTTCCATCGCTTTATGCGTCGCGTTCATAAAGAATTAAAGCAATTAGATGGGCAAAAGAATCCGCTTCAAAAAGTGGCAGATATTATTGCTGCGGAAACCAAGGTTATTTGTTTCGACGAATTTTTTGTATCCGACATTACCGATGCCATGATTTTAGGAACATTGATGTCGGAGTTATTTGAACGCGGAGTGGTGCTGGTTGCAACCTCCAATATAGTCCCCGATGGTTTATATAAAGATGGTTTGCAGCGCGCACGTTTTTTGCCTGCCATCGAGTTGCTAAAAAAACACACGCATGTGGTGAATGTAGATGGTGGCGTGGATTACCGTTTACGTGCCTTGGAGCAAGCCGAGCTTTATCATTATCCTTTAGGTTATCACGCAGATTTGAGCTTACAGAAAAGCTTCCGTAGCTTGCTTGCGTCCCCTGCGGATGAAAAATCCAATCAGGTACTTATTGTAGAGGGGCGGGAAATTCACGCGCGTTTCTTGGCGGAAGGCGTTGTATGGTTTGATTTTGATGCCATTTGTGATGGCCCTCGCTCACAAAACGATTACATCGAGCTTTCAAAGGAATACCATTCTGTTTTCGTTAGTAATGTGCCCGCTTTAGGGCGCTCTAATGACGACCAAGCGCGCCGTTTTATCAATCTTGTTGATGAATTCTATGATCGCCACGTCAAGTTGGTTTTGTCTGCCGAAAAGCCGTTAGCCGAAGTTTATTCTGAAGGAAAATTGAACTTTGAGTTTCAGCGGACAGTCAGTCGATTACTAGAAATGCAGAGCACGGAATATTTAGCGATGGAGCATCGGCCTTAGCTGCGTACACGCATTTTTCGAGGTTGGCCGCAAGTTATATACATCTTGACTATAAGAATGCTTTCAGCGATCCTAGTGGCCGCTTGTATACGACCATCTAGAAAGTCCTTCGGTAAACGGTCAGTATTCTGTTGACCGCTGTCACGCTGATTCGACAAACCCCATTAAATCTATAAGAAGCTAAAACAAAATGAATCAAACCACTCAAAAACTCTCTGTTGTAGAGAAAGTTGGCTACAGCTTGGGCGACCTTGCTGCCAACCTAATCTTTCAGACGCTTGTTACTTTCTTGGCGTTTTTCTATACCGATGTATTCGGAATTCCCGCAACAACTGCTTCATTCATTATGTTGACAGCGGGTATGATCGGGGCATTCGTGTTTACGCCGATCATGGGCTTTATTGCGGATCGTACTAGAACTCGTTGGGGTAAATTCCGCCCCTGGATTTTATGGACGGCCATACCGTTCGGTGTTATCGCGCTCTTGGCATTTAGTACGCCAGCGCTTGATCAAAACCAAAAAATTATTTACGCCTGGGTAACTTACTTGCTGTTGCTGGGTGTATATGCCGCTAACAACCTTCCTTACTCTGCGCTTAGCGGTGTTCTTACAGGCAATATGGCTGAACGCAATAGTTTGTCTGCGTACCGTTTCGTGGCTGTGATGTTTGCGCAATTTGTTATCCAAGTTTTGCTATTGCCAATCGTGTTGATGCTCGGTGACGGTGATAAAGCTCAGGGCTTCCACAATGCCATGATTTTGTTTGCTAGCGTGGGCATTGTGTTCTTCCTGATTACTTTTCTCACGACCAAAGAGCGGATATTGCCGATAGCGGAAGAAAAAACGACTGTGTCGCAGGATATTCACGATCTTCTTAAAAACCTGCCTTGGCTGATTATGCTGGTTGTTACCGTACTGGTGTTTATCAATCTTTCACTGAAAGGTGGCGCTTACATTTATTACTTCGAAAATTATTTGGATCAAAATGCGCTGGCAGCTTTCTTAAGTAACATTGGATTCAACTCTTTTATTCACGGCATGAACGCAGCTTTACAGTCAATTGGCGTAGCTGAGTTCAAATGGCCAGATGACGCTGCTACCTCAGCATTTGGTTTGTTTAACGGTGGCGGCATTATCATGCAGATTATTGGTATTTGTTTCTCTAAACAAATTGCTGACCGTTTCGGTAAGCGCAATACCTTTGGTGCGGCGCTCTTTGTATCTACACTGTTCTTATTGGCGTTCAACTGGTTCCCTAAAGACGCTATAGGTTTGTGCTTTGTATCGCAAATCCTTCACGGCTTCTTTTATGGTCTGACTGTTCCTCTTTTGTGGGCAATGATCGCTGACGTTGCAGACTTCTCTGAGTGGAAAAACAATCGTCGCGCAACAGCCATTATTTTCTCTGCCATGTTGGTAGGTTTGAAAGCTGGTCTGAGTATTGGTGGTTCTTTGCTTGCGGGCATTTTGGGGTATTACCACTATGACGCTGCCTTGCAAGTACAATCGCCAGAAACGATTGCAGGTATAAAAGCCTCTGTCAGTATTTATGCCTCAATTCCATTTTTTATCGCTGTGGCTTGTTTGTTCCTTTATTCAATCAACAAACAAACAGAAAACCAAATTGAAGCGGATTTGAACGAGCGTCGTAAAGCGGCGGGCAAATAATTTACGTGCAACAATGATTTTTAAAACGAGACTCTGTTATGGCTGCTGAAGAAACCTTAGCTCCCGAAATCGTAGCTGATTTAAAAGCTCGCGCGATTTCTCAACCATTAGTTGAACATATTTACACTGCCGACCCATCGGCGCACGTGTTTAATGGCAAGATTTATATTTATCCATCGCACGACATAGAAGCTGGCATTCCGTTTAACGACAATGGCGATCACTTCGGGATGGAAGACTACCATGTGATTTCGCTCGACTCACCCGAAAGCCCCGCTGTTGATAATGGAGTGGCTTTGCATGTGAAAGATGTACCATGGGCGCAACGTCAAATGTGGGCTCCAGATGCAGCCCACAAAAATGGTAAGTACTATTTGTATTTCCCAGCTAAGCGCGCCGATGATATTTTTCAGATTGGTGTTGCGGTAGGTGATTCACCTGTCGGCCCGTTTAAAGCAGAACCTGAAGCAATCAAGGGTAGTTACACCATCGATCCTGCTGTTTTTGAGGATAATGATGGTAACTACTACATGTACTTTGGTGGTATTTGGGGGGGGCAATTGCAGAATTACCGTGGCAACCAGTATGACGCTAATCGCGGTGAACCTGCGGATAACGAACCTGCACTCGGCCCAATTGTTGCGCGCATGAGTGAGGACATGCTGCAGTTTGCGGAAACTCCACGCGAAATTAAAATTCTCGATGAAAACGGTCAGCCATTGTTGGCAGGTGACCACGATCGTCGTTTCTTTGAAGCATCCTGGATGCACAAACACAACGGCAAATACTATTTCTCGTATTCAACTGGCAACACTCATTTCTTGTGTTACGCCACTGGCGATAGTCCTTACGGCCCATTTACCTACCAAGGCAGAATTCTTGAGCCGGTAATCGGGTGGACTACACACCACTCTATTGCTGAGTATCAGGGGCAATGGTATTTGTTCTACCACGACTCAGTGTTGTCAAAAGGTATTACACATTTACGTTCTGTAAAAATGACACCTTTGACTCATAATCCCGATGGAAGTATTCAAATCATTATTCCCTATCGTGATTGATTTCATTAAAAAAGCCCCGCAAATGCGGGGCTTTTTCGTTTCTAGCCATGCGAACTGTTCTAATCGACGCTGCGGTTGTCAAAATCTATAACAAATGAAATTTTAATTTCTAAAAATATAGTCAAAGCTTTTATGACGTTTAAATTTGTATTAATTGGAATTTAGGTGAGGCTTATATTTAAAAACTCAGATTGGCTTCGGTTACATTAATTAACTTCATACTGGTTTCGTTGTAAGGCTGTACCAGTGTTTGTATACTCGGTCACGCGACAATAACCGATAACAGGAGTTTTATATGTACAAGTCAGTGATAGCAGCGTGTTCCCTTGCTCTTTTGGCTAGCCAGGCGATTGCACAGGGTGGGGTAGGTCTTTTTGGTAGCGGCGGCAGTAATGATGGCGGCAGCACTCGAGAAAGAATGTCTATGGAGAAACAGGATAGCCTTCGTCAGGGGATGCAAAGTCAAGAGTTTCAAAATTTTCTTCTTGATCAAAAAGGTGAAGGTAAGGCGCGTCCAAAATTCGCATCCGTATTCCAATTGGCTCGAATTGCAATTTTGAAAGAAGAGTTTCCGAAGGCTGAACAGAATATTTTAAAATTGCGTCAGATGGATAATATTAGCCCCTATGAACAGGCTCATTTGCATTTGCTGGATTACTGGAATGCTGATGCTCAAAAGAAGCAAGCTTTAGCAGAAGATGCGTCAGTAAAGGTTGTTGAGACAGGCGCAGGTAACATTGAAGCTCGCACTTACGTTGATATTGGAATGGCAGTTCTTAAACGTCAGTTTAATAACCAAGATTTAGGCGGTTCCATTGATACTTTAGCAAATCTTCGTAAAGAACCACAATCTGAGCCAGATTTAGCTGCGGTTGCAAGTGTTGTGAAAAAATTGGATGATTTGGCTGCTCAAAAAACTGACATTATGCAGAAAATTACAACCAATGAGTCTGGCAATTGGAGTGCTAAGCTCTACAAACAACATTTTTATTTCAATGGTATTAATGGTGAAATTGGTAGCATAGCTTTTAACTGCACCAACAAGCAAACAACGCTCCCTTACAAGCAAGATAGCATTATGGAGATTCCCGATGCGTGGGGAGCTTGTACAATGAAGGTTAATGCGAAACCCAATACCTCGTTTAATATTGTGCAGATGCAAAAGAAACCAAACTGATACAAAAATAAAAAAAGCCCCGCAACTGCGGGGCTTTTTTTATTGTCTGCATTTAGCCGTCATATCCAAATCAGGTTTATATAAACTTGTATCTACATTGAGTAAGCCAATTGTCGTGTGGAATAAATTGTCATGGGAATATTCGGTCTCTGTTTGAGCGTTTAAGCATTGCCGCTGAATGCCAGAATTTTGTTCGAAACCTGATGAAAACCAAAAGAAAAATGGCACATGCTTTTGCTCGACAGGCGCTAGCATGTAAGGCATTCCATGCAAATACAAATTGTTTTCGCCCAAGGATTCGCCGTGATCTGATAGATAAAGCAACGCGGTGTTATAGGGCTCACTTTTTGTCTTCAGCCATTCAATAGTATTGTTCAAAAATAAATCTGTCATGTGAATGGTATTGTCGAAGGCGTTATTGATTTCCTCTTTAGTGCAATCCTGTAGTTTATTCACCTTGCATACGGGCTTAAATACTTCCATGTTTTCAGGGTAGCGATTGTAATAGTCGGGTCCATGGCTACCTTTTGGGTGTAGGACTATGACTTTGTTGCCATTCATTGCACTAAGTTTCTCGTCTATATTGTGCAGTAATATATTGTCAAAGCATTCTCGATCATTGCAATGCTCTGGTATTTTTAAATCTTTCATGGATTCGTAATTGACGCGGTCGCAAGTTCCCTTGCAGCTTGAGTTGTTATCTCTCCAAAGTACTGAGTATCCGCTGCGTTTCAGTATGTCTAGTAACCCTTCTTGGGATTTCGCCTTCTTATCTGAATATTTCGCGCGCGTTAGATTTGAAAACATGCAGGGTACAGACACAGCAGTTTCTGTGCCGCAAGAGAAAACTTTTTTGTAATTAATAATATCCTGTTGTGCAATAAGTGGTGTTGTCGGTTTGTCGTATCCATTAATACTGAAATGGTCAGCGCGCGCCGTTTCGCCTACTACTAGTACAAATAATATGGGTTTGGTTTGGTTGGCCGCTTTCGCGTTTAGTTTCGCATCTTCGCCGATGGGCTTTACGGTTACGGATTTATTACTTGCCGATGCATAGGATATTGTCGCGTAAATAAAATTCACAGGATTGATCATCTGGCGAATGTTTTTATTGTTGCGGATAAACGATGCGTAATCTGCGGTTAAGGGCGCAGCCACAACTACAATGGACAAAATTAGCGCCCCCCAAAGTTTAAGTTTGCGCCATATCTCCTGCGTTATATTGCCGAATTGCACTTTTACTTTTAATAATAAAAGACTGGGAATTACTCCAAGAACGCCAATGTAAATGGCAAGCGTTGCGTTAAATAACCCCGCAGCTTCTTTTGCGTCTGTTTCTATTGTGTTTTGGATCATATTTTGATGAATAACGATCCCATACGTATTCATGAAATAAGCGACGCTGGCAGCGGCAATGAAAATAAATGCCATTATTGGTTTGGTTATTTTTGGCAACACAATTAGTGAAAGCACTAGTGCTGTAAATGCAGTGGCTACCAAGGTTAGGCTAACAAAAAAAACACCAGATCTTAGGTTTTGTATGGGTAGGGCAGCATGCAGTGCTTTAAAAAATGCTGTGTTAAAAAAAACGATAAAAATAGCTGAACAAACAAGCGTAAATTTGGTTGTGCTCATCTGCCAAGAAAAGAAGCGATTGGGGGGCTTTGAGTCAAATGTTATTGCCGAAGATGATTTACGAAAAAACGCCATAAAAGCCTCTTATTTTGAATTGCTGGGCGATTTGCCGAGCAACATTAACTTGTACATAAATAGTGAGAAAAACCAACAAATGCCTAGCGTCCATAAATCATGGGTAATGAAGTGTGCTCCACGCAATTGTTGAGATATCCCAAACACCATGCCTACGCTTAACGCAAATCCTAGCCCGGCCCAGCGCCATTTCGATTGTTTGTGCATCCCAAAAAAATAAAAAGCTAGCCAAGCGTAACCACCGCTCGCGTGCCCTGCCGGAAAGCATCCATCACCACTCAAATGAATTATCTGGTTGAGCACGCTTGCATAAGGAAGTTCGCCACCGTAGCGCGCAAAATCCCACGGGCAGGAGACATGGCTAAAGTCTTTTAAAATACTAACAAGCCCGCTGCTTCCCGCCGCGGCGCACAGCAAAAAAAGGAGCTCGCGTTGGTGTTTCAATAGTCTTGGTGTGAAATAAGATGCGATTACTGCAGTAATAACAAGTAGTGCTAGGGCTAGCGAAAAATACTTTCCAACTTGGTGGATGAGCACTTTTGTAATCCAAGCATTTTTGAGTGTCCAAGAGCCTCCTTCCCAAGCATAAATCTTATCGGCTAAAGCTGCATCGAGACTGCTGAGTTCGATATAAGTCGTCAATGCAATTAAAACGATCAATGGTATAACAAGATGATTGCGCCAGAAATTGGATGAGAGTGGCTGTTGCATGAGTTCTCTATGTTTATTGTGTTATGTGACGTGGGCGCAGTTTACCAGTAGCGTTTAGTGGGTGCGAATGAATTAGAGGGGCGGGTGTGGGCTGCCCCGAGGCTGGCTTGTTGGGCCCTGTTTAAGGAGGTCACCAGGCGGCTAAGGCGATGGAGCATGCTTGACGCATGCTTCGAGGGTGATTTAACTGGTAAGTACTTATTATATGCGTTCACTTATGCAGGTCTTGGTTGAAAAGCGGGCTGTGAATGTGTAGTATTCGCGCTCTTTTTCTGTGGGGATGCCTGTTAAGGCGTAACTGCAAATTTTCCGTAGGGGATTTCCCTGCACTTCATTTAACCAGCATAGGCAAACACAACATGAAGACATATAGTGCCAAAGCTGAATCAGTAGTACATGACTGGTTCATCATCGATGCAGCAGGTAAGACCTTAGGTCGCCTGTCTGCAGAAGTAGCCTCTCGTTTGCGCGGTAAGCACAAGCCTGAGTACACCCCTCACGTAGATACTGGTGATTACATCGTAATCATTAACGCCGAGAAAGTTCGTGTGACTGGCAAAAAGCTGACTGATAAGATTTATTATCATCACACCAATCATATTGGCGGTATCAAATCTATTAGCTTCAAGCATTTGGTAGAGAAGTCTCCTACTTCTCCAATCGAAATCGCTGTTAAAGGCATGTTGCCACGTGGCCCATTAGGCCGTGCAATGTTGCGCAAGCTGAAAGTGTACGCAGGCAGCCAGCATCCACATGCTGCTCAGCAACCACAAGAACTGACTATCTAATAAGGGGCTGGACACATGGCTACAACTCAATATTACGGTACGGGTCGTCGCAAGACCTCTACTGCTCGTGTTTTTATCACTGCCGGCACTGGTGTGATTGTTGTTAATGATCGTCCATTGGACGAATACTTTGGTCGCCCAGTGGCTCGTTTGGTTGTTCGTCAGCCTTTAGAGTTGGTTGGTTTGAGCGATAAGTTCGACGTAAATGTAACCGTTGCTGGCGGCGGATCTTTTGGTCAAGCTGGTGCAATTCGCCACGGTTTGACTCGCGCTTTGATGGAATACAACGAAGAATTGCGTTCTGATTTGCGTAAAGCTGGCTATGTAACTCGCGATTCTCGTGAAGTTGAACGTAAGAAAGTTGGTCTGCGTAAAGCGCGTAAAAAGCCACAATTCTCCAAGCGTTAATAGTTATCCTTGGTGGCTTATTTGGCTGCCGATTGATGATTATCAAAAAACGTCCAAGTCATTGCTGGCTTGGGCGTTTTTTTACATCTACACTTTGTGTTCTTTATTATCCAAATCCTTTTGTTATGTATGGTTATTCTTGTAAGAAACGCGTAATTTCTTTAAGATTGCCGCTTTTTTGGGGTTGTCCAAAATTATCCTAAATCATTGCGTTTGCTCAGGTAATTGCAGTGGTTTACTGGCCGTTAAAGCTGTTAGGGGAGAAGTTCGTCATGAGTAATGACGCAGTAAACAAAACGCGTCGTCGCCTGCTTATTGGGGCTACGACTGCAGTAGGTGCAGCGGGTGCTGTTGGCATCGCGGTACCGTTCGTGGGGTCTTGGAACCCAAGTGCCAAGGCTAAGTCGGCCGGCGCTCCCGTGAAATTTAATATGAGCAAGATCGAGCCGGGTGCCATGGTCACTGTTGAATGGCGTGGCAAGCCGGTTTATGTTGTTCGTCGTACCCCCGAAGCACTGGCGAGCCTGAAAAAGGTGGAAGAGCAAGGGGTTATCCGTGATCCTAAGTCTGAAGCACCTCAGCAGCCAAAATATGCTCAAAATGAAAGCCGTGCCATCAAAGAGGAGTTCGGTATTTTGTTGGGTGTATGTACGCATCTAGGATGCTCTCCTCTGTATCGCCCAGATGTTGGCGCTGCTGATTTGGGCGGTGATAAGTGGTTAGGCGGTTTTTTCTGTCCGTGCCATGGGTCCAAATATGATTTGGCTGGCCGCGTTTACACTGGTGTTCCAGCTCCGCTTAATCTCGAAGTGCCTAAGCATTATTACGAGAGCGAAAACGTAGTTATCATCGGCGAAGACCAGGGGGCGTAAGATGAATTGGTTGGTTAGTTTGTGGACCTGGGTTGATAATCGCCTTCCCGTTCAAAAAGCGTGGGATACCCATATGGGTAAGTACTACGCACCTAAAAACTTTAACTTTTGGTATTTCTTCGGCGTTTTGTCGCTGTTGGTATTAGTGAATCAGTTGGTCACCGGCATTTGGTTGACCATGAGTTACACCCCGACTGCAGAAGGTGCATTCGCCTCTGTTGAATACATCATGCGCGATGTAGATTACGGCTGGTTGCTGCGTTACATGCACTCCACCGGAGCGTCTGCATTCTTCATTGTTGTTTATCTCCATATGTTCCGCGGCTTGATGTACGGTTCTTATAAATCACCACGTGAACTCGTGTGGATTTTTGGGATGACTATCTATCTAGCCCTTATGGCCGAAGCCTTTATGGGTTACGTCTTGCCTTGGGGGCAAATGTCTTATTGGGGGGCGCAGGTAATCGTGTCGCTCTTCGGTGCTATTCCCGGTATTGGTGAAGACCTTGTTCAGTGGATTCGCGGTGATTACCTTATTTCCGGTATTACTTTGAACCGCTTCTTTGCGTTGCACGTTGTTGCCTTGCCGATTGTGTTGCTTGCATTGATTGTGATGCACATTCTGGCGTTGCACGATAAACACGTAGGTTCTAACAACCCGGACGGCGTTGAGATCAAAAAGCACAAAGATGAAAACGGTATTCCCTTAGATGGCGTTCCTTTCCATCCTTTCTATACAGTTCACGATCTCGTCGGTATTAGCGTATTCCTGTTTGTATTCTGCTTTATTTTGTTCTTCATGCCAGAAGTGGGTGGTTTCTTCCTTGAGCATGCAAACTTTGAAGAAGCAAACAATCTGAAGACGCCAACGCATATTGCACCTGTATGGTATTTCACGCCTTTCTACGCCGTATTGCGTGCAGTAACGATTGAGATTGGTCCGCTAAATGCCAAGTTCCTCGGTTTTGTAGCTATGGCGGCAGCTATCGCAATTCTGTTTGTGTTGCCTTGGTTGGATCGCAGTAAAGTGAAATCAATTCGCTACCGCGGTTGGATTCCACGTGTGATGTTGATGAGCTTTGCTGCGATGTTCGTGGTGCTGGGTTACCTTGGTGTTCAAGCTCCAACTGAAGGTCGCACATTCTTGTCGCAAATCGCAACTACCTTCTACTTTGCTTATTTCATCACCATGCCTGTATGGACTACCACTAAGGTGGAGAAAGCGAAATCAAAAATAGCATTTGTTCTCAGTGGAATATTTGCGGTTATTTTTGCTGCTATGACCTTCACTTACCTCAAAGCTGAAGTTCCTGTGCTCTTGTTAGCGTTCTGTGCTTTGTTGACGGTGATCTTTGCCGTGTTGCCATTCTTAGCTGCCCGTGACAAAGATTTGCCAGAGCCAGATCGCGTTCAATCTAAAGGTTTGCCATTACCGATAGTGCTGGGTGGTTTGGCTCTGTTCTTGATTCTCGCAATCGTACCTATCAAAGCGGTCGCAAATACTGGCAACTTTGAATGCGGTGCTATTCCTTGCGATAAGATGGAGCCAGATCTTAAAGATAAAGAGTCTTTGCAGCGTGGTGCTAAATATTTCACCAACTACTGCATGGGGTGCCACTCTGCCAAGTACTCACGTTTTGAGCGTGTAGCTGACGATTTGGAAATTCCAAAAGATATGATGGAAGGCAACCTGATTTTGGGCGGCCAACGTATCGGCCAGTTGATGGACATTGCTATGCGTCCCGCACAAGCGAAAGTTTGGTTTGGCGTAACACCACCGGATTTAAGTTTGGAAACGCGTGCTCGTTCCCCAGAATGGGTTTACACCTACCTGCGCAACTTTTACAAAGACGACACTCGCCCTTGGGGTGTTAACAATCGTGTATTCCCTAACGTGGGTATGCCACACGTACTGATTGGCCCACAAGGTTTGTTGGAGTGTGGCCCTGGTCCAAAAATCGGCCACCACGGCAATGCTGAGCGTAACTCAATTGGCGAACTTGAGGTTGATGAGCATTGCGGCGGTTTGGTTGAAGGCGCGATCAAAGGCTCAATGAAAAAAGAAGAGTTTGATCAAGCAGCTTACGATATTGTTAACTTTTTGGCCTACTTGGGCGAGCCAGGTGCGCTCAAACGTGAAGATATGGGTAAACGTGTGTTGCTGTTTATTCTGCTTTTTGCACTCTGTGCATACTTCCTGAACAGAGAATTCTGGCGAGATATTCACTAGAATTGAGTTTCAAAAAGGGCGACTATAGGTCGCCCTTTCTTTTGGTCGTTTGTTTTTTTGTTTTGTGAGTTTGCTATGGAAATGACATCAAATCGCCCTTATCTGCTGCGCGCTATTTATGAATGGCTAATTGACAACAATTGCACGCCGCATTTGGTTGTGTTCGCCAATGTCCCCGGAGTTGTTGTGCCACAGCAACACATCAATAAAGATGGGCAAATCATTTTGAATATTGCTCCCTCGGCCGTTAAGGATTTATTTATCGCCAATGAAGGGGTTTCGTTTAGCGCGCGCTTCAGCGGCGTAGTGAATAATATTTATGTTCCCTGTGGTGCGGTGTTGGGAATTTATGGGCGCGAGAATGGGCAAGGGATGATGTTTGAGTTGGAAGTCCCTCCGGAACCGCCTGTATCGCCTGAACCCCCCAAGCCTGATAGCGGTGGTGATACTCCTGCCAAAAAATCTTTCCTCAAAGTGGTGAAATAGCGTTCTGCTAATGTGACAACTTTATGTGAGACTTTTTGCGTTAGTCATAAACTTGTCACAATTGATTGATAGATTGAGCGTCAAGGGTGAGGCAGGCTCACCTTTTAATTAACGTCACCTTTCCTAAAGGAAACGCTCAATGAACGCTAACAAATTTATTAAAGGATTGGCACTCGCCGGTTCTCTGATTGGCTCAATGACTTGCGCAGTTGCTGTGCAGGCTGCCGTAGATCCAAAGTTACCAGAATACAAAGTTACCTCAGGTGTGTCTGGTGCAATCAACAGTATTGGTTCTGATACTTTGGCCAACATGATGACTTTGTGGTCTGAAGATTTCAAAAAATCCTACCCTAACGTAAATATCCAAGTTCAAAGCGCGGGTTCTTCTACTGCACCACCAGCGTTGACTGAAGGTACTTCAAATTTCGGCCCAATGAGTCGTGCAATGAAAGAGGCTGAAATTCAAGCGTTTGAAGCTAAGCATGGTTACAAGCCAACAAAAGTACCTGTTGCTATCGACGTTTTGGCTGTATACGTAAACAAAGATAACCCAATCAAAGGTTTGTCTATTTCTCAAGTAGATGCAATCTTCTCGGCTACCCGTAAGTGCGGTGGCGAGAAAGATTTGAAAACTTGGGGTGATGTTGGTTTGACTGGCGCATGGGAAAAACGCGGTATTTCTTTGTACAGCCGCAACGCAGTGTCGGGCACCTATGGTTACTTTAAAGAAGAAGCTCTTTGTAAGGGTGACTTCAAGTCAACGATCAACGAGCAACCGGGTTCAGCTTCTGTAGTACAAAGCGTATCTGAAGGTATCAATGCGATTGGTTACTCTGGAATTGGTTACAAGACTTCTGGCGTGCGCGCACTGCCAATCTCTAAAACCTCTTACTCAGAGTTGATTCCGGCAGACACTGAACACGGTTTGGATGGAAGCTACCCTCTTTCGCGTCAACTTTACGTTTATGTGAACAAAAAGCCTAACCAACCTTTGGATAAGTTACAGCTTGAGTTTTTCAAGTACGTATTGTCTAAGCAGGGTCAAGAAGCTGTTGAGCGTGATGGTTACATCCCACTACCAGCTGGTTTGGCCGCAAAAACCTTAGAAAAGCTAATGAAGTAATCCTGGTGTGATTGCTTATGAAAACCGCTGCCACGCAGCGGTTTTTTTATGGGTGTATTTTTAGATTGATTTCATTGTGCGGATGCGTAATGTGATTCAGGGATGTTGCCTGTAATAAATTTGTCATCTTCGACTGTTAGGATTTATGCGCCACTACCTCATTGGGTGAATTTCATGTCACAACCTACTTCTAATACAGCACAGATTGCGAGTCTCATGCCCAACGCTGAGCAGCGCACTAAGTTGCGGCGTATCCGTAATATTAAAGATAAGTTTTCGGGCTACGGCATTATGACCGCAGGTATTGCGGTAGTTGGGTCGCTAGCGCTTATTTTTGTTTATTTGTTTTCTGAGATAACACCGCTTTTACGTGGTGCATCCGTCGATGTAGAACAAACCTATTCACTGCCAGCTAACGAACAAGTTGCAGGAAGCCCTGCGGAATTTGTTAGCTTGGAGCGTTACGAAGAAATTGGTACTTCTTATCACAAGAATGGCACTGTCCAATTTTTCAATGCGCTCAATGGTGCGGGAATCAGCAATCAACAAATTCCGAAATCCGCAGATGCAACCTTCACTACGTTGGGGGCAAGCGAGGCATCCCATGGCATAGTCGCCTACGGTTACAACAATGGTGAAGTTGCCGTAGTTAAGGCCAAATACGACTTAAGTTATCCAGACGACAAGCGAGTTGTGACTGCAAGCTTGAGTTACCCTTTGGGTGAAACCCCTTGGCTTTTAGATACCAATAAAGCCGCCATTTCCGTGTTGGCAATACAAGCAACAAGTGAAGGAATGGTGCTCAGTGCTGCTACCAGCGACAACCGTTTAGTGTTGGGCGTTGTGAGCAGTGAGCTAAATGAAATTACCGAAGAGACTACGACTACAACAGCAACCTTCAATTTACCACCTTTGCCTGAAGGCGAAAAAGTAACCCACATGCAGGTGGATAACGACGGTCGTTACTTAGTCGTCGCCAACGATAAAGCCCAACTCTACCTTTACAATATTTCCAAGCCCGATGCAGCTGAGCGTTATGAGCCGGTAAAAGTTGAAGGCGGCAATGTAACCGCGATGCGCTTTTTGGTCAGCACAGGATCGCTAGCGATTGGTACCGACCAAGGCAAGGTAAGCCAGTGGTTAATGGTGCGTGACCCGCAAAACAAGTACCACGTGACCCATGTTCGTGACTTTAAACCTTTGGCGGGAGCCATTACCCATATAGCGCCGGAATTTGGTCGTCGCGGCTTTTGGGCGGCAGACAACAAGGGAGATATCGGTATTTATTTCGGTACATCCGCGCGCACCTTGTTGACTAAATCAATGGGTGAAACACCTATTTCCCTCATCGGTATTTCGCCGATTAATGGTCGCGTGTTATTGCTGGATCAAAATCAAAAAGTCAGTTCCGCTAAAGTTTGGAATGAACACCCAGAAGTTTCTTTCAGTATGCTCTGGGAAAAAGTGTGGTACGAAGGCCGTGATGCCCCTGATTATATTTGGCAAGCCTCATCTGGTAGTGACGACTTCGAAGCAAAAATGAGTTTTGTGCCGCTATCATTGGGCACACTCAAAGCAGCGCTTTTCGCAATTCTTTTTGCTGTACCGCTCGGCGTTATGGGTGCAATTTATACCGCTTATTTCATGACACCAAAGCTGCGTGGAATTGTAAAACCTACCATTGAAATTATGGCGGCATTGCCAAGCGTTATTTTAGGTTTCCTTGCGGGTTTATGGTTGGCACCTTTCCTCGAAAATCACTTGCCTGCCATTTTTTGCATACTCGTTATTGTCCCCGTGGTTATGCTCATTGTGGGCTTTACATGGAGTCAATTGCCCATGGCGATTCGCTCGCGCACTCCAGAGGGTTGGGAAGCCGCGATCTTGGTGATACCGGTCATTCTCACCGTATGGGCATGTGTAGACATCAGTCCTCATCTTGAAATCTGGTTTTTTGATGGCAGCCTGCCGCAATGGTTTACTAATCATGGCGTCAAGTTTGAACAGCGAAATGCGTTGGTTGTTGGCTTGGTGATGGGCTTTGCAGTTATTCCTAGCATTTTCTCTATTGCAGAAGATGCAGTGTTCAGCGTTCCACGTCACTTGACTCAAGGCTCTTTGGCTTTGGGCGCAACCCGCTGGCAAACTATGATGGGCGTTGTTTTACCAACGGCCAGCCCCGGTATTTTCTCGGCGGTTATGATGGGTTTTGGTCGTGCAGTGGGTGAAACCATGATCGTACTCATGGCTACGGGTAATAGCCCAGTAGTTAACTTCAATATCTTTGAAGGTATGCGTACCTTGTCAGCCAATATCGCGGTGGAAATGCCCGAAACGGCGGTTGCGAGTACCCACTTCCGCGTATTGTTCCTCGCTGCGCTCCTGTTGTTGGCGTTGACTTTTATCGTGAACACGGCAGCAGAAATTGTGCGTCAACGCCTGCGTAAACGTTACAGTAATCTTTAATAGGGGATTCCAACATGAAGAATTTATTGAAAGCCCCCGCGCTCTGGTACAAGAGCGGTTCACCCTGGATCTGGTTAAACGGCGGTGCCGTTACCCTCTGTATGATCATGGTGATTGGCCTCTTGGGTTTGATTGCAGTGCGCGGCTTTGGTCACTTTTGGCCCGCTGACATTGCCTTGACCAGCACTACGGATAAAACTGGCCACAAGCAAGTCATTCTTGGTGAGTTGGTACGATCAGAGGTTATTCCTGCTGCCGTTGCGCGTGATAACGGCTTCACTGTCCCTGCTGATCGTGAATTGATTACGCGTTACTTAATGAAGCTGGGTAACCGCGATATTACGGGGCGTGATTTTATTTGGACGCTCGAGTTGGGTATGAATGAATGGGAATACCCGGCGAATGCTGTTGCGATCGAGCGTCGCGAGTGGGGTAATTTTTACGGCTACTTAGAATCTCTGAATGAGGCTGGCAAGTTAATTGTTAATAAAGACTCAGCTAACTTTGCGCAAGAAGTCGACGCACGTTTAAAGCGCGCCTTAGAGCTGCATGAAAAAATCACTCATATCGAAAAAGTACAAATCGGTACTATTAACAATCAAATTCAAGAATTGAAATTAGAGCATCGTCGTCTAGAACTGAAAGGCGTTACCGGCGCCAAAATGGCCGAAGCTGATGCTGTATTGGCTGAGCGAAAAACGGCGTTAGAAGCTGAATATGATGTGATTAAGAAAGAGCGTGACCTTTTAGCAGAACAAGCTAAACGCGATCAAATTATTGCTAAAGCCGCAGATGGCAAAGAAGTCACTCTACCTCTCGCGAATTTGGTTCGTATTACCCGTCCGAATGAAATGGGTGTGTTTGCAAAGCTTGGCGATTACTTAGAGCGCTTTTGGGAATTTATGACCGAGGAACCGCGTGAAGCAAACACTGAAGGCGGTATTTTCCCTGCGATTTTCGGTACTTTCATCATGGTTATCGTAATGGCGATTATGGTGACGCCCTTTGGTGTGCTTGCTGCAATTTATTTGCGCGAATACGCAAAAGATGGTTGGTTTTTACGGGTCATCCGAATTTCGGTATACAACCTTGCAGGCGTTCCGTCCATTGTTTATGGCGTATTTGGTCTAGGCTTCTTTGTGTACTATTTAGGTGGAAACCTCGATCAATTGTTTTATGCGGAAAGTTTGCCGTCGCCCACCTTTGGTACCCCTGGTTTGTTTTGGGCATCGTTGACCTTAGCGCTCTTAACCTTGCCAATTGTCATTGTGTCTACTGAAGAAGGTTTGTCGCGTATTCCAAGTACCATTCGTCAAGGTAGTTTGGCATTGGGCGCAACAAAAACTGAAACACTTTGGAAAGTCGTTGTACCGCTGGCAACACCCGCAATGATGACTGGCTTGATTTTAGCAATTGCCCGCGCGGCGGGTGAAGTGGCGCCGCTCATGTTGGTAGGTGTTGTGAAATTGGCGCCAGCCTTACCAGTGGATAATATTTATCCTTATCTGCATTTGGATCAAAAAATTATGCACTTGGGCTTCCACATTTACGACGTGGGTTTCCAGAGCCCCAACGTAGAAGCAGCGCGTCCATTGGTATATGCGACCTCGCTTGTGTTAGTGATGTTGATTGTGTTGCTGAATGTGACGGCGATAAAAATTCGCAACAACTTGCGTGAAAAATATCGTACCGCATCGGATTAAGTTTGTTGGTGATTTGCAATCTTGTCACTGAATCGCAATCAAAGTGACATCAAATTTTATTATTATTGAGTAGGCGAATGTTATGACCAGTACAACTAATGCTGAAAGCATCAAGCTGGAAGTTAAAGACCTCAATTTGTATTACGGAGCAAAGCGCGCACTAAACAGCGTGAGCCTATCGATTCCTGAAAAAAAGGTGACTGCATTTATTGGTCCATCAGGTTGCGGTAAATCGACCTTGTTGCGCTGCTTCAACCGCATGAATGATTTGGTGGATTCATGTCGCGTAGAAGGCCAAATTTTGATGGATGGGCAAAACATCTATGACAAAAAAGTCGATGTTGCCGATTTGCGTCGCCAAGTCGGCATGGTGTTTCAAAAGCCAAATCCTTTTCCAAAATCGATCTATGAAAACGTGGCCTATGGGTTGCGTTTGCAAGGTGTAAATTCAAAACGTATTTTAGATACGGTTGTAGAAAATTCCCTGCGCGGAGCAGCGCTCTGGGATGAAGTGAAAGATCGCCTGCACGATAACGCCTTTGGTTTATCGGGCGGTCAACAACAACGTTTGGTAATTGCACGCGCTATCGCCATTGAGCCAGAGGTGATTTTGCTCGATGAACCAGCGTCTGCACTCGACCCTATTTCCACGTTGAAGATCGAAGAATTAATTTACGAACTCAAAGACAAATACACCATCGTGATTGTGACGCACAACATGCAGCAAGCCGCGCGTGTTTCGGATTACACCGCGTTTATGTATATGGGCGATTTGATTGAGTACGGTAATACGGACACGTTGTTTACCAATCCGACCAAGAAACAAACGGAAGACTACATTACTGGTCGTTACGGTTAATTAAAAACTAACTTGTTTGCTCTGGCGGCGTTAAATTTGTTATCGAAAAATGCTTATTGATTACAATCAACTCCGCTTTTGCGAAACAAATTTGCCTAGCCAGCGCTGCAACGTAAACGTTTTTAAACATTAAAGTAATTATTTTGCCTTTAAGGCTTTTTTGGCGGAGTCCCGACTATGGATATTACAAGCCACACGCATCACATATCGCAACAGTACAACATCGAGTTGGATGATATTCGCAAACATTTATCCGAGATGGGCGGCATGGCCCAGCGTCAGGTTAACGATGCCATTATTGCCTTGGTAGAGGCCGATATCACCAAAGCAGATCAAGTGGTGCGCGCCGATAAAACGGTTAACTCAATGGAAGTATCGATTGATGAAGAATGTATTCGCATTTTGGCGCGTCGCCAACCGGCGGCAAGCGATTTGCGTTTGGTGATTGCGGTTACCAAAGCGATTACGGATTTGGAACGTATTGGCGATGAAGCCTCCAAGATTGCCCGCCAGGCGATTGCCATGAGTTCAGAAGGTATGGCTCCGCGCGGATATGTGGAAGTGCGTCATATCGGTGGATTGGTATCTCGTATGTTGCAAGATTCACTCGATGCATTTGCTCGCTTGGATATAGACATGGCCGAAAACGTGGTGCAAATGGACCGCACCGTTGATTTGGAATACGGCACAGCCATGCGCGAGCTGGTTACCTTCATGATGGAAGATCCGCGCAGTATTACGCGCGTGTTAAACATCATGTGGTCACTGCGCGCGCTTGAGCGTATTGGCGACCATGCACGTAATTTGGCGCAGTATGTTATCTACTTGGTTAACGGCGAAGATGTCCGCCACACCAGTCTTGACGAATAAGATTTAAATGATTGTGAAAACCCATATCTCATCGATATGGGTTTTTTTTTGCCTCGGATTTTGGGGTAAAGTGGCGCCAAAGCTCAGCTATTCATGTGCCAGCGACTCAGCGTATAATGCACATACATAATATTAATAGGCTAAACCATCATGCTGGATTCCGGTCGCAACCTCACTCACCAACTTACTCATCAGCTCGGCTCAGCAATCATTCAAGGTAGTTACGCTATTGATAAAAGCTTTCCTACTGAGGCGGAGCTTTCGCAGCAGTTCAATATCAGCCGCAGCGTAACCCGTGAAGCGGTAAAAATGTTGACGGCGAAGGGGTTGCTGGCATCGCGCCCGCGTCAGGGTATTCGGGTAATGCCCAGCGCCCAATGGAACATGTTTGACCCCGATGTATTGGCTTGGACGCTGAACGCGCGCCCGTCGCTGGATTTGTTGCGTGAATTCACCCAACTGCGTATCGCTATTGAACCTGAAGCTGCGCGCCTTGCTGCAGAAAATCGTCACGACAAACCCAAAATGAAAGCGATTGCCGATGCACTTGAACGTATGCGCAAAGCAGACTTGGGGCAGGACGATCCGCTCAGTGCCGATATTGAATTCCACACCGCGATTTTAGCCGCGAGTAACAACCGTTTCTTTTTGCAGTTGCGTCAGTTTATTCAAGTAGCTCTGCGCGTGAGTATTGCCAGCACCAACCAGCTGAAAGGCGTGTTCACTGCGAGTTACGACGACCACAAAAAAATTTACGATGAGATTTATGCCGGTAATGCCGATGCCGCTTCTGATGCAGTACGTTACTTGCTCAATGAAGTTATGCAGTTGATTAATATCTCACTGGTTAAAACACCGCCAGCAGAATAACTTTTGATATCGGGCAACCTAAGATTACGATTCAGTGATATGTTGCCTCGCTAAAGCACCGAGACTTGCCCATGTATAGCTACTCTTCCCACGAAGGTTTTACCCGCTATGCCAGCCTAGAAAATCGTACGGTTTTTATCACGGGTGGTGCCACCGGTATTGGTGCGAGTTTGGTGGAAGCCTTTGTTAGCCAAAATGCCAAAGTAGCCTTTGTGGATGTAGACGCTGAAGCTGCCGCGCAACTGTGCGCTTCGCTCAAAGAAAAAGGCTTGCCCTGTCCGTGGTTTCAAATCTGCGATGTGAGTGACATTGAATCCTTGCGCGCGAGTATCCACGCCGCACAAAAAGAGTTTGGTGATATTCGCGTTTTAATCAATAACGCCGCCAACGACCAACGGTACGAAAGCTTGTCCATGACAGAAGCGCAATGGCACCAGAGTTTGGCAGTTAACCTTCACCCGGTTTTCTTTTCTGCACAAACGGTTGCGCCCATGATGAAAGCTCAGGGCGGCGGTTCCATCGTGAATATCAGTTCCATCAACACTCATTTTGCACCACCTAATTTGGCAAGTTACATTGCGGCCAAAGCGGGAATTGTGGGAATCACCAAATCTTTGGCAACAGATTTTGGTATCGATAACATTCGGGTAAATGCGATTTTGCCGGGTTGGGTGGCAACACCAAAGCAATTGGAAAAATGGCTTTCGTCTGAGCAAGAGCAAGAGTTAATGAAACGCGTCTGTTTGAAAAAGCGGTTAGGCGCGCACGATGTTTCCAAAATGGCCTTGTTCCTTGCATCTGACGATGCCGCCATGATTACTTCACAAGAATTGATCGTAGACGGTGGCCGGTTGTAAATAATTTTAAAAAAAACTCGCACTCACTTGTGCGAGTTTTTTTTAAAACCAAAAATAAAATCTTATAAATAATACTGTAAAAATCTGGAGGTTTCCCTTGAATCTGAGTCAACTCGATCTGGCAATTTTGGCGCTCTACGCCATAGTCCTGGTGTTTATCGCTTACCGTGTGTCCCGTGAAAAAGCGGGGCATGAGAAAAACGCGCAGGACTATTTTCTGGCAAGTAAAGCGCTGCCTTGGTGGGCTGTGGGAACATCGCTCATTGCAGCGAATATTTCGGCGGAACAAATTGTGGGCATGTCAGGCGCGGGCTACGCAGGCGGAATTGCAGTTGCATCCTACGAGTGGATGTCTGCACTCACCTTGTTCTTGGTGGGTAAATATTTTTTGCCGATTTTTATCGCCAAAGGTATTTACACCATGCCGGAATTTTTAGAGCAGCGTTATGACCGCCGCGTACGCACGATCATGTCCATATTCTGGTTAACGCTTTACGTGCTCGTGAATTTAACCTCAATTATGTATTTGGGCGCGCTCGCCGTTAATGCCGTAACGGGTATGGATATGATGCACGCCATGATCGCCATGGCTGCGTTTTCGTTTTGTTATTCTGTGTACGGTGGAATGAAAGCGGTTGCCTTTACCGATGTTTTCCAAGTGACCTTGCTGGTCATAGGCGGTGCATTAATTACATGGTTGGGTTTGGAAAAAGTTGCCACTATGTATGGTGGTAGCAGCGTTATTGATGGATTTAATCAGCTACTTATTCAAGCCCCGGAAAAATTCGATTTAATTCTAGATCCAAGTAACCCCAACTATAAAAACTTGCCGGGAATTTCTGTGTTGATTGGCGGTATGTGGGTAGTCAATATTTCTTACTGGGGCTTTAACCAATACATCACCCAGCGCACACTTGCCTCAAAAAGTTTGCAAGAGGCGCAAAAAGGTATTGCGCTCGCTGCTTATTTAAAAGTGTTGATGCCGGTAATTATCGTGTTGCCCGGTGTTGCGGCGGCGGTCTTGCAGCCAGGCTTAACTCCATCGGATCAAGCTTATCCTTGGATGATGGTAAATATTTTGCCGCACGGTATTTTGGGTGTGGTGTTTGCTAGTTTGGTGGCAGCAGTTTGTGCATCGCTCGCTTCAAAAACCAACAGTATTTCTACCTTGTTCACCATGGATATCTACAAGCAAATTATTAACCCCAATGCATCGCAAGAACACTTGGTGAAAGTAGGGCGTATTTCTGCTTTGGTGGCAATTGTGATTGCGCTTGTAGTTGCTGAGCCTTTGATTGGTAAATCAGATCAAGCCTTCCAGTTTATTCAGGACTTCACCGCCTACTTTACGCCCGGTGTAGTGCTTATGTTTTTGATGGGTTTCTTCTGGAAAAAAGCCAACGCTTTGTCGGCCTTGGTTGCGGGGATTGGCTCAGTGGCTTTATCCATCTTGGCTAAATTTGTGTTGCCGCCTGATTTTCCGTTTATGGACCGTATTGCCATTGTGTTTATTCTCTGCGCATTGCTCGCAGTGGTTGTGACCTACATGTCTGGCGGCAAAGTTCAAGAAAAAGCCATCGATTTGAAGGATATTCATTTTAAAACTGAGCCTGTGTTTAACGTTGCTTGTTTGGGTGTGGTTTTGGTGTTGATCGCTTTCTACACCGTGTGGTGGTAAACCGGCGTTTTGGTTTGGTGATGGATTGAAAAAATGCTAGTCTGCGCCCCGCTTACTCCAAGGTGAGCGGGGCGTTTTTTTATCTCCATTACCGACATGAAAAACAACACAAGAATTTATGAGCACTTACGAACTTATCGAGCAAATTCCCTGCGCCAATATCTTGGGTGAAGGCATTCAATGGAATCACCGCGAACAAGCTGTGTGGTGGACGGATATTAAATCCAACACGATTTTCCGCTATCACCTGGCATCAAAAGAATTACAGCATTGGGCAACGCCTGAACCGGTAGGTTGTTTTGCTTTTTGTGAAAACGACGAGCGCATTTTGCTCGCACTAGCGTCAGGTTTTGCATGGTTCGATAAGTCGAACGGCGCTGTTGAATGGCTCGCCAAACCAGAAGCTCATTTAACTGGCAACCGCTTGAACGATGGTCGGGTAGATCGCCAAGGTCGCTTTTGGGCCGGTTCGATCGTTGAGAAGCGCAATTCACCTGACCAAAGTGCAGGCCTATTTTGCTTGGATGCACAAGGTCATGCCGCGCAACATCTCACCGGTTTAGCGATTTCCAACAGCCTGTGTTGGAGTTTAGATTCCACCAAGCTCTACCACGCCGATTCGCCCACCCATCAAATCCGAGTTTACGACTTCGATGCCCGCACTGGTACCTTGGGTGAGGGTAAGCTGTTCGTCCAAACCCGTTCAAGTGTAGAGCCGGATGGCAGCACTATAGACGCCGAAGGCTGCCTGTGGAATGCCGAGTGGGGCGGTAGACGCTTAGCGCGCTACAACTCGAAAGGTGAGGAAATCTTCGAATTAAAAACCATCGTCAGTCAGCCAACCTGCATGGCGTTTGGTGGTGAAGAGATGAACCTGCTGTTTGTCACCAGTGCTCGCATAGGTTTAAGCGACCAGGCATTAGCTGCCCAACCAAGCGCCGGAAATTTGTTTATTTATCGCACGGATTTTAAAGGCGTAAATGAGTGCTGGTACAAAGCTTCAGTATCCCGTTAATTAAATCTATTTTCTCGGGTGACTTGTTATAAGATACTGCGCATCCCTGAAGTTGGTAGAGCCAATATTTCGTAAAAATAATGTTATCTAGGGAATCGTCATCCTCGCGCAGCGGGGATCCAGCTTTTGATTTTTCTTTTTATTTTTTAACTGCTGGATTACTCGCTTTGCTCGCCCTTTGGGTCACCTGTGGCTGTTCAAGCAGTTGGTGCTTAGTCCCGCTGCGCGAGGATGACGATTCCCATTCTTTAGTTAGAAAAATTTTTAAGCTAGGAAAACCCCTTGAAACAAAGCAACGCCAGCCGTAAACCGCCTGTATCTGAACCTGCCAGCAACCTTGGCCTGCGCATTGTGCGTGAGGGCGCGCTCATTGGTTTATTGGCCGTTTGCGCTTATCTCTGCATGGCAATGTTGAGTTACGACACTGCCGATGGTGGTTACTGGAGTACTGGCGATAATGGCCAGATTTCAAATCTTGGTGGCAAAGTAGGCGCTTGGATTGCGGATGTATTCTTTGGATTTTTCGGCTACCTAGCTTACCTATTCCCTATTATGTTGATGTATAGACTGGTTATGGTATTCAAGGACAAAACCTATCTGCGCAGTGTTGATTGGTTAATGGTAAGTATTCGCTTTGTGGGTTTAATCATTGTCATGCTCGCCGGTACTGGACTTGCCGCTATGCATTTCAGCGGTGGTGATTCTGTATTGCCTAACTCAAATGGTGGGTTGTTGGGCGGTGGAGTGGCGACCTTGGTGGATAATGCGTTTGGTTACACGGGTGGAACGCTAATTCTACTGGCCTTATTTCTGTTCGGCGTAACTATTTTTACCGATCTATCATGGTTCGCCGTAATGGATGAGTTAGGGCATTGGACGCTTGTTGGCATCGAAAAAGCCAAAGAGCGTTGGGTGCAGTATCAGCGCGATAGGGCCGAAAAAAATATTGCAGTTGTTGCACAGCAACATCGCCGCGAGGTTATTGAAGAGCGCGCGAAGATTGAAGCCAAGCGCGCAGCTCCGGTGGTGATTACCGAGCCACCCAAAAAGAAACCAGCACCCAGCCCGCGCGTGGAAAAAGAGAAGCAACCATCACTCTTTGATGCTTTGGAACCTGCTGAAGGGGTATTGCCTTCTCTCGGTTTGCTCGACCCCGCGGACAAGCGCAGCGATAAGGGCTACTCCAAAGAATCCCTTGAGGCTATGTCCAAATTGCTGGAATTGAAGCTCAAAGATTTCGGTATTGAGATTGAAGTGGTATCAGTTCAACCCGGCCCTGTTGTTACGCGTTTTGAAATCCAACCCGCACCGGGTATTAAAGCCAGCCGAATTTCTGGTCTCGCAAAAGACTTGGCGCGTTCGCTTGCGGTTGTATCGGTTCGGGTAGTGGAAGTTATTCCCGGCAAATCGGTGATGGGGGTGGAAATTCCCAATGCGCATCGCGAAATGGTGCGTTTGAGTGAAGTGATTTCATCTGAAGCCTACGATCACGCCAAATCCCCCCTTACCATGGCGCTGGGGCACGATATTTCCGGCGAACCCGTCGTGGCAGATCTCGCCAAAATGCCGCACCTGTTGGTTGCCGGTACAACGGGTTCTGGTAAGTCAGTGGGCGTAAACTCCATGCTGCTGAGTTTGCTCTACAAATCCACGCCGAAAGAAGTTCGCCTTATTTTGGTTGACCCTAAAATGCTGGAGTTGTCTGTTTACGATGGCATTCCGCATTTGCTTACGCCCGTAATTACCGACATGAAGGACGCCTCCAACGGTCTGCGTTGGTGCGTGGGCGAGATGGAACGCCGCTACAAATTGATGTCGGCCATGGGGGTGCGTAACCTTGCGGGCTTTAACCGCAAAGTGGACGATGCCAACAAGGCGGGCCAGCCAATTCCAGATCCATTGTTCAAACCTGAAGAGAATTTTGAGGCCGGCGCAGAAGTCGCCACCGCGCCCAACTTGGAAACTTTGCCGTGTATCGTTGTTGTGATCGACGAATTCGCCGACATGATGATGATTGTGGATAAGAAAAAAGTTGAGCAACTGATTTCCCGTATCGCTCAAAAAGCACGTGCGGCCGGTATTCACTTAATTCTGGCGACACAGCGTCCATCGGTAGATGTCATCACCGGCTTGATTAAAGCCAACGTGCCGACGCGTATCGCGTTCCAGGTTTCATCCAAAATCGACTCCAGAACTATTCTCGACCAAGGCGGCGCAGAACAATTGCTCGGTCACGGTGACATGCTCTATTTGCCGTCAGGTACCAGCGTACCCATTCGCGTTCACGGAGCCTTTGTGGATGACCACGAAGTGCACCGCGTGGTCGCCGATTGGAAAAAACGCGGCACACCGCAATACATTGACGGTATCACCGACGACAGCAACAACGCTATTCCTGTACCCGGTATTCCGAGCGAAGGCGGCGAAGAGGGCGACAATGGCGAGAGCGACGCGCTTTATGATGAAGCCGTTGCTTTTGTGTTGGAATCGCGCAAAGCGTCGATTTCGTCGGTACAGCGTAAACTCAGAATTGGTTACAACCGCGCGGCGCGTTTGATCGAAACGATGGAAGCGGCTGGTGTGGTTTCGTCGGCGGGGCATAATGGGAATCGTGAGGTATTGGCACCGGGGGGAAGAGGGGATTATTAATATCCTCCTTGCTAGTGGCACCGAATGGGCCCCATGTGAACTCCCCGAGCATCGCAAGAGAATTGCTGCAAAACGCACAGGACGTGCGTTTTAGTGACTACGCGACAGGGATGTCGCGTCGGAACGGCGGTAATTATCTGAGAAGCGCAGGAAGCAGGAGTGATCTGGGTGTCTTTTCTTTTGCTTACTTTTCTTTGGACAAGCAAAGAAAAGTGAGGCCCACGGCAGGTGTACGATTTAAATATCTTGCGTTTTATTCGAAAAGATTTTTTTACTTTATAGATTTACTTCGCCTCTTGGCGAGTCACTTTTCTTTGTCTCGCCAAAGAAAAGTAACCAAAAGAAAGGCGACCCGTCTCGCTCTTGTTTCCTGCGCGCTTCAGAAAATTGCTGTCGTTCCGACGCGACATCCATGTCGCGTAGTCACTCAAACGCACTTCCTGTGCGTTTGCCAACAATTTTCTTCCAGTGCTCGGAGAGCTCGCACGGGAATTGTTTGGTGCCAGTTCAGGCTGTTTTAGTAATATATGGACTCCATCGCCATGCTCGTATAGGCGAGTATTCACTTATCGGAATTATTATGAAATTCATTTTTCGTTTAATCACTGCCTTATTTATTTTCAGCGCATTCGCCGCCCACGCCGACGACCAATCCCCCGCGCAGTTGCGCAAACAGCTCGACGCTATGAACACCTTGCAAGGTAGCTTCGTGCAAACGTTGTTCGATAAAGCCGGTAAAAAGTTGGACGAGCAGAAGGGCACTTTTGTTATGCAGCGCCCCGGCAAATTTTTCTGGAAAACCGAAACGCCTGCGCCACAACTATTGGTTTCTAACCAAAAAACAATCTGGCTGTACGACCCAGATTTGCAAACCGTTAACGAGCGCCCGTTTAGTGACGACCTGAAAAAAACACCTGTGCTCTTGTTGAGTGAAGACGTGGACAAGCTCCGTAAAAACTTCACCATCAACCGCTCTCAGGCAGATAAAGCCGAAAAATTCTCGATAACGCCCAAAGTGACTGAAGGTTTATTTCAGGAGCTGTTGTTAGTGTTTGTTGATAATCAACTCACTGAGTTTTCTATTCGTGATAGCTTGGGGCAGTTAAGTCATTTTGCGTTGAGCAATGTAAAGCGCAATCAAGCTGTCGATGAAAATCTGTTTAATTTTGTAGCACCCGCCGGTGCAGACATTATTAAAAATTAATAGCATTAAAAGCAAATGAGCGATTTATTCAGTTCGCAGCAAGAGTATTATCAGCCACTGGCGGCGCGCATGCGTCCGCGCAATTTGGATGATTATATCGGCCAAGAGCATTTGCTCGCGCCGGGTAAGCCGCTGCGAGAAGCTATAGTTCGCGGTCAGCTGCACTCCATGATTTTGTGGGGCCCGCCGGGTGTAGGTAAAACATCGCTCGCTAAATTATTTGCTGAACAAGCGCACGCACGCTTTGAATCGCTGTCTGCAGTCTTATCAGGTGTAAAAGAAATTCGTGCGGCGGTTGCCGTTGCGCAACAAGAGCGCGCAACGGGCCGTAAAACGATTTTGTTTGTGGATGAAGTTCATCGTTTTAATAAAAGTCAGCAAGATGCCTTTTTGCCTTACGTGGAAGATGGTACTTTTATTTTTATTGGCGCGACTACTGAGAATCCTTCCTTCGAATTAAATAACGCGCTCTTATCGCGTTGCCGCGTTTATGTGCTGCGCGGATTGCAACCAGAGCAGTTGCAACAAGTGTTACAACAAGCGCTAAATGACAAAGAGCGTGGGCTTGGTGAGAGCCATATTCGTATTGATGAAGATACGCTGATGACCTTGGCGCAAGCTGCCGATGGTGACGCGCGCAAATCACTTAACCTGTTGGAAATTGCTGCTGACTTGGCAGAAGAGCAGGGTGACTACAAAACCATCAATGCAGATGTTCTGGCCGAGGTGCTCGCCAGTGATGTTCGTCGCTTCGACAAAGGCGGCGATATTTTCTACGAACAAATTTCTGCGCTGCATAAGTCTGTACGCGGTTCATCGCCGGATGGCGCACTTTACTGGTTGGCGCGTATGCTTGATGGCGGTTGCGATCCGCTTTACATCGCCCGTCGTGTAGTTCGTATGGCCAGCGAAGATATAGGTAACGCCGACCCACGCGCGCTGCCACTTTGCCTTGCTGCGTGGGATGTTCAACAGCGCTTAGGCCATCCCGAAGGCGAACTGGCAATTGCGCAGGCGGTGGTGTATCTCGCGGCAGCACCTAAAAGTAATGCTGTGTATAATGCCTACAACCACGTTATGGCGGATGTTCGATCGCAGCCCGCGTACGATGTTCCCATACATTTGCGCAATGCTCCGACGAAGTTAATGAAGTCCATGGATTACGGTGCTGAATACCGCTATGCGCACGATGAACCCGGCGCATATGCGGCGGGTGAAAAATATCTGCCCGAAGAATTAGCCGATACCACTTACTACGATCCAGTAGAACGTGGGTTAGAGTTAAAGATTAAAGAAAAGCTCGCACATTTTCGCGAGCTGGATAAACACAGTAAAAAGCAGCGGTATAAAAAATACACATGATGCAATGGCTAATGATCGCAATCGGCGGTGCTCTTGGCTCTATGGCGCGTTTCGCTGCCGTGGGTTATTTAACGCCTATGCTGAACTACCGGTTTCCGTTCGGAACCTTTATCGTCAATATTTCGGGTTCATTTTTAATTGGCGTTGCTTACGTAGTGATTGTTGAGAAATCCGTTATTCCGAGTGAATGGCGTTTATTTGTTATCACAGGAATTTTGGGTGGTTACACAACTTTTTCAGCGTTTTCGTTAGAGATGCTGCAAATGTGGCAAGAAGGCCATGTTGCTAATTCGATTTTTTATGCGGCTAGCTCTGTGGTGCTAGGGTTGCTATTTGCGTATTTCGGCATGCAGCTTACGCAAAAAATATTTTAGTTTAATAGGGAGTCGTCATCCTCGCGCAAGCGGGGATCCAGCTTTTGGTTTCCATAATTGGAACGCTGTGTTTCCTGTGTAAAAGGAAAACGACAAAGAAAAAATTTTAACTTTTAAAGAAAGCTATTCATCATGTTAGATTCAAAATTACTCCGCAATAACCCAGAAGCCGTTGCCACTGCCTTAAGCAAGCGTGGCGTTGTATTGGATGTTGCACGCATCAATACCTTGGAAGAGGCGCGCAAAGCCATTCAAATTAAAACCGAAGCATTGCAACAAGATCGTAACGCACGCTCTAAAGCAATTGGTAAAGCGAAACAAGCGGGTGAAGATGTTGCACCTTTAATGCAAGCCGTTGAGCAAATCAAACAAGAATTGGCGACTGCAGAAGTTGAACTGGCCAACATTCAAAAAGAATGGGACGAATTTGTTAACGCCATTCCCAACACGCCTGCAGACGAAGTGCCCGAAGGCGCAAGCGATGAAGACAACGTAGAAGTGCGTCGCTGGGCCATGCCAAAAAGTTTTCATTTTCCCATTAAAGATCACGTTGACCTGGGCGCCGATTTAGGCGGCTTGGATTTTGAAGTCGGCACAAAGATCACCGGTACTCGCTTTGCGGTATTGCGTGGTGGTGTCGCAAGATTGCATCGCGCGCTTGCGCAATTTATGTTGGATACACACATTAACAAACATGACTACGAAGAAGTGAATGTTCCTTTTATCGTAAACCGTGATTCCTTGTTCGGTACGGGGCAGTTGCCCAAGTTCGAAGAAGATTTATTTAAACTCACCGACGACCGCGAATTTTATTTGATTCCCACGGCAGAAGTTCCGGTTACCAACATCTACCGTAACGAGATTGTGGATGATGCACAATTACCGATTAAATTGGTTTGTCACTCTCCCTGCTTCCGTTCAGAAGCAGGCAGCTACGGCCGCGATACGCGCGGTATGATTCGTCAGCATCAGTTTGAAAAAGTGGAGCTGGTGCAATTTGTTCGTCCAGAAGAATCAGACGCTGCACTAGAGGGCTTGGTGGGTCACGCCGAAGCCATTTTGAAAGCCTTGGGCTTGCCTTATCGCACCGTAATTTTATGTGGCGGCGATATTGGCTTTTCATCTGCCAAGACTTACGACATTGAAGTATGGGTTCCGTCACAAAATAAATACCGCGAAATTTCATCATGCAGTAGCTTCCGCGATTTCCAAGCCCGCCGCATGATGGCGCGCTACCGCAACCCTGAAACGGGTAAGCCAGAATTGTTGCATACACTTAATGGTTCAGGTTTGGCGGTTGGGCGCACGCTGCTTGCTGTGTTGGAAAATTATCAATTAGAAGACGGTAGCGTCACCATTCCCGAAGTTTTGCGCCCTTATATGGGTGGGCAAGATGCATTGCTACCTGTGAAAAAATAATTTTTTCGCAAGTTATACGCAAAAGGTGGGTGGCGCATTGCGATACCCACCTTTTTTATTTCAACGAACGATTTGTGTGTTGCTATGGATTATTTCCCCGTCTTTCTCGATTTAAAAAAGCGTCGTTGCTTACTTGTGGGCGGCGGTGATGTGGCTACACGCAAAGGTCGCATGTTGGCGAAATCAGGTGCAGTTTTACGCGTTGTGGCGCCAGAGATTTCAGCAGAGTTACGCGAGTTGGTGGCGCAACATCACGGCGAATTATTGCTGCGTGAATATCAGCAAGGCGACATGGATGAATGTGTGCTCGCGGTGGCCGCAACGGATATCGAAAGTCTCAATAAGCAAATCTCTGACGATGCAAAACAAAAACATATTCCTGTAAACGTGGTTGATACGCCAGCGCTGTGTACTTACATCACGCCCGCCATTATTGATCGCTCGCCCTTGATGATTGCTATTTCAAGCGGCGGTGAAGCGCCAGTGCTCGCACGCTTGGTGCGCGCAAAGTTAGAAACTTTAATTCCCATGAGCTACGGCAAGCTTGCGCAATTAGCCAGCCGTTGGCGCGACCGTGTGAAAGCGCGTTTCGACGAAGGCGATAGCCGTCGTAAATTTTGGGAAAAAATTCTGCAAGGCCCAGCGGCGGAATTAGCGATGAATGGGCAAATCGAACAAGCGGATAAAATTATTGGCGATGAAATCGCAAGCAAAGATGGAACATTCACGCAAGGTGAAGTGTATTTGGTTGGCGGCGGCCCCGGCGACCCTGAATTGCTTACCTTGAAAGCATTGCGGTTGATGCAACAAGCCGATGTGGTGCTTTACGACCGCTTGGTATCTGACGGTGTTATGGATTTAGTGCGCCGCGATGCAGAGCGAATTTATGTGGGCAAGCGCCGCAATGAACACGCCATGCAACAAGAAAATATTAATCAGTTGTTGGTGGATTTAGCCAAGCAAGGTAAGCGCGTTTTGCGCTTGAAGGGCGGCGACCCTTTTATTTTCGGGCGCGGCGGCGAAGAGATTGAATTGCTTGCGCAAAATCATATTCCCTTCCAAGTGGTGCCAGGCATAACAGCAGCATCGGGTTGTGCGGCCTACGCGGGCATTCCGCTTACCCATCGGGATTACGCGCAATCTGTGCGCTTTGTTACGGGGCATTTGAAGAGCGATTCTGCCAATCTGCAATGGCCTGAGCTAGCGAACCCCACCCAGACCATCGTTTTTTACATGGGGTTAGTGGGGCTGCGGGATATTTGTGCATCCCTCATTGCCCACGGACGTGCAAGCTCAACACCTGTAGCATTAATCGAGCGTGGGACAACGCAGCACCAGCGCGTTCTGATCGCTGATTTAGCGACTATTGCCGATGTCGTCGCTGCCCAAGAGGTACATGCGCCAACGCTTTTTGTCGTCGGCGATGTGGTACGGCTTCACGAAAACCTTAAGTGGTTTAAAGCTGGCGGGTAAAATTGGTAAAGATTTTGCTCGATTAGCCGATAGAATGAACAGAAGCTTGTTTTTTTGTTCTTATTTTCTGTTGGTGAGGTTATTGAGATGGTTTACATTCGCCCCAGTGCTCCCGTTATCGCGCCAACGGCGGTTAAGCCTGTTGCCGAATCATCGCATGCCCCTGAGGAGCATTCTTTAGCGGCCGATACGGTTGTTAACGAATACCTCGCGCGACCGCAGGTGGAGCGCCGCAAAAAAGATCGCCGCCAGCAACGAAAAGAATCCTTGTTAGAAACCCGTGCTGGTCGTGACAGACGCAAATCCAGCCCGTCCATCAGTGTTTCAATTTAATAGGGAGTCGTCATCCCCGTTGCTTGAGGATTAAGGCTCCCAGTTAAAGATTAATTTGATGCTCGGATGCTTACCGCAACGGATTTAAACGCGGGCGTTTTACTTCGCGGGTCATGCTCGGTTCCAATCAACACATTCGCTTCTGGGTAATAAGCAAGCACATTTCCCCGTGGTAAGTTAAACGCAAACACTTTTAGGTTTTGCATTTTTCCAAACGCCGATTCCAAATTTACTGAGTTTCCCGCCTGAATATTTAACGCCGCTATGTCATCTGAATTCATGAGGACCGACCAGCGCGTATCGGTTCCGCGATAAGAATCACTCTCTTCGTAAATAATCGAATTAAATTGACCTTCACTGCGGATGCTCGCCAGCAAAAACGGGTATTCGGTGTTGGTTAATTTTGCGGGTGATGGATTCACCAAAAACTTAGCCTTACCGTTTTCAGTTTGGAATTCCGGCTGGTCAAGCAAACGATTTTGTATGGAGAATTCGCGTTTAGTTTCTGCAATATCCTTCAGTTCACTCATGCCGGGAATAGTTGCCGCAATGGCAGCGCGAATATTGTCGTGCTGTTTGAATTTTGCAAAGTCGATTGGGCTAGTTGGCAATAGCTTTTGCGCAAAATCGCAAAGAATTTGTACTTCGGGGCGAACGTTTGCTAGGCGTGTAATGCCACCATCACTTAAGCGCACGTAATTGAACATAGATTCTTGTGTGGTCGGTTGCCATTCTTCATCGCGTGCGCTTACCGGCAAAATGAGTGCTTCACTGGTTTCCATTCCCACCACATGGCCACGGTTAAGTGTGGTGGTTAAAAATACTTTAAATCCAATTCTATCGAGTGCCTGTTGTGCCCAGTCGCTGTTTGGTGTGGCAGAAAATAGATTGCCACCCATTAAGAGTGCAGCATCAATATTATGATCAAATGCAGCTTGCAAGCAGGCGAGAGTATCCATTCCTTTTTCGCGGGATAATTGAATACCAAACACGTTTTCAATTTGAGCAAACACATCCTCTGCCAATACGGGTTTTACACCCACTGTTCCTATGCCTTGCACATTGCTGTGCCCGCGTAGGGGCAATAAGCCCGCTGCAGGTTTACCAATCATTCCGCGCAGCAATGCAAGGTTGCTAATAGCCTCCACGTTTTCTACACCGTGTTTGTGGTGGGTAATCCCCATACCCCATGCGAATACCGCATTCTCGGGTTTCGCGTAAGCAGCGGCGAGGTTGCGTATATCAATTTCACTGACACCTGTGTTATCAGTAATTTCTTGCCACGAAATTACGCGAATATTGTCCGCAAACTTATCAAAGTTCTCCGTATGTTTAGCGATGTAAGTTTGATCGATGCTGTTCGATTCGAGCAGAGCCTTCGCAATGCCATTTAACAAAAATAAATCACTGCCAATTTTAGGCTGCACATAATCCGATGCAATCCATGTCCCGCCACTTAACATGGACTTGGCGCTTTTAGGCACGGCGAAGCGAACTAATCCCGGCTCCTTCGCAGGATTAATCACAATCACTTGTCCGCCACGCTCACGACAATTTTTTAGCTGATGCACAAAACGCGGGTGATTGGACGAAGGATTCGCGCCTATCACAAAAATGCAATCGCTCTTTCCTAATTCTTCCAATGAGACAGTTGCGGTTCCAGATCCAATCGAATTGTGTAAACCTACGCCGGTTGCTTGATGGCAATAGTAGGAACAGTTGTTCACATTATTCGTGCCGTAAATCCGTGCCAGCAATTGCAATACAAAACCTGCTTCGTTGGATGAGCGGCCCGATGTGTAGAAAAAACTGCGCTCGGGTTTAGTTGCAGAGAATCGCGCAGCCATTAATTCGATGGCCGCATTCCATTCAATAGGTTCGTATTTACTACTCACGGCAGATTTATACAGAGGTGTATTCAATCGCCCTAAATGCTCTAGCTCATAAGCAGAAAGCTGCGCAAAATCGTCGAGTGAGTGATCAAAAATTTCGCGTGGAATCGGCGCTTGAATATCCGTAGATTGCGCCTGAATACTTTTGTTGCAAACGGAAGGGAACTCATCTTTTTCATTTGTCATTCCACCGCGCTGGCCACCCATACCTAAACCGCAGGCTTTGCAAGTATTGTGGCTATTAAGCGCTTTGGCGGAATTCAGTAAACCAATGCGCGCGACGGTTTTGAGTGTGTAGAGAACTTTTTTAGGGCCGCCACCGACGATGGCAATTGGTTCAGGCTGGGTGGAATTTGAGTTAGACATATATAGGCTTCAATCAATTTAACTATGGTGCGAGCCTAGGTGTAATTTTGGCAAGTTGCAATAGGTTAAATAACGGAGTCAAGGGTGCCTCCGTTAATCCACTTTTTGTGCGCTGGCTGCGTTATTTTCATACTCGAATCCTCATTGATCACATATAAACTGCGGTTCTGCGTGCGAAAATGCCTTGCCATCATCACGGGAATTGAATTTCTGGAGGCGCCCTTAAGGCTTTTGTAGAGGCTAAATTACGGTAGAATCGCTCTCATCTTTCTAATCATAAAACTATAACTTATGGCTCATATCCTCATAGTTGAAGACGAACCCTCCATTGCCGATACCCTTTTGTTTGTATTGCTGGGTGAGGGGTTTAGCGTGACCTGGAAAACATTGGCGGGTGATGCACTGAAACTCTTGCAAACTACGCCCATAGATTTGGTGATTATGGATGTGGGGCTACCGGATATTACCGGCTTTGAAGCCTGCAAACAGTTGCGCAAATTTTCTAATGTGCCGGTAATTTTTCTAACAGCTCGTGGCGATGAGCTTGATCGCGTCGTTGGTTTAGAAATTGGTGCAGACGATTATGTAGTTAAACCTTTTAGCCCCCGTGAAGTAGCGGCGCGTGTAAAAGCAATTTTAAAACGCGTTACTCCTACCTCTACGCCAATTTATGTACGCGATGAATCAAAAGCAGAAGCAAAATCCGAAGCAAAATCAGAGTTTCATATTGACCAAGAGCGCTTGCAGATTTTTTACCGTGGCCAGCTTTTACAATTAACGCGCGTTGAATTCAAGTTACTACAAACCTTGGTTGAGCAACCGCAGCGAGTATTTAGTCGCGATCAATTGTTAACTGCAGTGGGTGCTACTGCCGAAGCGGGCTATGACCGCAGTATTGATACCCATATCAAAACCTTGCGTGCGAAATTGCGATCTATAGCCGCTGATGCCGAACCTATTCAGACCCAGCGTGGTTTTGGTTACTCCTACCAACCGGAGAATGTCTAATGTCGCTCAGCGTTAGAATTTTTCTGGTTTACTTTATTTTCGTTTCACTCAGCGGATACTTTATTCTCAATACGGTATTGGAGGAAATTAAGCCGGGTGTACGTCAATCCACAGAAGAGACTTTGGTTGATACCGCTAATTTACTCGCGGAGATTTTGCGCGAGCCGGTTAAAAATGGCACTTTGCAAAATAGTGATTTTACTCAAACGCTCGCGGCTTATGGTCGCCGCAAGTTGCAGGCTAAAATCTGGGGTATTGATAAAACGGTTGTGAATCACCGCATTTATGTGACTGATAAAAAAGGCATAGTGCTTTTAGATTCTACCCATGCAGCCGTAGGCCAAGATTATTCGCACTGGAATGATGTTTATTTAACCCTGCAAGGTAAATATGGCGCGCGTTCTACGGCAGAAATTCCAGGGGACGTGGCATCGAGCATTATGTATATCGCCGCACCTATTATGGATGGTGATGAAATTATTGGTGTGGTCTCAGTCGCTAAACCTAATCGCAGCCTGCAACCCTTTATTGATCGTTCGCGCAATCGTTTAACTATTTTGGGCAGCATTATTATTGCGATAGGTTTATTGGCGGGCATCTTGTTTTCATGGTGGCTGGCTGCCGAGTTGCGCCGCTTACGTAAATACGCGTTGGCAGTAAGTGCAGGTCAGCGCGCAGTATTGCCAGAAAGTAAAATTGCCAGTGGCGAATTAAATCAACTGGCGAGCGCGCTTGAATCTATGCGTATTGAGTTAGATGGTAAAGCTTATATTGAACGCTACGTGCAAACACTTGCCCACGAATTAAAAAGCCCGCTCGCTGGCATTCGTGCTGCCGCTGAGTTATTGCAATCTCCAATGAATGAGGAACAGCGCACACGATTTATCAATAATATAGATACTGAAAGTATTCGCATGCAGCAGCTTATTGAGCGCTTGCTAAATCTCGCTTTGCTTGAACGGCAGCAAGAGTTGCATGAACGAAAAGACGTTGCTATTAAACCTCTATGGGATGAACTGATTGAAGCGCAATCCGCACGAATTTTGCAGCATAGTTTTAAATTGGAAAATACTATTGGTGCGGATGTTGCTATTACGGGTGAGACTTTTTTATTACGCCAAGCTTTCGCTAATTTACTCGAAAATGCGCTAGATTTTACGCCAGACGGTGGCTGCATTCGTATCTTTGCTGAGCGAGATGGTGATCACCAAAAAATTTCTATAGAAAACCAAGGCGAACCCATTCCCGATTTTGCATTTGCGCGTTTAACGGAACGTTTTTATTCGTTGCCTCGCCCCGCAACGGGCAAAAAAAGCACAGGTTTAGGTTTAAATTTTGTGCAAGAGGTAGCGGCTTTGCACAATGCGAAATTACAGCTTTGTAATACTGAAATCGGCGTTGCAGCGACAATCATTTTCTAACTTCACACAAACTACACAAACTCTTCACCTGGCCCACATAAGCTCCACACCCACATTCGTCATTATGCTCCTGACCCAATAATTATCAGGAGCTATACATGAAACGCCCGTTACTGTTCAAACTAACCACCATTGCACTGCTTGTGCTTTTGCTGATGATCCCTATCGGTATGATTAATGGTGTGATCAATGAGCGAAAATCATCTCAGCAAGCAGTGGTAGAAGAAATCGCCAAAAGCTCAAGCTACAGTCAAAAATTGGTGGGCCCGGTGTTAGTGGTTCCTTATATAAAAAAGATAAAAGAATGGAAGGTGGATCCTGACACCAAAGTGCGTTATCAGGTTGAATCATTGCTCAATGGGCAACTGTATTTTCTACCTTCAGCTTTTACAGTAGATGGAAAATTAAAAACAGAACGACGAGCCCGCGGTATTTATGAGGCGCGTTTGTATCATGCTGATAATAATATCTCTGGGCATTTTGAAGTTCCGAGTAACTACGGCGTAGTCGATAATTTACCCGACTATGAGTTTGACTTGCCGTACATTTCCATGGGTATCAAAGATATTCGCGGTATTGAAAATGGATTAAAAATCCAGGTCAATAACGATTTGGTGGATATGCAACCTGGCTCAAAACTTAAAATTTTGGGCGAGGGTGTGCATGCTACGGTTAAACATCCTGATCTTTTGCAAAAATCGATTCTGCACTTTAAATTGAATTTGGTTTTGCAGGGTACAGAGTCTTTGAGCATTGTTCCAATTGGTCGCGATTCGCAAGTCGATTTAGCCTCAGATTGGCCGCACCCCAGTTTTATGGGGGATTACTTACCAGCAAAGCGTGAAGTTAATGCAACCGGATTTATCGCTTCTTGGCGCACGTCTTACTTCTCCAGCAACCTGGAAGAGAGTTTTAATCAATGCGCCTTTGCTAACGATTGTGAAGTTTTTAATAGCCGTTATTTTGGTGTTAGCTTAATTGACCCCGTTGATCAATATGTGAAAAGTGATCGAGCAATTAAGTACGCGCTCTTATTTATTGCCCTGACCTTTGCGGGCTTCTTTTTGTTTGAAATTCTAAAGCGTTTGGCGGTACACCCAGTGCAATATGGTTTGGTGGGTTTGGCCTTAGCCTTCTTTTATTTGTTGTTAGTCTCTTTGTCTGAGCATATTGCTTTTGATGTGGCTTATTTAATTGCATCGTCCGCCTGTATTTTGCTGATTGGTTTTTACGTTAGTTATGTGTTGCACAGCGTGGCGCGCGGTGCCATTTTTTCAGGCTTGCTCGCATCCTTGTATGGGTTGCTCTACGGGTTGTTAAGTGCAGAAGATTATGCGCTGCTCATGGGTTCTTTGTTGCTGTTTGGTTTGCTTGGTGTGTTTATGATCTTAACGCGCAAACTGGATTGGTATGCAGTGGGTCGCACCGAAAAAGCAGAGGCTTAATGTGTAGATTGGAATTCGCGGCTTGCCTATAAACAAGCCGCTGTTCAAAACTTCCGCCTTCATTAAACTACCCTTAAATAAATCGTGGATTTTATATGTTGTCGTCTTTTCGTTTAATTCCTCTTGCTGCTATTTCCTTTTTTGTTTTCATTCTTTGGATTATCGTGATCTCTGATCAGGGTAGCTCCAACGTTTTAATTCATAGTGTTCGTGCGATTCCCTACGGCGATAAGTTTGGACATATGGGGCTGTATGCTGTGCTTGCGCTGCTCGTAAATCTCTCGTTGAGGCCGCACAAACGAAAATATCTTGGCTTACCCTTAGGTTGTGCCTTGGTGCTGGTCTTTGCGTTGTTAGAAGAATTATCGCAATACTATTTCCCCTCAACCCGAATGCTCGATATTCAAGATGCCTTGGCGGATATAGTGGGTGTTTATTTGGCGGCTTGGATTTGTGCAAAGGTAAATTTAAAAGAAGGGTAAATAACGCAAGTTAGCCAGAAGCAAAAAAGGGTTAGCTGTAGCGAGCTAACCCTTTTTTATTTTCTTGCCATTTACTTTTTAGCGAATAATCGCATCAATCTTTACAATATCACCTGCGCTAAAGTCAAGATTGTTAAGTGCTGCAACAGAATCTTCAATTTGTGCTGGGCGGCTTGCACCAATCAAGCATGTGGTTACTGCATCGTTGTGTAGTGTCCAGGCAATCGCCATTTGTGCTAATGATTGGCCGCGACCTTCCGCTATAGCATTGAGTTGTTGAACTTTTGCTAATTTTTCTGGCGTGATGTCTTTGTTGTTTAAATAGATAAGTTCAGGACGCGATGCACGCGAACCTTCTGGAATTCCGTTTAAATATTTATTGGTTAATACGCCTTGGGCCAATGGTGAGAACACAATTGAGCCTACACCTTCTTCTTTTAATACATTGGTCAATCCATCTTCAATCCAGCGGTCAAACATGTTGTATCGTGGTTGATGAATTAACAGTGGCGTGCCTAAGGATTTTAAAATGGCGGCGGCTTTTTTGGTTTGTTCTGGTTGGTAATTGGAAATGCCCACATAGAGCGCGCGGCCGGAGCGTACAATGTAGTCCAGCGCTTGCATGGTTTCTTCGAGCGGTGTTTCGGCATCCATACAGTGATGATAGAACACATCAAAATAGTCCAAGCCGGTACGCTTTAAACTTTGATCGCAACTTGAGACTAAATATTTACGTGAGCCGCCAATACCAAAAGGCCCTGGCCACATGTCGTAGCCGGCTTTGCTGCTGATAAATAATTCATCGCGGTAATGTGCAAAGTCTTGTTTGTGAATGGTGCCGTAAGTAATTTCAGCAGAACCAAAATTGGGCCCGTAGTTGTTAGCCAAGTCAAAATGGTTAATGCCTAAATCAAAGGCTTTGCGTAACATGGCGCGCGCGTTTGCAACGGAATCTACCGCACCAAAGTTTTGCCACAAGCCGAGTGATAAGCGCGATAATTGCACACCGCTGTTGCCGCAGCGTTTGTATTTCATGGTTTTGTAGCGATCTGGGTTGGCTACATAAATGGGATTTGGCTCATGGGTAATCATTGAAGGCCTCAGGATATTTGTTTTGGTGGTTCGTTTTTGGATAGCAAGCATTTTAGCCCATGCTTTGGGGGGCGCGTATAGGCTTATTGTAAAGAAGCGTCTAATTCGTGTTGTATTTGGGTTCAGAATTTTTGAACGGCGGGTGATTCAAATTATGGTTATCTTGACTCTGTGTAGGATGGAAAAATGAAAATCGTCGTGATCTTTCCAACGAAAACCGAAGCGCAATTTTTTTCGCATCCAAACGTCATCACAGCGATTTGTGGCGTTGGTCTTTCATCAACGGCTTACACCGTGGGCAAACTTATTGCGCAACACAAGCCGGATTGGGTGATTATGGCCGGCATTGCTGGTGTTTATGCGCAGTCCATTTTTAAAGTTGGGGATGTAGTTCTTGTAGAGCGGGAATGTGAATCGGATTTGGGTTTTTTTACCCCCGGTGGATTTACTCATTTGGCTGATTTGAATATTGCGATGGATTTTACGGCGACCAAATGGTGGGCCTGTCCCTATATTGGTGAGGTAAAAGAATTGTTCCCGCTCGCCACCAGCAATTCTATGAATGCTGCAATGGCACCGTTTATTCACACCGACAATGTCGATATTGAAAACATGGAAGGCGCTGCTTTCTTTCAGGTGTGTTTGAGCGAACAACAAAAATTTCTGGAGATTCGCAGTATTTCTAATGTGGTAAAAATTGGCGATGACGATTGGGATATGGATGGTTCTATTCGCGCGCTGACGGGCGCCTTAGGCCGGCTAGTGGATTACTTGTTGGCGAATACCACAAACTGATTCTTGCTGGCATAAAAAAAGGCCGCTTTCGCGGCCTTTGCAGATATTGTCCGTAAACTCTGTGGTAGTCAGTGCTTAGATCCGTCCTATCCTTGTAACCCCTTGGGTTTACTCCGTTAGCCTTTCATCCTTCGTCAATCCGTTCTTGGCCGCTCCTGAATCTCCTGACGTTCTCCTTTAAGGGGACGCCTCCGTTGACCTTGCCTGGCCGCATTACTCACTGTCTATTTCCTGATGGTGCCATTATCCAGAGCCTGCGCTTGAACAGATAGTCGTCTTAGTCAGTACTTCTTGTAGGAAATTGACTACAAGCGCTGCAGACATTGACCATAAGGTGTGATAAATCATTTAATAATTTTGTAGCAAGGTTTGTATTCCCGCCCAGGCAACTTCATCCGATTTTGCTTGGCGAAGGATTCTAGAAGCTCGTCCACGGGATGCATGATTTCCGCATCGCCATGCAGTTCAAAATGGCCGAACTCTTCAATGGTACGAATCCCTTCCTCCTTCACATTGCCTGCGACAATACCCGAGAACGCGCGGCGTAGATTGGCTGCCAGCAGGTGACTCGGCTGATTTTTATGTAGCTCCAAGTTGCGCATATTGTCGTGCGTGGGCGCAAATGGGTGTTGTAGATCCGAGCTTATGGTGAGCAGCCAATTGAAGTAATAGGCATCGTCGCTTTGCTTGCGGAATTCGCGGACTTTCTTGATACCTTCGACCATCTCCCGGGCGACAGCTTCGGGGTCATTAACGATAATTTTATAAAGCGATTGGGCTGCAGCGCCCAAGGTATCCCCAATAAAACGATCAACACGCTCAAAATATTCCGCCGAACTCGCAGGGCCGGTAAACACGAGCGGGAAGGGGATATCTTTGTTATCGGGGTGGAGCAGAATTCCCAGAATATAGAGGATTTCCTCGGTTGTACCGGCGCCGCCGGGGAACACAATAATGCCGTGGCCGAGACGTACGAAAGCTTCAAGGCGTTTTTCGATGTCGGGCATGATGGTGAGTTGATTCACAATCGGATTAGGCGCTTCTGCTGCGATAATTCCCGGCTCAGTAATCCCAATATAACGGCCATTAGGTGTGCGTTGTTTAGCATGGCCGATGGTCGCGCCTTTCATGGGGCCTTTCATTGCGCCGGGGCCGCAGCCGGTGCAAATATCTAAACTGCGCAAGCCCAGTTGATAACCCACTTCCTTGGTGTAGTCGTATTCGCCACGGCTGATGGAGTGGCCGCCCCAGCACACAACAAGATTGGGGTCTTGCCCGGGGTGCAATAAGTTGGCATTGCGCAGCATGTGGAAGACGGCATCGGTAATGCCTTCGGTAGTGTCTACATTGAAATTCGGGTTTTCGTTAATGGCGTCGTTGTTGTAAATCACATCGCGCAGCACCGTAAATAAATGCTCGCTAATGCCCTTAATCATTTTGCCGTCAACAAAGGCGTTTGCAGGCGCATTTTTTACCGCGAGTTTAATTCCGCGCTCCTGTTGCACAATGCTAATGTCGAAATTGCTGTAGCGCTCCAGAAGTTCTTTTCCGTCATCCAAATCATTACCCGTGTTGAGCACGGCCAGCGAGCAGCTACGGAATAATTTATAGAGTCCGCTTTGGCTGGAATCCAGCAATTTGGCAACTTCGACTTTGGATAAAATATTCAACTGCCCGTGGGGCGCGATGGTGGCGTTAATGGTTTCGAAATTGTGGTCGGGCGCAGTTTTATAGGGATGATTAAGTGACATCGAGGCTCATTAGCATCACAGGGATGCGCTAGGGATTAAAAAAGGTTGAGAGATATTTATCTCGTCATCAAATTGTAGTGTGTTTTACGGTTTTGTGGTCGAGCGAGTACAGGCTAAGGGGGAAATTTGTGCGGTGGTTGAAGTTTGCGGCGACGCCGATCTCGGAATTGGATGATTATTAAGCGATTAAAGAATGCGTTTGCGATGCAAAATCGTTAAGGAACTGATAACGGCAATAATCATAAAAAAGATGACCCACCAAAAGCCAGACGGATCATCTTGCCCCCACGGCAGCCCGCCAGTATTCATACCAAAAATACCGGTAATTAAATTAATGGGCAGAAGCGTTACCGTCACTATGGAAAGCACATATAAATTGCGGTTAGTGGCTTCGCTCATGCGACCTGCAATTTCTTCTTGAAGTAAACGAGTGCGCTCTTGCACCAGCTCTAAATCCTGAATAGTCGATTCTAAATGTTCAACGGCTTGGCGCAGCTCTGAAATATCGTGTTGGCTCCAGCGCGCAATGTGAGGCATGGCGTGTTGCATAGCTTGGCGATTGGCGCTCAAATGTCGACGCAAACGCGCGAGTAATCGACGAATACGCCCAAGTTCGCTGCCTTGGTTGTGTAAATGCCCTGCAAGAATCTGGTCTTCGGCATCGTCCACGCGGTCGTTAAGATTTTTTATAACGCTGTGCATAGAGTCGCCAATGTCATAAATCAGGCGCGCAAATAAATCGATTGAATTAGTAAGTATCATTCCTTCGGATAATTCGATGCGCAGTCGATCTACCGATTTAAGCGGATGGCCGCGTCCGGTAATTAACCGCTCGTTATCGAGATACAAGCGTAAAACGCCAAGTTCTTCCGGGTCTTGTTTGAAATCGTGAAATAAATCCCCAATGATCAATGCTAAGCTATGGTCAAAATTTTCACTGCGAATATGCGCGTCACTATCTAATAGTAATTCACGCGCATCCTCAGGAATTGACGCGCACGCGGTAAGCCATTGGGTGGCACGTGTATCGGCAAGATTAAAGTGCAGCCAGTGAGGCTCGTGCGGAAACTCACTGCGTTTATCCGCTGCGTACAGAAATAGCGGTTGCGGCTTGCTGTGGTTCAAGCTGAAACCACAAATTAAGCCTCCGCTGTCGGGAATATCAACTGTTGGAGTGAAGTGCATAGTGTGTTCAGCATATGACACCTGTGTAACAATTTTGTGACAAAACTGAGACTGCGTTTTTAAAGGAAATGCTATGAATTATTTACCCTGTGTTGAAATTCAATCGAATCCAAAAACGGAAGTAAAGGCGTCCGTGATTTGGCTTCACGGCTTGGGTGCGGATGGAAATGACTTCGCACCCCTAGCACGCGAGCTGCGCCTTCCCGATAACGTCAATGTACGTTTTATTTTCCCTAGCGCCCCTGCAATTCCCGTTACCGTTAATAATGGTGATGTGATGCCCGCTTGGTACGATATTTTTGAACTGACGCTGGATAGAAAAATTGATGTCACCCAATTGCGCGCTAGCGCCGAAAAAATTCATGCCTTGATTGCGCGCGAAATAGAGCGTGGCGTGCCAAGCACAAAAATAATCTTGGTTGGCTTTTCTCAGGGCGGCGCGGTTGCGTACGAAGCGGCGTTAACCTATCCGCAACCACTGGGGGGCCTGTTGGCGCTATCGACTTATTTTGCGACCACTGAAACTCTGGTGGAAAATGTTGCGAACAAACAGATTCCTATTTTAATTCAGCATGGCTCAGGGGATTTTGTGGTAGATGAAGTCTTGGGGCAGCGCGCTTATCGCGAATTATCGGATCGCAGTTATAAAGTGAATTACGAAACCTATAATATGGATCACACGGTATGCGCTGAGCAGGTGGATGATATTCGGGCTTGGTTGTTGGAGAAGATTAATTAACAGCGCTCAGTAGAACCCCAAGCAATGCTTGTTCATGCAGAATTATTTAGTAAATAGGGGGCTGACTCCTCCCCCTTTTCAAGGGGGAGGTTGGGAGGGGGTTGAATCCCTAAGTTAAACACGCAGGATCAAACCTATAACCACCATTCAGCCAATCAATAATTTCCGCACAAAAAGGATTCTGTGGAAAAGCCGAATAGCGTTTCAACAAATCCGTTTTTTCTTCATCGCTCATCTTCGCCAAACCTTTATCTTGCAGCAGTGGTAAATCCTGTAACAAAGTCTGCGCTAAATCTTTACCGCAAAGCTCAGTTGTCACTTCCACGAATGCTTTTTTATCATTGTAATTTTCTCGTTCGAGATAAGCGTGCGGCAGAGATGCCAAAGGAATTTGCGAAAGCCGAGCTTGGTTCATAGGATTCAATGCATGGCCAGAAACATGATGTTGAATTTTACTGTGCGATTGATTCACTGACCGCAGCTGTAAGATGTTTGATTTTGCGGCGCTGTCGTTAACGGGGTAGTTGTCCCACAAAAACGGTTTGCGACCTAAAAGTTCTTCGACCTGTATAAGATGTTGTTCGGGATATTCTGCGGAACAGACTTTTTCACCCGTCCAAAAAATATTAATTTTTTTGTCGAGACTTTTATTCAAGTCATCCCAATAATTTTCAGGCATTTTGCCAAAGACTTTTTCCAGAACTGGGTCAAAGCTGTAGTAGGTGGGGCAAAAGATAATCTGTTTGGCGGTGCTTGTTTCCGCGATCCTGTGTACGTAGTCAACTTGCATATTGGCTAGGTTGGGAATATCACCGCGCATATCATCAAACAGCACGCATAAAATATCCGGTGATAAATCGTTGATCTGCTTCACTCGCGTAATTAATTGTGCGCTGCTCGCCGGCGATTGATTCAGATAGATTTCATGGGGGCTTAGCCCAATACCAAAATCCAAGCGGGCAGCCTGATAGGTTTCTCGCAAGCTCAAGAGATTTTTTTTTGTCTCGGCCGGCCAATCTTGCTGCCAGGTTTTGCGTAAGTAAATGTCGTCTTTTGGTGCGTAGATATAAAAATTGAACTCATTTGGCGCAAGAAAACTTGCATAGCTTTCGCGCTCGGCCCAAGACCAACTGCGGCCAAAAAAACCTTCAATAATTCCCAGTGCGGGCCTGATTGTTTTGTTCACAAAATAACCTTGTTTTTCGTTTGTATTGTTAGCGAGTGTAAATCTTAAAAAAAGCGAAATACGCCAAGGATTTTTTCCCCGAGTTTGGCCTGTTCAGGGCGGCACTTTAATTGACACCCCTAGACCATCTGCCTATCATAGCGACCTTTTTGCGCCTTACCTATTTCCATGAAACCGAGCACAAAAACGGTCTTGTGGTACGCGCAAAGCCTTATCCTTAATCGCTCAAGGGGCATGAGACTTCCTGGCGATGCATCACTACCATAATGGAAATCAACCAATGCGTGCTTGTTCTTACCTTTCGGGAGCGATAAATGGCTAATTCACAACCCTTTTCTCGTCCAACTGATTTGCCTTCGTGGAGCGCGCTTACCGCTCACGCCCAGCAGCTTAAAACCCGTCACATCAAAGATTTGTTCGCTGAAGATGATGACCGTTTTAACAAATTCTCGATTGAACTTCCCCGCATTCTGTTTGATTACTCCAAAAACCTAATTACCGACGAAACCAAAGCTGCGCTGTTGGCCTTGGCGAAAGAGTCTGATATTGAAACTTGGCGCGGCAAAATGTTTGCGGGTGAGCATATCAATGCCACCGAAGACCGCGCCGTTATGCACGTTGCTCTGCGCGATAAATCTCACAACCCCATCATGATCGACGGCTTGGATGCTCGCCCGGCGATTGATGCCGAGCTTGAGCGTATGCAAAAGCTGTCTGAGAAAGTTCGTTCTGGTGAGTGGAAGGGTTATACCGGCAAAGTGATTACCGACGTGGTGAGCATCGGTATCGGCGGTTCAAACCTTGGTCCGTTGATGGTGACTGAAGCGCTGAAAGTGTACGGCAGCAAATCTTTGAAGATGCACTATGTCTCCAACGTGGATGGCGTGCAGATTGCAGAAGTGTTGGAAGGCTTGAATCCCGAAACTGCATTGTTCGTGATTTCATCCAAAACCTTTACCACCCAAGAAACCATGGCGAATGCCAAAACCGCTGAAAAATGGTTTATGGCAGCGGCGAAAGATCACGGGGCCATTGCCAAGCACTTTGTGGCTGTGTCCACCAACCGCAAGTTGGTAACTGCTTTTGGTATTGCTGAAGAAAACATCTTTGATATGTGGGATTGGGTCGGTGGCAGATTCTCCCTGTGGTCCGCTATTGGTTTGCCAATTGCCTTGGCGATAGGTTTTGATGGCTTTACGGATTTGTTGAAGGGTGCCTATGAAATGGATCTCCATTTCCAACAAGCACCTTTAGAAAATAACGCTCCCGTTATGATGGCGTTGGTCGGTATTTGGAACCGTAATTTCCTCGGCTACCCAGCGCAGGCTTTACTGCCTTACGATCAATGCTTGCACCGTTTCCCCGCCTATATGCAGCAGGCAGAAATGGAGTCTAACGGCAAGCATGTTAACTGGGCGGGCGAGCCGATCAGTTATGGCAGTGTTCCATTAGTGTGGGGTGAAGTAGGTATCAACGGTCAGCACGCGTTCTACCAAATGCTGTATCAGGGTACCGATATTATCCCTGCAGACTTTATTGGTTCCGTTTCGCCAAATGTTCCGGTGGAAGGGCATCACGATGCGCTTATGGCGAACTTCTTCGCTCAAACCCAGGCGCTGATGCAGGGTATTGACGCTAATCAGGTTCGCAAAGAGTTGACTGCCAAAGGCGTAAGCGCAGCGCGTATTGAGGAAATTGTTGAGCACAAGGTGCACAAAGGTAATCGTCCAACCAACACGTTATTGTTGCCGCAGGTCGATGCTAAAACTTTGGGTGCTTTGATTGCACTTTACGAGCACAAGATTTTTGTACAGGGCATCATCTGGCGCATCCACTCGTTTGATCAGTGGGGTGTGGAGTTGGGTAAAGTATTGGCATCTGCAATTCAGCCTGAGTTGTCTGTAGACGCCAAGATTAATCCAGCGCATGACGCATCGACTCGCCATTTGATTGCGTTTTACAAGAACGCTAAAAAATAACAGTGACGGCTATCAGGCCGCTAGGTCTGCAATTAGTTAAGATTGGTCGGGTGCGCTTGTGCTTGGCCAAATCAATCGACCTAAAGTGTCGGTTAGCTCAATCAGTTTTAGGGCACGAAGTTTAGTCGGTGAAAGCAATGATCTGCGTTTGCCGCTACAATGACCCCTTCATCAAGGGCGAAATGTGGGTAATCCAAGGTTTTGCAACCGGGATGCCTGTAGTAACCTCATCGTTGGCTGGCTTATGCAACCCATATCGCCAATGAAAGCAGACTCAACAACAAGTGGTATGCCATGACAGATCCAAGACTTATCGACATTACCAACCGGATTATCGAGAAAAGCCGTGAATCCCGCGCCGCCTACATGGCTAAAGTCCAGAAATCACGCAGATCTGGCCCGTCGCGCCATCATTTAGGTTGCGCGAATCTTGCCCACGGTTTTGCCGCTTGTAACGATACCGATAAGACGGCTCTGGCCGAAGGCCAAGCGGCCAACTTGGGTGTTGTATCTGCCTATAACGAAATGCTGTCGGCACATGTTCCCTACGGCGAATATTTGGAGCCGATCAAAAAAGCTGCCCATGAAGTCGGCATGACTGCGCAAATGGCCGGTGGTGTTCCCGCCATGTGTGACGGTGTGACCCAAGGTTTCGCCGGAATGGACTTGTCTTTGTTCAGTCGCGATGTGATTGCCATGTCTACCGCGATTGCACTTTCCCACGACATGTTTGATGGCGCCTTGTGTTTAGGTATCTGTGACAAAATCGTTCCCGGTTTGACCATGGGTGCGCTCTCTTTCGGTCAATTACCGATTATTTTCGTTCCTGCTGGCCCAATGACGCCAGGCTTGCCTAATGCGGAAAAAGCCAAAGCTCGCCAATTGTTTGCCGAAGGTAAAGTTGGTCGTAAAGAGCTGTTGGCTGCCGAGAGTGCTTCATACCACAGCGCTGGAACCTGTACCTTCTACGGTACGGCCAACAGTAACCAAATGCTCATGGAAATTATGGGCCTGCATTTGCCCGGTAGTTCCTTCGTAAACCCCTATACTCCGCTACGCGATGCCTTAACGCGTGAAGCGGTACACCAGTTAGCGCGTATCACCACGCCTGAAAACTTCACCCCAATGGCTGAAATTGTTACCGAAAAAACTATCGTGAACGGTATCGTCGGCTTATTGGCAACGGGTGGTTCGACCAACCATGCTATGCACATCGTTGCCATCGCCCGTGCTGCTGGCGTTGTGGTTGATTGGCAAGATCTGAGTGATTTGTCTGATATAATCCCGCTCATGTGCCGTATTTACCCCAATGGTTTGGCCGATGTAAACCGCTTCCAAGCGGTAGGAGGTATGGGCTTCCTGATGCGTGAATTGCGCGCTGCCGGTCTGCTGCATGACGATGTTAAAACCGTTATGGGTTCTGGCGGCTTGACTCCGTACACCAAAGAGCCGTTCCTTGATGGCGATAAGTTGGTTTGGCGTGATGCGCCAGCTGAAAGCCTCGATGATTCAGTATTACGTCCTGCCAATAAGCCCTTTACGCCCGACGGCGGTATGCGTTTATTGAAAGGCAACGTAGGGCGTTCGATTATTAAAGTGTCTGCTGTAAAGATGGAGCATCGTAAAGTGACCGCTCCCGCCGTTGTCTTCCACGCTCAGGAAGAAATGCAAGCGGCGTTTAAGCGCGGTGAACTGGAAAAAGATTTTATTGCTGTGGTGCGCTTCCAAGGGCCTAAAGCCTGCGGCATGCCCGAATTGCACAAGCTCACACCACCGCTGGGTGTACTGCAAGACCGTGGTTTTAAAGTTGCGCTGGTCACTGATGGGCGTATGTCAGGCGCGTCTGGTAAGATTCCGGCAGCGATCCACATGTCTCCAGAGGCATTGGATAACGGCGCGATCGGCTTGATTCAAAATGGCGACATGATTGAGTTAGATGCTGAAGCGGGTACTTTGACCTTGTTGGTGAGCGATGACGAACTAAAAACTCGCCAACATGCTACCGCCGATTTGTCGTCCAGCCACGAAGGTATGGGGCGTGAACTGTTTGCGCCTTTGCGTGCAACTGTCGGTAAAGCTGAAGAAGGCGCGACTGTTTTTAGTTGGTAATGCTGTTCACATAAAATGTATTTAAAGGGAGTTGTCATCCTCGCCAAGTGAGCATGACAACGACTGATATTTAGCTCTACCTAAATCAGTATTCCGCAATAGTTAGAAAGTGTTTGATTAAAAGTATTTACAGGATAACCCTCATGCTTGAAGCCTTTGATTTTGTTCTTTTTGGTGGCGCTGGTGACTTGGCGCTGCGCAAGTTAATTCCGGGTTTATTTCGCGCCCACCGCAACGGCGAACTGCCAGAGGAAACTCGTATTATTCCAACTTTGCGTAACGCGCAAATGGTTTTGGAATACAAAAACAAAGTGCGTGACGCTGCGCAAAAACATCTTAACAAAGATGAGTTTGACGCAGCAGCATGGGATAAATTCGCCACGATTATTTTCCCCGTTTTTATCGATATCTCCAAACTTGATGACAAATGGACTGCCTTAGCCGAGTTGCTGAATAGCGGTGAAAATCGCCAACGCGTATTCTATCTTTCTACGCCACCCTCTGTGTTTAGTGATGCCTGTAAACACTTACATGAGAGTGGTTTGATCACCAAATACGCCCGCGTCGTCGTTGAAAAGCCCCTTGGTTACGATGCAAAAACCGCGGAAGAAATTAACAGCAGCATCGCTGAATATTTTAAAGAAGAAGCTATTTTCCGTATCGATCATTACCTCGGCAAAGAGACGGTACAAAATCTGTTGGCCTTGCGTTTTGCCAATGGCTTTTTCGAGCATATGTGGGATGCCCGCACTATTGATAACGTGCAAATTACTATCTCCGAAACTGTCGGTTTGGAAGGCCGCGCGAGCTTCTATGATGGCGCCGGCGCACTGCGCGATATGGTGCAAAACCATATTCTTCAATTGTTGTGCTTGGTGGCGATGGAGTCACCAAACAAAATGACGGCTGATCGTATCCGTGCCGAAAAATTAAAAGTGTTGGAGAGCTTACGCCCCTTGACGGGCAACACCGTTAAATACAATACGGTGCGTGGCCAATACGTTGCCGGTCAAATGGATGGGCAACAAGTTCCGGGTTATTTGGATGAGTTAGGTCAGCCGAGCAATACTGAGACTTTTGTGGCTATTCGTGCGCATATCGATAACTCGCGTTGGGCTAACGTGCCTTTCTACTTACGCACCGGCAAGCGTATGAAGCAACGTTTCGCAGAGATCGTTATTCAATACAAAGATGTTGCTCACCGTGTTTACCCTGAATCTGCCGGCAACCCTGTGCCAAATCGTTTGGTAATTCGTTTGCAGCCGGAAGAAAGCATTAAGATCATCATGAATTCAAAAGACTTGGGTAAGCATGAAATGCATTTATCCCCTGTCGTATTGAATTTGAATTTTGCAGAAACCTACAAAGATTTCTTTAGTGACGCGTACAAGCGCTTAATGCTGGATGCTGCCTCTAATGACCCGAGTTTGTTTATCCACCGCGCAGAAGTAGACGCTGCTTGGGCTTGGATTGATCCTATCATTGAAGCTTGGCAGCGCCCAGAGAACAAACCTCATGGTTACATGGCAGGTAGTTGGGGGCCAATTGCGTCTGCTCAATTGCTCTCCAGTGATGGCCGTAGCTGGTTCAACCTGCAAGAAGTAGGTTCGGACTCAGAGGAAAACAGCTAATGTTGACAGAGCGTTTGTTTGAAAACCGTCAAGAAATGGTGGCGGCGTTGGAAGCGGAATGCGTTGCTGCGCTCACGCAAGCGATTGAAGACCGTGGCGAAGCGACTTTTATGGTGTCTGGCGGTAGCACTCCAGAGCCCTTGTACAAAAGCTTGAGCAATGTAGATTTAGATTGGGAATCTGTCTACGTAGCCTTGGTTGACGAGCGTTGGGTGGACTTCGAGCACGACAAAAGCAATGAAGCCTTCACCGTAAAACACCTTATTCAGAACAAAGCAGCAGTGGCTAATTTGGTTGGTATGAAAAATACCGCTGCTAGTGCGCAAGAGGGTTTGGCTGATTGTGAAGCGGCTTATCAACAGCTCGCGCAGCCGTTCGACATGACTATCCTCGGTATGGGTAACGACGGCCATACCGCTTCGTTGTTTCCTCGTGCGAATGGCCTTGAAGCAGCCCTGAATCCCGATTCAAATGAACTTTGCGCCGCCATTATTGCCCACCAAAGTGAAGTTACCGGCGCTATCACGGAAAGAATGACCTTGTCGCTAGCGGGTTTATTGCGTTCCAAGACTTTAGTGCTATTAATTACTGGCAATGAAAAATTAGCCGTACTGCGTAAAGCCCAAGCGGGAACTGATATTGCCGAGATGCCGATTCGCGCCGTATTGCAACAGGGTCGCGTACCTGTAGTGGTCTATTGGGCTCCGTAAGTAAAAAATTATTAAATAGGGTGTCGTCATCCTCGCTCAGCGGGGATCCAGCTCTTAGGGTTTTTCGTTAACAGCAAAAACTGGATCCCCGCTGCGCGAGGATGACGAGTCCCTTAAAGAGTGGAATGCTAGTGTTTGATTGGTTTTGACGATTTCTCTGAAAAATTGAAAGTAAGTATTTATCCAAACGAGGAAAACACAGTGGCTTTATCCATAGATCAAATCCTTAAAGTAGCGCCAGTAGTACCCGTAATGGTTGTTGAGCGCATTGAAGACGCCGTACCCTTGGCGAAAGCGCTCTACGCTGGCGGCTTGAAGGTGTTGGAAATTACCCTGCGTACGCCTTGTGCTTTAGATGCAATCACTGCCATGGTCGAAGCCTTGCCGGATGATGCTGTTATTGGTGCTGGCACCATCATCACTCCGAAAGATCTAGAGGCTGCGATCAAAGCCGGTTCCACTTTTTTGGTTAGCCCAGGTACAACACCTGCGTTGATTGAAGCAGCTAAAGGTAACCCAATTCCACTCTTGGCGGGTGTTGCGACACCTACTGAAGCAATGAATTTGTATGTACAAGGTTTCACTCATCAGAAGTTCTTCCCTGCGGAAGCCGCTGGTGGCGTACCTATGCTGAAATCTATTGGTGGCCCATTGCCGCAAATCACTTTCTGTCCAACAGGCGGCATTGATTTAGCGAAAGCACCAAGTTACCTCGCATTACCTAACGTGGCTTGTGTAGGCGGAACCTGGATGGCTCCAAAAGAATTAATGAAAGCTGGGCGCTGGGATGAGATTGAGCGCCTCGCACGCGAAGCAGCCAGCCTGCCGCGCTAATTGAACAACGCCCAGCGGATAAACCTCTGGGCGAAATTATTTTTAAAATGATGAAAAGTGGTTTAACCACGAATGACTTAGGAGCAACAAATGACTATCAGAGTGGCAATTAACGGTTACGGTCGTATCGGTCGCAATGTACTGCGTGCCTTGTATGAATCAGGCAAGCGCGAACAAATTCAAATCGTTGGCATTAACGATTTAGGTGATGCACATTTGAATGCACACCTCACTAAATACGACTCTGTGCACGGTCAATTCAATGGTACCGTGAAATATGAAGGCGACTTCATGTACGTTAATGGCGATGCCATCCGCATTACCGCCGAGCGTGACCCAGCAAAATTGCCATGGGGCGAGTTGAATGTAGATGTGGTTTACGAATGTACCGGTATCTTCACGAGCAAAGAAAAAGCAGGTTTGCATTTGTCTGCCGGCGCTAAAAAAGTGATTATCTCTGCTCCGGGTACTGATGTTGATGCAACCGTAGTGTTCGGTGTGAACGATAAAGTGTTAAAGGCAACTGACACCATTATTTCTAACGCATCTTGCACCACTAACTGCCTTGCTCCAGTTGCTAAAGTGTTGAACGATAATTTCACTATCGTGCAAGGCTCTATGACGACCATTCACTCTTACACCAACGATCAGGTGTTGTCCGACGTTTTCCACAAAGACATCTACCGTGCTCGTTCTGCCACTCAATCTATGATTCCAACCACTACCGGCGCAGCAAAAGCGGTAGGTTTGGTATTGCCAGAATTGAAAGGCAAGTTGGACGGTATTTCTGTTCGCGTTCCAACCATTAACGTATCGTTGGTTGACCTGAACGTATTGGTTGAAAAAGATGTTTCTGTTGATGCAATTAACGCAGCAATGCGTAAAGCGGCGGACACTGAAATGCCCGGCGTGTTGGCCTATGTTGACGAGCCTTTGGTTTCTATCGATTACAACCACAACCCACATTCATCAAACTACGACTCTTTGCAGACCAAAGTGTACGGTAAGTGGGTAAAAGTATTGGCGTGGTACGACAACGAGTGGGGTTTCTCTAATCGTATGTTGGACAACACTCTCGCATTGATGTCTGCTAAATAAAAAAGAGAAATCACCATGTTAAGACGTACTAAAATCGTCAGTACCCTCGGCCCCGCTTCAGAGTCACCCGAGGTTTTGGAGCAGTTGATTCTTGCAGGCGTGAATGTTGTTCGCCTGAACTTTTCACACGGTTCACCGGAAGACCATAAGCGTCGCGCGGAAATGGTTCGCGAGCTGGCCGCCAAGCACAACAAATATGTTGCTGTATTGGGCGACCTGCAAGGCCCAAAAATTCGTGTAGCGCGTTTTGCCCAAGGCAAAATTCACTTAAACGTGGGCGATAAATTTGTATTAGACGCCACCCTCGAACGCGATGCTGGGAATCAGGATCAAGTGGGTATCGACTACAAAGAATTGCCAAACGACTGTAAGGCTGGCGACATGTTGTTACTCGACGACGGCCGTGTAGTATTGAAGGTTGATCGTATCGAGGGTCCACGTATTTACACCACAACTGCAGTTGGTGGTCCTTTGTCGAACAACAAAGGTATCAACCGTCAGGGCGGTGGTTTGACTGCACCAGCATTGACTGAAAAAGATATGGCGGACATTAAAACCGCTGCAGAGATCGATGTAGATTACCTCGCTGTTTCGTTCCCTCGCTCTGCTGAAGATATGAATCTTGCCCGCAAGTTGATGCAAGAGGCTGGTGGCAAAGCCGGTTTGGTTTCTAAAATCGAACGCGCTGAAGCTGTTGCCGACAACGAAACGCTCGATGACATTATCCGTGCATCTGATGCAGTTATGGTTGCGCGTGGTGACTTGGGTGTTGAGATTGGCGATGCCGCTCTGATTGGTGTGCAAAAACGTATTATTGAACGTTCACGTGCATTGAACAAAGTGGTGATCACCGCGACTCAAATGATGGAGTCCATGATCAACAGCCCATTGCCAACTCGTGCGGAAGTGTTCGACGTAGCTAACGCCGTATTGGACGGTACCGACGCAGTAATGTTGTCTGCTGAGACTGCTGCCGGTAGCTACCCGGTGCAAACTGTAGAAGCAATGGTGCGCATTATTTTGGGTGCCGAAGAACATCCCACTGCAAGTTTTGACAAGTACCGTATGGATGAAGCATTTCAATCCATTGACGAGTCTATTGCGTTGGCAGCCATGTTCACTGCCAACCATTTGGACGGTGTGAAAGCGATCATCTGCTTGACTGAATCAGGTAGTACTCCGCGCTTGATGTCACGCGTTGGCTCGCAATTGCCTATATTCGCTTTCTCTCGTCACGTGAGCACGCAACGCAAAGTGGCGCTTTATCGCGGTGTTCATCCCGTTGCGTTCGATACTGCTGGCGGTGTCCCTTGTGCTGAAGACTTTGCACGCGCTATAGATTTGTTGAAGAAAAAAGGCGTTGTGGAAGCAGGTGATTTGGTTATCGTCTCCAACGGTGATACCACCGTATTGGGCGGCACCAATACCATGAAAGTCTTGCGTGTAGTCTAAGTCAATTCTATTTGGCAAACGCAAAAAAACGGCAGCTAGTCTGCCGTTTTTTTATGGCCACTTTTTTAAACTTCGCGATTTTTCTGAACTCCAACTAATAGATTTTTTTGCAACCTGCTTCGCTGAAATGAGCTTATCTATGAATCAATTTTTTCGTCTTGCACTGGCAGGTTTAATCGCAATGGTGTGTTCGCACGTTGTTTATGCGCTTGAAATAAGCGGTGAATGGCAACAAGGCGCGGTGATCATTGGTCATGTTCCAAAAGGCACGCAAGTGGAATACAAAGAGCGCAAGTTGCAGCTTACCGCAGATGGAAAATTTGTCATCGGATTAGGGCGAGATGCGCCAAATAAAGCGATCATCACCGCGATTGCAAATGGAAAAGCTCAGCGGCATAGCTTTACCGTAAAGGCGCGTGAATACAATATCCAGCGCGTTGAGGGCGTTCCCCAGGCAACGGTGGAGCCAAATAAAGAACAGGATGAACGTATCGCACAAGAAGCGGCGTTGGTGTCGCAAGCGCGCAAGGTGGATTTGTCGCTCAATTTCTTCGCACAAAAATTCCAGTGGCCGCTGCTTGGTCCCATTAGCGGTGTTTACGGCAGCCAACGCGTCTACAACGGTATTCCCAAAACGCCGCACTTCGGTGTGGATATTGCCAAGCCCGTCGGTACCTCGGTTAGAGCGCCGGCGGGTGGCGTGGTGACCTTGGTTCACCCCGATATGTTTTTATCAGGCGGGACTCTCATCATCGATCACGGCCACGGCTTATCATCTACCATGATTCACCTCAGCAAAATTCTGGTGAAGGAGGGTGATAAGGTCGAGCAAGGTCAGAATATTGCGCTGGTTGGGCAAACGGGTAGGGCGTCCGGCCCGCATCTGCATTGGGCTATGAACTGGTTTGAGGAGCGCGTAGACCCACAGTTATTAGTTCCTCCCCAGCAATAGTTCCTCCCCAGCAATAGTCCCTATGACCAGCGCTCGCCAACCTTCAGAATAGACGCTGGCGCAGTTCCCCTTTCAGTAGATTTTCCATCGCAAACAACACAAGGTTCCATAAATATCTTCTTGGCATTAGTGATGCATCGAACAAGATGTTGTTCTGGATGCGTAACTCCTCGCAGTCTTGCTTTACATCTGCCCCGGCGTGTCCTAGCTAACGGAACTAAACAATTGTTTTAGCGCAGACTCCGGCGATTTTTGATAAAACTTGATAAGGAAGCCTTAGCTATGAGTATTTCCACAAATACCCTAGACCCCATTTCTCATGATGCCCAAGGCGCTAAAGGCGAACCTAAAACGGCCCAAAACAGTGCTTCTGCTACTGCTTCTTCTGCTCAGCCTACGGCAGCGTTAAATGATACTTCTCTGGTCGAGCGGGAAAAATGGGCAGTAGACGAGGATGCGGTCGCTGGGCACTTGGCAGCGCATTCGGGGCCCGTGGTCGTGGATTTGGATGAAACCTTATATTTACGCAATTCAACCGAAGAGTTCATCGGCTTGGCCACTCCAAAAATCTTGGCGGCCTATTTGCTGCGCTTTCTCGATTTGGTCGCCCCCTGGAGATTTATTGGGGGGCATCACTGCCGAGATAACTGGCGAATCCTGCTGGTGCTGTTTCTCTTTCCCTGGACTTACTTGCGTTGGAAAAAGCACTGCGAAGAGCATGTCCCCAAATTCGTTAACCTAAAATTGCGCGATACCTTGCGTGCGCATTCAAAACATATTGTTATCGCCAGCAACGGTTACGAATTGCTGCTTCGTCCAATGATCAAAGCCTTCAATTTACCCGGCGTAGCGCTGGTGTCTTGTCATTTGCTGCGCTTTAAACACCGTCGTGACGGTAAGCTTACTCTGCTCGATGCGGCTCACGACCGCGAATTCATCGGCAAATCCTTAGTCGTGACCGATTCCTATACCGATGCTCCACTCCTGCGCGTCTGCCAAACCCCCTGCTTAACGGTATGGCGAGATGCGCTCTACAGAAGAGCTTTCGATGGTTCGGTTTATTTGCCCACAGATTATTTGAGCAGGGTGAAGCGTCCGCGGCAAGGCGCTTTAAGAAGCTTGGTTATTTATGATCTTTTGCCGTGGATTTTGGTGGGGCTTTCCATTACGCCCCATATTTTGGATGTTGTCGGCCTTTTTGCCTTGTTTTTATCCATGTGGGCAATTTACGAAGTCGGCTATTTCGATAACGATCAATGCGCGGTTCATTACGAAAGTGATCCAAAATTAACGCCGGAAGCGCAAAACTTTAACGGTCGGTTTTTCCGACTGAAAGCCTGGCTAACCGCTTTGGTCTTGGGGGCAATCGCTGTCGCCTGTATTGACCTGAATGCCTTCCCTCAATTGTTTGCCATTTGGGTGCTCACACTCCTTGCGCTCAATGGCGTTTATTGGATTTACAATCGTATTGATAAGGCCACCCGCATGTGGCTTTACCCTCTACTACAACTTTTCCGTTTCGGCGCGCTGATGACGATACTTCCCATCGCAGCTGTTGCTTACGCCGCAATCTTTGCCCAAGTGTTTTGTAGATGGGTGAAATACATTATTTACCGCCAGCAGCGTTCAGTGTCGGGTGGGGCCAAATGGCCTAAAACGGCAGATCAATCCATTCGCGTGGTTACGTTCCTTGTGCTTGCGTTGCCGCTGGCGATTAAAGGGCAATGGCATGAGCTTTGGGTGCCGGCTTCGGCATGTCTCGTTATTTTTGCGTATGGATTCTGGAAATATGACTGGAAAGCGTTTCGCGATAGCGTTCATCGGTTGGACAAAAGGAGGCTATCAACATAAATAACTAAGCAAGATTGCCCTGGCTTTAACAAATTCCGCTCCTACAACAAAAGACCGGCGCCTTAAAAATAAGGGGCTGGTCCTTCACATCGCTGAATCCAAACTGCCTCAAACTAGGCTATTGAGCCACTATTTTTGACCTAACTCGAATAATCCGTAACCAAATAATGAAAACGGTAGAAAATCAGTCCCATTAACGGTTTGTGGTACCGCCAACTAGAGACATGGCGAGGATCAGCGGTTAAGATACTGCCCCTAGTTTAGCTATAGTCTCGAGCTGATTTATGATTGACAAAAAACTACTCAGCATCCTGGTTTGCCCGGTGAGCAAGGGCGCGCTGGAATACGTTCCAGAGCAGCAGGAATTGATTTGCTGGACAAGCGGTTTGGCTTATCCAATTCGCGATGGTATTCCCGTTATGTTAGAAAACGAGGCCCGCAAGCTAAGTCTTGAAGAAAAAGAAAAGCGCCTCGCACAGAAAGATCAGCCTCAGGCAACTAACGCCCTTTAACTTGTAGTGGAAGATTTATGAAGAGCGCAGAAATACGCGACGCCTACCTCAAATTTTTTGAATCCAAAGGCCACACCATTGTTCCCAGTAGCTCCCTGATTCCCGGTAACGACCCAACGCTGTTGTTCACCAACGCGGGCATGGTGCAATTTAAAGATGTTTTCCTCGGCGGCGACAAACGCCCCTACACACGCGCTACCAGCTCACAACGCTGCGTTCGTGCTGGTGGTAAACACAATGACCTTGAAAACGTAGGTTATACCGCTCGTCATCACACCTTCTTTGAAATGCTCGGTAACTTCAGTTTTGGCGATTATTTTAAGCGTGATGCAATTGTTTATGCGTGGGAATTTTTAACCTCAAAAGATTGGTTAAATATTTCTGCTGACAAGCTCACGGTAACCGTCTACGCATCAGATGACGAAGCCTATGATATCTGGGCAAAAGAAATTGGCGTTCCTACCGAGCGTATTATTCGCATTGGCGACAACAAGGGCGCGCCTTACGCATCAGACAACTTCTGGGCGATGGGTGATACCGGTCCTTGCGGCCCTTGTACCGAAATTTTTTATGATCACGGCGCTGACATTTGGGGTGGCCCACCGGGTTCTCCGGAAGAAGATGGTGATCGCTTTATCGAAATTTGGAATAACGTGTTCATGCAATTCAACCGCACGCCGGACGGTGTTTTACATCCGCTGCCCGCGCCTTCTGTTGATACAGGTATGGGGCTTGAGCGTATTTCTGCCGTTATGCAGCACGTTCACTCCAATTATGAAATTGATTTGTTTCAACATCTGCTTAAAGCGGCCGCTGAAGCAACTGGCGCAAGCGACATGGAAAACAAATCTTTGCGCGTAATTGCTGATCATATTCGTTCTTGTTCTTTCCTAGTTTGCGACGGTGTAACGCCTTCTAATGAAGGCCGCGGTTATGTACTGCGTCGCATTATTCGCCGTGCCATTCGCCACGGTCACCAACTTGGACAAAAGCAACCTTTCTTCCACAAACTCGTTAAAGCTTTGGCGGAAGTGATGGGTGATGCCTATCCCGAGCTTGTCAAAAACAAATCACACATTGAACGCGTTTTGCTTGCTGAAGAAGAGCAATTCGAGAAGACCTTGGATAAAGGTATTAGTGTTCTGGAAGATGCGTTGACTAAAATTACCGGCTCTGAAATTCCAGGTCAGGTCGTCTTTACTCTGTACGACACTTACGGATTTCCAGTCGATCTAACCAACGACATCGCCCGCGAAAAAGGCCTCACCATTGACCTCCCAGGGTACGAAGCTGCTATGGATGAGCAACGCAAGCGCGCGCGCGCTGCTGGCTCATTTAAAGTGGATTACACTGCCGCTGGTCTGGATTTACCTGCCAGTGAATTTATGGGTTATAGCTCCTTGGCGGAGCAGGGCAAAGTGGTGGCTTTGTTAAAAGATGGTGCCAAGGTTGAACGCTTAAACGAAGGTGATGATGGTGTTCTCGTGTTAGACCAAACGCCGTTCTATGCGGAGTCGGGCGGCCAAGCTGGCGATACCGGTTATTTAAATGCGGGTGCAACTCATATCGAAGTGCGCGATTGCCACAAGCAAGGCTCAAGCAATTTGCATTTGGTACGTGTGCTTGCGGGTTCAGTTGCTATTGGTGACGATGTGTTAGCAACCGTTGATGCGGGTGTGCGTCAAGCCACGGCATTAAACCATTCTGCAACTCATCTTTTGCATGCTGCCTTGCGTAAAATTTTGGGCGATCACGTTACCCAAAAAGGTTCTTTGGTAGATTCGGAGCGCCTGCGTTTCGACTTTTCTCACTTTGAAGCTATTTCTAACGAACAGCTTAGAGCAATTGAAACCTTAGTAAATGACCAGATTCGCGCGAACTCCGCTGTAGCAACCGAGCTGTGTAACATTGAAGAAGCGAAATCCAAGGGTGCTATGGCATTGTTTGGTGAGAAGTACGGCGACAGCGTTCGCGTATTGACCATGGGCGATGGCTTTTCCATCGAGCTTTGCGGCGGTACGCACGTAAAACGCACGGGGGATATTGGTTTGTTCCGTATTACCTCTGAATCTGGCGTTGCGGCTGGTATCCGTCGCGTTGAGGCAGTCACGGGCTCCGCAGCACTCGCGTTGTTCGATAAAGCTGAAGAGCTGATTGACAATAGCGCGCGCCTACTCAAAGCCAATCGCGATAATTTAGCTGAAAAGCTTGAAAGTCTGGTTTCCCAGAATCGCAAGCTTGAAAAAGAGTTGGCTGCGCTTAAAACCAAGTTAGCTACCGCCGGTAGCGTTGATTTGTTGGGTCAAGCACAAGAAGTCGCCGGAATTAAGGTATTGGTATTGAGTTTGGAGGGTGCTGACTCCAAGTCTCTGCGAGACAGTGTTGATCAGTTTAAAAATAAATTGGGCACCGCTGTGGTTTTATTAGCGGCTGTTGAAGATGGAAAAGTAGCTTTGGTAGCAGGCGTGACTCAAGATGCGACCGCTAAAGTGAAGGCCGGTGACCTGATGCGATTTGTGGCTGAGCAACTAGGCGGAAAGGGCGGTGGGCGTCCCGACATGGCTCAAGGCGGTGGAACAGATGTTTCTGCGCTGGATTCTGCCTTGGCTTCGGTCGTACCTTGGGTCAAATCTCAGCTTGGAGCGTAGTGGTTACTAACAAAAAGTTTGAAATCTGCTCTTTTTCGGTTTTTTCGGGTTAACTTTTATTGAAAACTGGTGTTTAATTGCCCGCCGTTTTGTGACCTGATCGTTACTAATCGGCATGTAATGACGAAGTAGCGTTCACACAAGAAAAGTCCATTGGGAATCTTCTCCAATCGACACAGTCTGTAAAGGATAGGTTGTAATGAGCTTATTAGTTCAAAAATATGGTGGCACCTCGGTAGGTTCCATTGAGCGCATTGAGCAGGTTGCGGATAAAGTTGCCAGCTTCCGTGCTCAAGGCCACGACATGGTTGTTGTGCTTTCCGCAATGAGTGGTGAGACCAACCGTCTTATCGGGTTGGCTAATCAAATTCAAGCCACTCCGGACCCCCGCGAGTTGGATGTGTTAGTGTCTACTGGCGAACAAGTCACTATCGCATTGTTGTGTATGGCACTTAAAAAGCGCGGTGTGGATTCCCGTTCATACACCGGCGGTCAAGTTCGTATTATGACCGACAGTTCGTTTACCAAAGCGCGCATCCAGTCCATTGATGAAGCGAATATGCGCGCAGACCTTGATGCAGGTCGAGTGGTAGTTGTTGCAGGTTTCCAAGGTGTTGACGAAGACGGCAACATCACTACTTTGGGCCGTGGTGGTTCAGATACTACCGGTGTAGCGCTCGCTGCAGCACTAAAAGCTGACGAATGCCAGATTTATACTGATGTGGATGGTGTATACACCACAGATCCACGCGTTGTTGAGCGCGCCCGTCGCCTCGAAAAAATTACCTTTGAAGAGATGCTGGAAATGGCCAGTCAGGGCTCTAAAGTACTGCAAATTCGCTCCGTTGAATTTGCGGGAAAATACAAAGTGCCGCTACGCGTACTCCACAGCTTTAAAGAAGGTCCTGGAACCCTTATTACCCTCGATGAGGAAGATTCAACTATGGAACAACCTATTGTTTCCGGTATTGCTTTTAACCGTGACGAAGCCAAAGTAACCGTTTCTGGCGTACCCGATGTACCTGGCGTAGCATCAAAAATTCTTGCACCAATCGGTGCAGCAAACATCGAAATTGATGTAATCGTGCAAAACGTGTCAGCAGACAACACGACTGACCTGACGTTTACCGTGCACAAAAATGATATGCAGAAAGCCGTGTCAGTCCTTGAAGGCGTTGCTAAAGAAATAGGCGCGCGCGAAGTTCGTAGTGATGATAAGGTGGCGAAAGTTTCTATCGTGGGTGTAGGTATGCGTTCGCATGCGGGCGTTGCCTCCAAGATGTTTACTGCTTTGGCAGCTGATAACATCAACATCCAAATGATCACCACTTCTGAAATCAAGATTTCGGTGATCATAGATGAGCGTTACTTAGAGTTGGCTGTGCGCAGTTTGCACACCGCTTTTGGTTTGGATGCCGAACCAACAGAGAGCCGTGTGAGGGGCTAGGCTCAAACATCTGTTGGTTTAGTTATGGTAGTAAGGCTTCGGTTGCGAAGGTTACCGGAGAAAAATATGCGGGGTTTCTTCCTTTTCGCGAAAAGTAGTCAATACTTACTAAGCCCAAGGTGACAATGCTTTGGCCGCGACAAGGGTTAGTCGAGAGGCGGTGGTGGGCAGGAGCCCTAAGTCGTTCTCTTACAGGATGAGTGAAGGAGATTGAAATGTTAATTTTAACTCGCCGTATTGGTGAAACTTTGATGGTTGGTGATGAAGTCACTGTGACCGTCCTTGGTGTAAAGGGTAACCAAGTACGTATCGGTGTTAATGCGCCAAAAGACATCGCCGTTCATCGCGAGGAAATTTATCAACGTATTCAGCGTGAAAAGCAAAATTCGGACGATCAAAACTCGTTTTAATTTTTTCCTGCCTCGCCGATTGCTGCATTAAATTTTCGTGTGAACGTCTCGCGGTAGATGGCTTGACCACTACCGCGCAGATTCCCGCCTGTTTTTTACAACGCTTACTTTTCAATCAAACTCTTTGTCTTTAATTCTCCGTTGATTAAAAATCTCTTTGTCTTCGTTATTAATTGCGTTTAAGTCTTTGATTTTTTTTGAAGTATGATATTATGCCGCTCCTACTGAAATGGAGCGGTAATAAAGCTTCAACTCAGCAGATACGGTGAGGTGGCCGAGTGGCCGAAGGCGCTCCCCTGCTAAGGGAGTATACCCTTTAAACGGTATCGAGGGTTCGACTCCCTCCCTCACCGCCATTATTCCAAACCGCTAATAGGTTTAAATAAAAAAGGCTCAATCGCAAGATTGAGCCTTTTTTATTGTTTGCAATAAAATAAGAAATAATAGAGTTAAAAAAGGGATGAATATTCATCCCTCTGAGTCAATTGAATTGAAAAAGAAATTTACAGAGCATTAATTTTTTGGATTTGCTCTCGTAATTTTTCTATCGCAATTTTTTGTTCGATGACGCGTGCGCGCTCTGCTGCTACTACTGCTTCAGGCGCTTTGGAAACAAAAGCATCATTGCTAAGTTTTGCTTCAGTACTGGCAACATTCGCTTCGAGCTTTGTGCTTTCTTTTGTTAGTCGCGCGATCTCGGCAGCTTTGTCGATTAAGCCAGCCATTGGCACTAAGATTTCCATTTGACCGACTAATACAGTTGAAGACATTGGCGCTTCTTCGTTTTTGCCAAGTAACGTGATGATATCTAGGCCAACTAACTTCTTCAGCAAGCGATCATTGGTCTGAATTTGTTTGTGATCATTTTCAGAACCATTTTTGACAAAGATGTTAATAAGTTTCTTTTGCTCAATTTTGAAATCGTCACGTATTTTGCGAATACCAACAATAACTGTTTTGAGCCATTCAACACCGTCTAGCGCTTGCTGATTGACTTTGCCTTCGTCATATTCAGGGTATTTGGCAAGCATAATCGTGTCACCGGTAGCGCCTGCTAATGGTTTTATTTTTTGCCATATCTCTTCGGTAATAAATGGTATTAATGGGTGAGCAAGGCGTAGGATTACTTCGAGCACGCGAATAAGTGTTCTTCGGGTGCCTTTGCGTAATGCTTCATTCTCTGCTGACTTATCCCACAAAACGGGCTTGGATAACTCAACATACCAATCGCAGTATTCGTTCCAAATGAATTCAAATATAGCCTGCGAGGCTAGATCAAGACGGTAATTATCTAAATGCTCAGAAATCGCTTTCTCCGCTAATTGCAGTTTACTGATAATCCATTTGTCCGCGATAGACAATTCATAATTTGTTGAATTGTCTTGCCCGCAATCTTGATCTTCGCATTGCATCAGCACATAGCGTGTTGCATTCCAGATTTTGTTACAGAAATTTCGGTAACCTTCAACGCGGCCCATATCGAATTTAATATCGCGGCCGGTTGATGCAAGTGAGCAGAAAGTGAAGCGCAACGCATCTGTACCGTAAGCTTGAATTCCCTCGGGAAATTCTTTGCGTGTTTGCTTTTCAATTTTGCCCGCATCTTTTGGATTCATTAAGCCTGTAGTGCGCTTTTGCACGAGGGTTTCTAAATCAATACCGTCGATAATATCGAGCGGGTCGAGCACGTTGCCTTTGGATTTCGACATTTTTTGGCCTTGGCCATCACGCACTAAACCGTGAACGTAAACGGTTTTGAACGGGATTTGTGGCGTGCCATCTTCATGCTTCACCAAATGCATGGTGAGCATAATCATGCGCGCAACCCAGAAGAAAATAATATCGAAACCCGTTACCAGCAAATCCGTTGGGTGAAATTTTTTCAAAAAGTCAGTTTGTTCTGGCCAACCGAGTGTTGAGAAAGTCCAAAGACCTGAACTGAACCAAGTGTCTAAAACGTCTTCGTCTTGATTGAGCGTAATGTCAGCGGCGATGGAATATTTGCTGCGTACTTCTGCTTCATTTCGGCCAACGTACACTTTTCCGCTTGCGTCATACCAAGCAGGAATACGGTGGCCCCACCACAATTGACGGCTGATACACCAGTCTTGAATATCGCGCATCCACGAGAAATACATATTCTCATATTGCTTAGGCACAAATTGGATTCTGCCATCTTCCACAGCCGCAATTGCCGGTTCTGCTAACGGCTTAGTACTTACATACCATTGGTCGGTCAACCAAGGCTCAATCACCACACCCGAGCGATCACCGCGCGGTACTTTCAATGCGTGATCGTCGATTTTTTCGAGCAGGCCAGCCGATTCAAAAGCAGCAACAATTTGCTTGCGCGCTTCGTAGCGATCCAATCCGGCAAATTCAGTAGGCAAGGCGTTGTTGACATCGGTATTTAAACTTCCGTCAACATTAAAACTTTGTGCAATCGCAAGAATGGCCGCATTTTTATCGAGTACATTGATGAGTGGAAGATTGTGGCGCTTACCCACTTCGTAGTCATTAAAGTCGTGCGCAGGTGTTATTTTTACGCAGCCGGTTCCAAATTCACGGTCTACATAATCATCTGCAACGATCGGCACTAAACGACCAACTAATGGCAGCTCAACGAATTTACCAATTAAGGATTTGTAGCGTTCGTCTTCCGGGTGTACTGCCACAGCGCTATCGCCCAGCATCGTTTCTGGGCGAGTTGTCGCAACTACCAAATAGTTTTTACCTTCTGCTGTAACTGCGCCATCTGCTAGGGGGTAGCGCAAGTTCCACAGAAAGCCTTTTTCATCGTGATTTTCTACTTCCAAATCGGAAATGGCGGTATGCAGTTTTGGATCCCAGTTCACCAAACGCTTGCCACGGTAAATCAAGCCATCGTCATACAAGCGTACAAAAGCTTCTTGGACTGCTTTGGATAAACCATCGTCCATTGTGAATCGCTCACGGCTCCAATCTACCGATGAACCCAAACGACGAATCTGGCGTGTGATGGTGCCGCCGGATTGCTCTTTCCATTCCCACACTTTTTTAAGGAATTCATCTCGGCCTAAGTCGTGACGGCTTACGCCTTGCGCAGCTAGCTGGCGTTCAACCACCATTTGTGTCGCAATACCCGCATGATCAGTACCTACTTGCCACAAAGTATCGTCGCCTTTCATACGGCGATAGCGAATCATGGTGTCCATAACTGCGTTATTAAAACCATGGCCCATGTGCAGGCTGCCGGTGACATTGGGTGGCGGGATCATCATGCAGTAGGGAGTGCCTTCACCTGCAGGTTTGAAGTAGCCTTTGGCTTCCCAGGTTTCATACCACTGGCGTTCGATAGCATGGGGTTCGTAAGTTTTTTCCATAGCGATAACAAGCTCTATAAGTACCTAAATTGGCAAAAGGGCGCCTAGTTTGGCAAAAGTGACGAAAAAGAGAGGGGGGCAATTATAGCGGGCGAGAGGCTTATTTGTCTGCGCTGGCAAACGAGATTTTTAAACCTCATTTGGGTATCATGTTCGCCCGATTTTTGATTTTCACCGCTCTATTTAGCATTAATTGACCTGCTTCTTCTGGATACAAAACTTCTATGAATATTTTGCATATTTCCGGCGTACTCAAATGGGGCGGTGGTGAAAATCATATACAGAATTTATGTTTCGAACTGGCCCAATCTAACCCGGAAGTTAACAACATTGTTTTGTGTGTTGAGGGGGGACAGTTTCACCAGAAACTTACCAAGCTAAAGATTAGATTTATCACTGCAAGACGGCGTCGTCGCATCGATTTTAATTTCATCTCATCCATTATCAACGTGTGTAAGCAAGAGTCGATTGATTTGATTCATTTGCACGATCCAACCGCCATGCAATTGGCTATTATTGCGGATCATTTTTCTAATCTTCCACCGTTTGTGTTGAGTAAGAAAATATCTTACCCAGTGCGGAAAAATTTTCTCACGCTGTATAAATATAATTATAAAAAAATTAAAAAATATTTATGTGTTTCTGAGGAAACACAGGGCGTGCTGGCCGAGGCGGTTAGGGATAAAGGAAAGATATTGACGTTGTATCACGGTACGCGAATTGATAACAAAAGTGACGTTACGCCGTTTAAGTTGCGAGAAAGGCTAGGTATTGCCGATGAAGTGGAAATCGTTGGTAATATTGCCAATCATTACCCAGCAAAAGATTTATTTACCTATGTTCGCACGATCAATCGTTTGATTAATGACCTTGGTCGTAAAGATGTTCATTTCGTGCAGATAGGCTCACCTGCGGATAAGACGCCAGAAATAATGGCGTTGGTAAAACATTATAATCTGGAAGCTTATGTTTCCTTTTTGGGCTTTACTGAGGATGCATCCAATTTTATTCCGCAATTTGATATAGGTTTTATGAGTTCCAAGCTTGAAGGCATAGCGCAGTTTCTCTACGAATGTTTTTACCATCGTGTGCCCATAGTGACTACCAATGCGGGTGGTGCCGCAGAAATTATTAAGCAGGGTGAGACTGGTTTTATTGCACAGAAAGGTGATGATGAGGCTCTTGCACAGCATTTGATGTACCTTTTGGATCATCCTAATGAAGCAAGAGCGCTTGCAGATAATGGTAACAAGTTGCTTTATAGCCAATTTATTACACCAGTGATGGCCCAAAAGACCTTGGCTGTGTATCGCGACATAATCGGAACTGGGCAATGACCGAAAGAAAAGACATCAAAAAAATATTAGTCATTCGTTTTCGTCGCGTGGGTGATGCGGTGCTGGGTACTTCACTGTGCACCAGTTTACGTAAAACCTTTCCCCGTGCGGAGATTCATTACTTGCTGAATACGCCTATTGCTCCTTTGTACGATGGGCACCCCGATATTGATAAGGTTATTCCTTTCGACTCAAAGGATGATAAGAGTTTTTTTCGTTATATTCGAAGAGTGTGGTCTATTGTTCGTGCTAATAAATACGATGTGATCATCGATATGCGCGGCACAGTGAGAACTCTATTGTTTTCATTGTTTTCCCCTTTCACCAAATTCCGCATTGGCACCCAAAAGTCATACAGCGCTATTGCGCTCAATCACCCCGTTAATAATCGCGGTGATAAAACCGGTAACATGATTGATCAGAATTTAGCATTCCTAAAGCCATTAGAAAAAGTTGCTGAAGTTATCTATTGCAGAGATTTTAAGCTGTATGTAACGGAAAGCGAAAAGCAAGGTTTCCGTGACTACTTGAGTTCATCGGGAGTTAATTTTTCGCGTCCTGTTATGCTCGCTGTTGTTTCTGCCCGCTTGCAGCACAAAATTTGGGATAAAGAACGTATGAAGCAAGTGCTTCATCGCGTTATTGAACAATACGATGCACAAATTATTTTTAACTTTGTAAATGCGGAGCGAGAGTTCGCTGTAAATATTCATCAGGAAATGAATAATCACCCGAATATCTTCACGAATATTGAAGCCAATTCCCTGCGTGATTTGTGTGCTTTGAGCGCTAATTGTGACTTCTTTTTTGGGAATGAAGGCGGAGCTCGCCATTTAGCGCAAGCGCTGGATATTCCATCCTTTGCTATTTTTCCACCTAAGATCGCCAAAAATCGTTGGCTACCGGCTCAAGGAGATCGCTTTGCTGGCATTAGCCCAGATGATTTTTGCTCCAAGTCAGAGCAAAAAGCCATGACCTATGAAGAGCGGTTTAATCTTATGACCGTGGAACGGGTATGGAATGGATTAAAACCCCTGCTTGATCGTTATTTAAAAAAATAACTATTTCAAGGTGATCGGTTTACTGTAACTGCGAAACGTAAAGAATTTATATTTCTTTCTGATTTGCAGTTTTCGTAAAAAATTCAGTGGTTTTCCTTTAAGATTTGTTTTGTCTTTGCGTAAAAAGCTGACGCAGGCGTCGATTACTCTTCTGCTGGAGCACCCATCCTTGTAGGGGTGGGTTTCTGCAATAAATTCCCGGATATTGGCCAGAAGTTCTGTGGGGTGGTTTAGTACAGTTGAAATTGCGCTCTCCAATTGCGCTGGCGTTTTAATGTCTAACAAATGTTTTCCGGGCTTGTTGTTGTTAAATGTAATGACGGGCTTTTCTTGCAACAAAAATTCCGCGATAGCAGATGTGGTATCAGCAATCATCAAGTCGGCTTGCTTGTACAGAGGAATTAAATCCGTAGTGTCTTTAAATGTGACGTTAGCGTTTTCCAAAGCCCTGAACTTATCGGCGCGTTCTTTATCCATCAATGGATGCATAGTTATCATCCAGTCGTAACGGTTTAGCTCCATGAGTCTTTTTAATTCAGCAATAAACGCATCACTGTGTGCCAAGCTCAATTTAGGAGTAAAGGTTGATGAAACTAAAATACGAGGGCGCACATTGCCGGTTGGTTCAAGCGGGAAGAGAGGGTCGACTTTGGACCAGCCAGTCTCGATAGCTTCAAAATAACCGAGCTCTTGTGCAATTTGCTGAAAGGGGACTGTGGTAGACGGTCCCTGGGTGCAGTAAAGATCAAAAAATCCACGTACCCTAAAATGGCCTTTTTCAGCAGAGCGTTTATTGATAGAAAAGCCGTGGAAAATTTGTACTTTTATTCCCGGGAAAAAATCCGGCACTATATTTGTAGCCGACAGAACAACGTGTGGCTCGTAATCAATAACGTCTTGCGGTGTTAACAATAAGTCGCCGGAATCACGCAGCAGACAACTGCTTTGCTCCATTTCAGAAAACCATTTCACGTCGTAACCGCGGCTTTTTATTTCCTGTTCCAAAGGTTTGCAAATCGGCAGACCATAAGCGTAGGTAACATGAAGTAAAAAGCGATACATAAAGGTTCTCGATAGAACTACTGATTCATTTTGGCAATTAAAGTGTTCCAAACATTGAAGGGTTTTATACCGTTCATGCAGGGAGGGGTTTCATGGCTGTTTTCGGGTAGCCATTTGCATTGACGCTTGTGGCATGGCATGCAAGAAAGAATTTGTTCGAGTTGCAAATTACTTGTGTGTTCGCCAATCAATCCTACTTTGACTGGAGAGGTCGCGCCATAGAGTGCGACCGTTGGTGTTTCCAATGCGCCTGCCAGATGTGAAAAGCCGGTATCCAAACCAATTACACCAGCAGCTTCAACCAGTTTTTCAGCAATTGTTGTAATAGACATACGTTGTTGCGGGCGCGATGCTTTGGGGCATGCAGCGATTATGCTGTCGGCAATGGAGCGTTCTTCTGCGCTGCCCCACATAATCTCTACATCAAACCCTTCTTCAATGGCGATCGCCGTTAACTGTTGCCAATGGAAGGAGGACCACAGTTTAGTAACCCAGCTTGTACCTATGATGAACATTAGCTTGCGTGGGTTTTTAACGACGTGGGAGAAATTTTGGTTTATACCAAAATTGAGGTTTGGCGCAGGTGTATAACCAAATGCCTGACCAAAAAGCTGGCGAGTACGCTCAACGGCGTGTTGATTTTTGCCTACGGAGTAGTGTTTGTTATAAAACAAACTAGCGACAGGTTCACGTGCCGATTTGCTATTAAAGCCTTTTATTTCTTTTGCCTTGGCGCATTTTGAAATAATGGCACTTTTAAACAAGCCTTGTGCGTCAATGACTACATCATAGCTTTCGGATTTAAGATGTTTTTTCCACGTACGGAACTCGCGCCAACTTTTGCTGCTGCGTTCTTTCATCCACCGGCGCAAACTAATTGGAATGGCTTTGTTAATTGCAGGATGCCAATCAACAATTTCTTTAAAGCCGTCTTCAACAACCCAATCAATAATTGCGTTGGGGTGGTGTGCCTTTAAATCACTGATTGCTGGAAAGGTGTGGAAAATGTCGCCCATAGACGACATTTTTACAAGCAGAATTCTAAGCGAGGCAGGTGAGTTTTCCATCGGGGTTTATTGGTAATCTTTGTAAGATTTTTCTTCGACCAGCTCAGAACCAAAGGCAAGGTTAATATCTTTTTTAACTTTGGCGCGCTTGTCGTTGGTTACGTAGACTGCGCGTGCAAGTTGAATAAACTTATCGCTAAAATCTTTAGCGTATTCGCAATCGCGGATGTCATCTTCAATGATCCAAAGTTCTTGATTAATATCTTTTAACGCTTGCTTAAGTGGAGTGAGTTTACTCACGCCTGCTGCATCTAAAAGCTGATCAACCTTTGCGTTAAGTACATTTAGTTCATGGGTAACATTTTTGAGTTTGCCCGCGTCGCTGATATTCACAGCTTTGATTTCGAGAATAGTGATTTTATCGATGAGTTCGCCAAGGGATATTGGGGCTTCAATCAGCATAGTTAAGTCTCTTTGGGTTCTTTAGCGGGGGTATTTTGAATGGCGGCCATCTTAGCAAATTTATGGCCTTGTGTGCGCAGGTGTGTGAACTGAACGCGTCAGTCCAAAATAAGGGCGCACTCAGAGCAGATCGCCGCTCCAAGTGGCCTGGCAGAACACTCTTTAGCCCGCAGCTCTCACAGAAATTTGCGAGTTACGGAAGGAATTGCAAATAGCCATTAGCGTCTTACGGCTTTGTTCATTCTCCACTTGGCTGGCTTGTCTCAAGGCTTCGTCAAATCGGTGCTGAATACACAAGATTCTTACCGCCCGGATTATCTCTATATCATTCATAGTCATACTGTATCTCCGCATCATTCTTGAGCTAACAAACGTATCCTGATTTCTGGTACCTAGTCCCCGCTAGACCAACTCCGTGTACCAAAGCGTAATCCTGTCATTTGAAGTGTATATAGGAGTAGCGAATTGGGTAGGTCAAATAGTGGGCTGTTTAGACTGTTTGTGAATGATGAGAATGTTTTGATTTTCGTAAATTATAAATTCTGTTTGATGTGACATTCTGGAGCTTTCCGAAGAATGAAATCACGTTATGGGTGCATTAATTTCTGCTGACACTTTCTGTCAGTGGTTGGGATTAAGATGCGTCCAACGATCAGAAACCTTCACATAACCAAGGAGAGCCTCCCTATGTGGCAAGCTAAATTCCAAACCACTACAGATGTCCCAGCAGAGAACCTTTATCGAGCAATTACTGATTTCAACGCTTGGAATAAATGGGATGAAGGTATTGAGCACACTCAGCTGATGAGTGATGCCAAGCCCGGCGGAGTTTTTATGTTAAAACCCAAGGGCGGCCCGGCTGTTAAAATCACGATTGAGAAAATGTGGCCCTTTGAGGTTATTGATGTTGCCCATCTGCCCCTCGCAAAAATGCGTACCTCCCACAAATACGTGCGGGTTGGGGATACAACTCACATCCATATGGAGGTGCAAATTTGGGGGCCGCTTGGGTTTCTCTGGCGTAAAATCATCGGCGAAAACCAAATAAAAGACGCTGCTGCGCAAACCCAAGCCTTCATTAACTATGCGAGAGCGGCCTGATGAAACTAAGTTTTTTGCTTGGATGGTGCTTGCTGCTGGTTAGCGTGGCAAGCGTTGCATCGAAACATACATCAATAACTCAACAGGAAGCGAAACCAATGGTCATTACTGCCCCTCAACTTAAGCAACGCCTTCATATTATTTTGCTTGGCGTAAAGGATGTTGCCAAAGCCGCTGCATTTTATGAGGCCTTAGGATGGAAGCGTGCTCCCACCAGCCATGCCGGGTTCGTTAAATTTGATTTGGGTGGTTTTGCTTTGGCCTTAATTTCCCGCGAAGATTTGGCCAAAGATGCCTTGGAACCAAGCGCTCAAGGCACTGGGTTTTCCGGCGTCGCCTTAATTCACTTGGTGCCCAAATCAGAAGATGTGGCACTGACTTTAGCGCGCGCAGTGGAAGCTGGCGGAACGCTGGTAAAACCGGCCACCAAAACCCAGTGGGGCACAGCTGGTTACTTTCGCGATCCAGATGGTCATTTGTTTGAAGTAGATCATGAGGATGTGTGGATATTTGATGAGAAAGATCATCTTGTCGTTCAATAATCTTTAGGGGGTTTACTCGTGTCCTACAAGATATTCCCGTACCAACGTCCTTGCCCTGTGTAAGCGGCTTTTGATAGCGGGGATATTTTCCCCCAAGCGTTCAGAAATTTCGCGCAGCGTTAATTCTTCAAAATCGCGCAACAAAATAATGTGTAGATAGTGCTCGGGTAGGGATTCTAATGCGGCTACTAATTCTAACCGTAATTGTGGGTGGGGCTTTGAATCAATAAATTCTGCCCATTCAACATCGTTAATATGTACATTCAAATGCATGCGGCGAAAAACGGCTTGGCAATGTCGTTTTACAATAGTGAACAACCAAGCAGAGAATGACGAAATATTGCGAACCGCATGAATTTTCCTACTCATTACCAGCAGGGTTTCTTGTACGGCGTCGTCAACATAACTGGCCTGACAATGTTTTTGCGCATATCGGCGCAGATCCGGATACCAGTGTTCCAGTAATTTTTGCAGTGCAGAGGGATCGCCTGTTTGGGCGGCTAGAATCAATCCCGACATTTGATCCCCGTTGTTCACATGAGCTCCTTAGTTTGATGAGTCTATTTTACGGCCGCCAATTGCACAGAGCGGGCAGTAGCCAAATAATCCCGTTGACGCAAACCCAGCGCATGAGAGCCCAACAATCACGCCCAGCGTTGATGTTCCGAAAGCGCTGTAGCTGTAAGCCAGTGCGCCTAAGCCAGCTGATATTCTTAATACGCGTTCCCACGTTGGAACATTTTTAACGTACCACATAGTTTTCTCCTAATGATTAAATGAGGCAAGCCCTCATTACCTAGTGGGTTAAACGCTTCAAAAGGATTCGCAGCGAATAAAAAATATTGCTGAGGGAAACGAGATTCGGTTAAACGTAGATTTTGGGTGGAAGAGAATCCTTTTCGCATATTGGTGACACTTATAGGGGCGATACAATCATTGACGATACGAATAATTCATCCACTACCACACGGATCATTCATCAGGCGCTGTTTTTCGGGAACCGCAGTCAAACAAGCTTGGCCGTACAGAATTTACTGTTATTAAGAGAGCGACTATGCAAAACCCTGAATTTTTATTCCTTGCCGGTTACGGCAATTCAACGGGCAACCATTGGCAGGCGAAGTGGTTTAACGCCTTTCTAGGCAATATTTGGGTTGAACAACATTGGGAAGCCCCCAAACGTGATGAGTGGGTAAACGCCATAGATTCAGTCTTGGCTACAATTTCCAGCCCTGTTGTTGTCATTAGTCACAGCTTGGGCGGTTTGGCATTTGTTGAATTTGCCAATCAGTATCCAGAACGCGTACAGCAAAAAATTCGCGGCGCTCTTTTGGTGGCTGTTCCTGATGCGGATGCTGATTCTTTTCCAGCGGCCATTTGTGGGTTTTCATCCACACCCACCCAACGGATTGCTATACCCACGCTTATGGTGGCTAGCTCGGACGACCCCTACTGCTCACTTGAACGCAGCAATCATTTTGCAAACGTATGGGGAAGCCGGCTTGTTAATGTGGGTGCGAAAGGGCATATCAATACCCAAGCGGGTTTTGGAGATTGGCCAGAGGGTGAGCAGCATTTGCATGATTTTTTGAAATCGCTTTCTTAAGCGGATGATTTTGTTCGGTGACGGCCGCAACTTGGCGGTTCCCGCGTATAATGCGGCCTTTTCGTGTTTCCCTATTTTCAAAATTTGTAGCAAAAGGCCATTTCATGTCTGAAGTCCGTACCCGCATTGCCCCGTCACCCACTGGCGACCCGCACGTAGGCACCGCTTACATCGCACTCTTCAACCTGTGTTTTGCTCGCCAACACGGCGGTAAATTCCTGTTACGTATTGAAGATACAGACCAAACCCGCAGCACGCCTGAATCCGAACAAGCGATTTTGGATAGCTTACGTTGGCTAGGTTTGGAGTGGGATGAAGGCCCAGATGTGGGCGGCCCGCACGGCCCTTACCGCCAAAGTGAACGCATGGATATGTATGGCAAATACGCCATGGAATTAGTGGAAAAAGGCCACGCCTTTTATTGCTTTGCTACAGCTGAAGAGCTGGACGAAATGCGCCGCGAGCAAATCGCCAATGGCCAAACACCGCAATACGATGGCCGTGGTTTAAAACTGACTACAGAAGAAGTGCAGGCCAAACTTAACGCGGGTGTGCCTTATGTAATCCGCATGAAGTTGCCAGCGGAAGGTGTCTGTGAAATTGATGACATGCTGCGCGGCAAAATTGAAATTGAATGGTCGCAGGTAGACATGCAAGTTCTGTTAAAAGCAGACGGTATGCCGACGTACCATTTGGCCAACGTGGTGGATGATCATTTAATGAAAATTACCCACGTGATTCGCGGTGAAGAGTGGATCAACTCCGCGCCAAAGCACCTCAAACTCTACGAATATTTTGGCTGGAAAGCGCCTGTACTTTGCCATTTGCCATTGCTGCGTAACCCAGATAAATCCAAACTCAGCAAACGCAAAAACCCAACCAGTATTCTCTACTACAAACGCATGGGTTATTTGCCCGAAGCCATGTTGAATTACCTTGGCCGCATGGGTTGGTCTATGCCCGACGAGCGCGAAAAATTTACGCTGCAAGAAATGCAAGCGCATTTTGATTTGAACCGCGTGTCGCTTGGCGGCCCGATTTTCGATGTAGAAAAACTCAGCTGGTTAAACAGCTTGTGGATTCGCGAGAATTTCACCATTGAGCAACTTGCCGAACGCATTCACAACTGGGCATTCAATAAAGAAACCCTGCTGCAAGCCTTGCCGCACGCGCAATCGCGCATGAATACCTTGAGTGATTTTGCGCCGCTCGCCAGTTTCCTGGTCTCCGGTATGTTGAATATCAACGAAGCCAGCTTTGCAGCTAACAAGCTCGATATTGAAAAACAAAAAGAGTATTTGCAGTTTGCCCTGTGGCGGATGGAAGCTTTGCGCTTCTGGGAACGCGATACTATTTTCAACGAGCTTAAACTGCTTGCAGATCAAATGGGCATTAAACTCAAAGATGCACTCGCACCTATTTTTGTTGCTATAGCAGGTACCACCGCATCTTTCTCAGTAGTAGATTCCATGCAAATCATCGGCCCCGATATGAGCCGCGCGCGTTTGCGTCACGCGGTGAATGCATTGGGTGGCTTTGGTAAGAACAAGCAAAAAGAGCTGGATAAGATCTACGCACGATTAGGCCAAGAGCAAGGCGATGCAACTGAAGCTTAAAAGCGAGCGTTATCTTTAACCATTTGATAAACCTCGAAAAACGGGATTGTCCAAGGGATCTTTTCCTTGACACTCCCAAAGCGGCTGCATACAATGCGCCCCGCTTCAGGACGAAGCCCAAGCAAGACCTTGGGGCTATAGCTCAGCTGGGAGAGCGCAACACTGGCAGTGTTGAGGT
>JACCDN010668389.1_pt1 | contig 156956 bp, 117 predicted proteins | sample 7441691 | NCBI WGS metagenome assembly JACCDN01 (sample SAMN15323439, study PRJNA562643) | freshwater metagenome | isolation source: river surface water | place: USA:Blue River Watershed | collected 2017-08-16 | reverse complement strand
ATGTATTATTTTTTTAAGTTGCATAAGTGTGTGAATGAGTTTTTCTTAATATATAGAATTTTTAAGGCTGGAATTATGTATTATTAAGTTTAATCTAGACAATAGCGTTTTTGGAATTCTGTTAAGAACTAGAAGGAATTAGTAAAATATCAATTTTTGGAGGAAGTATTGACTTTTTGGAAGGGTAATCTCCAGCAGTGCTATCTGCATAGAAGTTATTACTCGCTAATATTGGAGGATATTCTCTGCGTAAAATATAATTCTTGCTGAATTAACAATAAAGTATGATACTGAATTTGCTATTTTCTGCAGATTTTGAATAGCTAAAATAGCCAGCTTGGGATAGCTATTTTAGCATAGTTAGCAAAGATTAACGGAAAGCCCAAAACTTGCTAATCAGGAACGTAACAAAAGGAGAAACTAGCGTTGGGATTAAACCATATTCAGGACTTAACATGAATATCTTGGTTAATATTCTAACACCACCAACGTTAATGCATAAGCCTATTATTGCTGTAACCACAAATTTGGTAAATTCACGCTTGGAGAAACGATGTTTTTTAAATGTAAATTTTATGTGGCCGTAATATGAAACCAGCATACCGCCAAAACTACCAAATATCATTGAAACGGAAGGAAAGACGCCAAGATACTTATGTAGGCAGTAATAGATTAAATCCTGTACAATTAAAGCGGTAACCCCGACAATACCATAAACCATTATTTCCTTTACGTGCTTACGTCTGATTCGCTTGACATGCTGGTGGATCATAACCGTGGGAACCCTTTCTTAGAATATACGTGTAATAATGAAATTGCAGCAGGAGTTATCCCCGAAATCCGCGAAGCTTGACCAAGATTCTCCGGAGAGAACTTTTTAAGCTTTTGGATCACCTCAGCAGATAGGCCACTTATTTTACTATAATCAATGTTCGCAGGAATACGGATATCATCCAGGTATGCCTGTTTGCCAACTTCTTCTTGCTGGCGCAAAATATAACCAGCATATTTAATCTGAATTGCAACCTGTTCGCATATTCGCTCATCATCACTAACCGGTTTATCAAAGCCTGGCAGGCGTGATAAATCATTATACGTCAATTCTGGCCGCTTTAATACATCATGTAATGAATACTCCCGATCAAGAGGTTTCCCGAAAATGGCTTCAGCAGGAGTATTGTTAATATTTTGTGGGTGAACAAAGACTTTTTTAAGACGTTCAATTTCGCCAAAAACACTATCGCGCTTATAGCAAAAAGCATCCCATTGCTGATCAGTGATAACACCTAATTTGCGCCCAATTTCCGTTAAGCGTAAATCAGCATTATCTTCTCGTAACTGCAAGCGGTATTCCGCGCGAGAAGTAAACATCCGATAAGGTTCGCTAACCCCTTTGGTAATCAAATCGTCTACCAAAACCCCCAAATATGCTTCATTTCGACGTGGACACCAGCTATCTTTTTCTTGAACCAGTAACCCGGCATTGATTCCAGCTAATATCCCCTGTGCGGCAGCTTCTTCATAGCCGGTAGTACCATTTATCTGCCCGGCAAAGAAGAGACCTTTAATCAATTTAGATTCCAAGCTTGACTTTAGATAGGTCGGGTTAAAATAGTCATACTCAATTGCATAACCAGGGCGTAGGATATGCGCATTTTCTAACCCTTTCATGGAGTGGACTAATTTTAGCTGGATATCAAATGGTAATGATGTAGAAATACCATTTGGATAATACTCATTTGTAGTTAATCCTTCAGGTTCTAAAAAGATTTGATGTGAGTCTTTTTCGGCAAAGCGATTAACTTTATCCTCAATTGACGGACAATAGCGCGGGCCAACACCCTCGATCACACCAGTAAACATTGGTGAACGGTCAAAGCCACTACGAATAATTTCATGGGTTTCTGAATTAGTATGCGTTATCCAGCATGAAATCTGCCGTGGATGATCACTGAGTTTACCACGAAAGGAAAATATGGGTGTAGGAGTATCACCTGGCTGCTCTTCAAGCTTGCTAAAGTCGATAGTCCGCCCATCAATACGAGGTGGAGTACCTGTTTTTAAGCGCCCGACCGGTAAATCATATTCACGTAATTTTTCCGATAACCGGATGGCTGCTGGATCACCTGCACGCCCACCTACATAGTTTTGTAATCCGATATGGATTCGCCCCCCAAGGAAAGTTCCTGAGGTAAGAACTACCGCGCCAGATTTGAAGATAATACCACTTTGTGTCATTACGCCAGTAACGCAGTCATTTTCAATAATTAAATCGTCTACCGCTTGTTGAAATAAAGTTAAGTTTTCCTGGTTTTCCAAATTATGGCGAACATAAGCTTTATATAGGATTCGGTCTGCCTGGGCGCGTGTAGCGCGTACTGCCGGCCCTTTGCTTGAGTTTAGCATCCTAAACTGAATGCCGCTATGATCAGCAGCTAATGCCATAATACCACCTAAAGCATCCACCTCTTTCACCAAATGCCCTTTACCAATTCCACCAATAGACGGGTTACAAGACATTTGGCCTAATGTCTCAATATTATGAGTCAATAATAAAGTTGCCAAGCCCATCCTGCTAGAAGCTAAAGCAGCCTCGGTTCCGGCATGTCCGCCGCCAACTACAATTACATCAAATTTTTTATCAAAAATCATTTTATTTCAAAATATAGAAAAATCGTGTGATGAGAATTATATCACTTTTTCAAGCGCTTGTTACCACAAGTTATCCAAGGAGGAATAGACTAATCCCCCACTTGGCTAAAATAGCATAATAGTATCGAACAAGCAGCAAGCTGGTCTAGCTTGCCTTTTTGCTCAATTCCATAAACACCCTGCTCTTTAAGCTGGCTTGCAGCGAGAGAAGAACTATAATCCTCATTAACAATCTCGACAGGAAGGTTAAACTTGCGCTTTAATCGTTTTACAAAATTATTAATTGTATTAATAAGTTGAATTTTTTGTGGATTATCTGCAAAATGAGGCATACCTACCACGAGTACTGCCGGTTGCCATTTGTCAATATATATTGCTAACTGATCTATCTTCGCATACATACCCTCACCTTCAATAGTAACTAATGGATGAGGGATCTTTATCATTAGATTACCAATAGCGACCCCAATTCTGGAGTCTCCATAATCAAAAGCCATTATAGTCTGGGCAGCCACGTTTTGCCTATTTTCTGAATTAAGATGTGTTGAAATAATAAAATCCTCGCTATCTGAAACTCTCAGGCATTACCCGCACCATTAAAGTCAAGCATGGCTAATGTAGAAATACCAACCATTTTTAGCGCTTCATTGTAGCGTTCTTGCGGGGAGTAGTGACCTAAAAGCTGGAAAACTGAATTTTCTAGCACTAACCAATTATTATTGCGTATCTCATGCTCTAACTGAAAGCCATCCCATAAACAATAGCCTGCAGTTAATAGCCAGGGTTTTACTTCACCAACTGTAGCCAACTGATGAATTTTATTACGGTCTCCAGTTAAAGCCAAAGCTGAACTATCGTCCACTGCCTGGTGCAGAATGAAACCGCTACTTAGTTCCACTGGCCCGCCAAAATAAAATGGTATATTACTCCACTGATTATTATATTTTGCAAAATCGAAATTTGCTGTTAACTGCCGTTTCTTTTCAGGCAAATTCTTATTAATAATTACACCTATTGCACCACTAGCAGAATTATGCTCAGTAATATAAATAACACTTTGCGAAAAAATATCGTCTTGAAGTGTAGGCATAGCAATCAAGCATTTGCCTTTAAAGTTATCTAGTAATTCTATTTCCATAATATTTCTTCCATCCGATCAAATAACTTATCTTTAAGTCCCTTGCACTCTTCGAATTAGGCCTCAGTAGTAGCTTCAGCATTTTTGACTGCTTCAACCAGGCTTACGCTAACAACAGTAGACACGCCTTTTTCCTGCATTGTAACGCCAACTAACTGATCTGCCATTTCCATGGCCAGGCGGTTATGTGAGATATACACAAACTGTGTCCTTGAAGACAACTCTTTAACTAAGTTACAAAAACGCTGTGTATTTGCATCATCTAATGGCGCATCTACCTCATCTAAAAGGCAAAACGGAGCAGGATTTAAGCTAAATAAGGCGAAAATAAAGCTCATTGCAGCTAAAGCTTTCTCCCCACCAGAGAGTAAATGTATGGTTGAATTCTTTTTGCCTGGTGGTTCAGCAAAAATTTGCACCCCAGCAACCAAAATATCCTTATCCGTTAAAGCCAACTTTGCATTTCCGCCACCAAACAAAGTGCGGAAATATATTACTATTGCCTCATTTAACTTACCAAAAGTTTCCTGAAGCAGTTTACGAGTTTCACTATCAATATGTTCTATTGCTGATTCTAAACTGGCAATTGCCGAACGTAAATCCTCTAGCTGGCTAACTAATTCCTGCTCTTTGCTATTAGCCTCTGCCAAATCTTCTATTGCTTTAAGATTGACAAGCCCAAGGCCGGCAATCTTTGTTTCCAGATCCTTTATCTTGCTGGCTAACTCTGCCAAACTTAAGCTATTTTGGTTTAAATGCTCAGTTAACTCACTTGGTGCAAGGTTTAAGCCAGCAAGAGTCTCTTGATAAGTTGATAAAAGAATTTGTTGCTCTTGCTGCTTAAATTTAGTCTGATTAATTTTTTCCAAATTGCGCTGGTAATTATTATTTAAGGATCCTGCCTTATTTTTCAAGTTAATAATCTTATTCGCAAGTGTATCTACTTCTTCCTGAACTTTTTGCATCTGGGTTGCTACCCCAGCAATCTGTTCCTGCAAGCCAACAATTTCTTGAGCTTGCTCATTACTATTAAAGCTTTGCCGTTCATTGGTAAGTTCAGCTAGCTTTGCCCTTGCAGCTTGCTGTTGCAATTTCTTATCTTCAATCAATGATTGCGCGCTAGTGATTTGCTGCTTTAATAATTGATTATCTATAATAAGTTGATTTGCGCGGTTATCAAATTCCTGCAGCTTATTTCTAGCTAGCTGCAATGAAGTTTCGCTATCTAGTTTCTGTAATTCTATGCCTTGATTATCGAGTAACATTTCTTCTCGTAACAAGTTTTTATCTTCGAACTTTATTTCAAGCTCTTCAATTTCCGAAGTTAAATGCAAAATCTCTTGGTCAAGTAGGGCTGACTCCTGCACCACGCGTTCTTGGTGGCGTTGGTTTTGCACATAAATTTGTTCTTGCTTGGTAAACTCCAATTGCAGTTCATGTTTTTTAGTTATTAATCGTTTATGCTTGCCATCTAGACTAACTAAATCATTACGTGCAGCCTGAATCCGAGCCTGAAGCACTGAAAGTTCAGCTTCACTTGAATTTACACTATCTTGGGCCTCTTGCAGAAGCTTCTCTTCATCTATAAGTTCTTGCTGGTACTGTAACAGATGGTTTATGTTCTCACTTTTATTGTAAACAATGTAATCTTGAGTTACCAGGTGACCATCAAGTGTTATGTATGTCTTACTAGGGTCTAAACTATCTTTGCTGGCTAAAGAATCTAATATTATATACTGGTTTAAATATCGGTAAAGGTTCTTAATTTTTTGGTCTTTGACGGCTACCATTGCACTCAAGGTTCCAGGGCTTGGTTCCACTTCATCAGAAGACTGTAGCCAAAGAGCAAGTTGGGACTCTGGAAGATTGCTGATTTTGCTTAAATCATTAATCACTTTTGCTTGCAATAAATGACTCAAAGCAACTTCAAGAACTACTTCGTACCCTTTAGTTACTTCAATTTGCTGCCATAGTTCTGGTAATAGAGCGATATCTTTTAAGATATTGCTATCAGATGGCTGTTCTCTTTGCTGTAGCAGTTGGGCTAGAGTTTTAATTTTTGCTTCATGCATAGCTAGCGTACGCTGACTTTGGGCTACTAGCTTTTGCTGTTCATTTTCTGAATTATGCAGTTCTTCTAATAGGCTATTTTTTGCCTCAAGTTGGATTTCACAATTGGCTATTTCTTCACTAACTAACTCAATTTCTTCCTTGATAAAATGATAGTTTTGATCAAAGTCAAGAACATTAGTTTCTTCTTTAAGTCTAGATAGGCGATTTAGTAAATTGCTTTTTTGCTGACGCTTATGGTTTAAGGTGTTTTGGCATAAATCCAGCTCATGTTTTAGATTATTTATTTCGCTTTGGCGATCAGCTGCAATTCGCGCTATTTCAGCAAATTTCTCTTCTTTGCCGGCAACTACTAATTGTTGCTCTTCCCGAATTATTTCATGTTCGCCAAGCTCAAGCTGGTTTTCTTCAATTTTAGCGTTTAGTAGTTTTTTTTGTTCAGCTAATTCAAGTATATCTTTCTCTAGCTCTTGCTCTTTGCCAGCAAGATCAACTGACTCAGTCTCAAAACGCTTCAACAATTCACTATAATGCTTATAACGTTCTTCAACCCTAGCCAGGCTTGTTCGATAATCGTTGAATTTTTGCATTAAATCCTGAAGTACCTGCTCTTTGGCAACTTTAGCTTCTTGCTCATTGCTAAGGCTGGTATTTACTTCCTCTAATTGATAGCCGAGGACTTTTAGCTCTTCTTCACAATGCAAAATAAATTGGTTGGCTTCATTTAAAATTTTGCTGGAATCAGCAATCTTGATCGCTACGCTAAGGGTTTGCGCATGCTTTAATTCATTAGTTAAGCTTTGATATAATTCGGCAACTTTAGCTTGCTCTTGCAAACTAGTTAATTGCTTAATTATTTCGCTATGGATATCCTCTAAGCGTTGTAGGTTCTCTTGGGTATCAGTTAATCGCTGCAAGGTTTCTTTGCGCCGCTCTCGGTACTTGGAGACTCCGGCTGCCTCTTCGATAAATAAACGCATATCTTCTGGCTTAGATTCAATAATCCGGCTAATCATCCCCTGCTCAATTACCGCATAGCCTTTGGTCCCGACCCCTGTCCCCAAAAATAATTCGGCTATGTCTTTTCGGCGAACTTGCTGATTATTTATATAATAACTGGATTCTCCCTGGCGTGATATCAAGCGCTTAATTGCAATTTCATCATAGTTATTCCATAAGCCATATAAAGATTTTTGGCTGTTATCAAATACCAGCTCAACTGTTGCCCGAGAAATTGGCTTACGCTTGATTGACCCATTAAAAATTACGTCAGTCATGGATTCACCACGAAGCTGTTTGGCCGAGGATTCCCCTAAGACCCAACGAACGGCATCGATCACATTTGATTTACCGCAGCCATTTGGACCTACAATACCAACCAATTGACCGTATATATCAACCAAGGTAGTATCTACAAATGACTTAAACCCAGATAGCTTAATTTGTTTTAACTTCATCTAATGCCCTAAAATTACCAGCGTAGAACCAATAATTATAGCAAAAATACAAAGTGTTAGCTAAATTAGCATTTAGGAATTAAGACCTTGCAACTAATTTAATTGCCGTGATGTTTTGCCGCTCTACAACGTTTGATATGCATTTCGGTAGTTAAATCATCCATACTAAAAATTAATTTAATACAACGTTTAATCCTGAATAAAATCGATGCCGAAGCTTTTTTAAGGTTATTTTTTTGTTGAACCATGTAATTATAGTTAAACCAAACAAATTTAGTCTGGCTATGTATTACTTCTGTCATTTTAATCTTCCTTTTTTTATCAAATAACTTATTCATAGAAAGAGTATTAACCCCTAAATCTATGCCTAAAATTGCATTCATTACAGTCAACTAGCAAAATCTTAAAGTCACTTCGTAATGGCTAGTAGCTTACTTTTCCTCTAATTTTTGGTTTAACATTGGTAGGACTCCTATAATGAAAAACCGAGATTCGGCGTGAGGCCAAGATATAAGTATTTGCTTCAAGGTTACTTGCTTCAGCTGCTAACTGGACAAATTTTTCCAATAATTTCATTATCTTTTTCATCACAACATTACCCTATCAAAAAATAGTTATTGGCATTTCGTGCCATGGGATTAGTATAACTTCTAGCAAAAAAAGTGTAAATCAGCATTTTTGCTGAGTATAGCTATCTGGGAGCTTTTTTTGAAAAACCGAATACAAAATAAAAATGAACAATTAGTCAGTAACAATAAAGCCTACCAAACTATTGAACAATTTAATCCGACGATTCTTCCTACAGGGACTGCCACTCTAGTTGGAGTTGTCAAGTAATGTATAAATTTCTATTGTTTGAGCAGTTTTTATACGTATGACAGATTGTGACAAAATCACTATATACTAGCAAAAACAACTTAATATAAAGTAGCGTCTATAAATTCCATAGGCTAACTAAATACATTAAGGAACCAGATAGCAATCATGCAATTATTTAATCTCAAAAAATATAAAAAAATACTCTTAATTTTATGTGGCATAAGTATAGAAACATATTCCTATTCAATTACTTTACAAGGTTTACCAGATAGTAACGTTGGTAGTGGAAATGTAAATGTGTTAGTAAAAAACACCATTGGTAGCCCGGTTGTCTTAAATAGCGCTTCATGCAACACTTCACAATATAAATGCGTACCGCAGACACTACCGCTAAGCATTAGCACCAATAACTATGCAAACCAATTGGGTAATCCTGCCTTGTCGAGCTTGGCAGCAAATCGACTTGATTTTATGCCTAATTCGCAAGAATACTCTAGAGTAATACCAAGCATACTAAACTCTGAAAATGATCATTTCGCTACCAGCTGTATTGATAAAACCGGGCAAACCCATCCAATTAATTTTACGCTCAATTATCGTTATGGAACCACAGATCCTTTTAATAATTTAAGCTGGGCAATATTAGCTTTTGGTATATTGTCGGGCTCTTTTGGATTTTTCGCGCCTGAAGCAGCTGTTGAAGCAGATGTAGCGGCAGTTAACGGCTACAACTATTCTTTTACTAATAATTTAGCTGATGCTAATGAATTTGAGTTGATTAATGCAGATACTGGTCAAATTGTGACAGATTCGAATGGATTTCTTCCCAAAGAACTTTCCAACATGAATGATTTAAATGAACTGGTATATGCGTCAAGGTACGGATCCAAAGGATTAATAACCCTAAATCCACAAGAAGAAAACTTAACTTTCTCAGCCTATTTTTCTCCATCGAAGAATTTGCTAAAGACAACAACGTCTGGGGGCGGTACTACTTTAGGCCAATATCAGACTGATTTAAGCATTCCCTATTCACTATCGAGTAACGGTATACTCGATGCAAACCAAGCCAACACGCCGGCTTCTACCGCAATGTTAACCGCTAATTTTGCAAGCGGTATTCCATATATTTATGTAAATATATATGCAGAGAATGGTACAGCTGGCAACACGATCATTGATAATCAATTAACGAATCAAGTAGAGTTAACTGATTCAACGAATAGTTGTTCAGTAACTGTCGAATTAAGTGATTTTGCAAATCCAGAAATAAAAAGCAGCGATTTATTAAATGCACTCAATATTCATCAGCCAGATTCTGCAATTTTACTTAACATTGATTATACTGATCAATTAGCCACATTGAGCTATGCTACTGATGTTGCCCTACGCACAATTTCTAAACCGCCGCTACCAACTACGCCGGTTGGCAATACTTCGCAAACTGGTATTGTATTAACTAATTTTAGTCAAAAAAATGCTAGTTTCAGTATTCCAGTCAACTCTAATGGCGATACTTTAAATAATATAAGCCTAGCCCCAGGTGGGTATTGTCGAGTATCTAAAGGGTCAGCTAATTTTGTAACCGCAAACCAGCAAAATAATTATCCAATAACTGAAGCTAATTCTAATTTCTCAAATGCACTAGATTTGTATACTGCTTATGACAGCAATGCTAATCCGCAGGTGGCAATTGGCCTAGATTCAGCATTAAATGGAAGTGGTAATAATCCTTACTATTTAGTAACCAATAATTCTGCTAATGTAGCTACCGTACAAGATAATACCTCTGCACAGGCTTCGCGAGTTTTATTACCCTATAGTGCTAACTCGACAGCAAATACCATCCTAGGCTTGGTATTCATTCCACAGCAGGCAAGCCTTGGTGAAATTAATGCAGCTTTTAGCTCAATCGGAACCAATTTAACCAGCATTTATACTAACGCTACTGAATGTTCACAATGTAGTGGGAATGGTACGGGCAGCTGCGGAAATACAGCTCCGCCCCCAACGCCAGCAAGTATAGTTCCAGGAAATTGGAGCAACTCTTGTACCGTGCAAAAACTTGATACTCAAGCTGGTATCCTGACTGCAATGTGTAAAGTTAATCCTAGCTGTGTTCCTATTCCGCCAAACCCTTTTAACCCACATGGCAGTGGAAATATATGCCAAACTGTGATTTCTATGATTAATTATACTAGCTGTCCAAATAATACAGTTAATAATGGTAATGGCAAGTTAGTGTGTGCTGATTAAGCTATTCACAATTAGAAAGGTTCAAAACAATAAACTTATGTTTATTAAATAAATGGAGTAACAATATGAATATTAAAAAGCTGCTGATTTCTAGTTGCTTGATAACGGCAATCTCTGCATATGGTGTAACATTTCCACCAAATACTAGTCCGGATCCTAACCAAGCCAATGAAGACCTGACTATTGATTATACTAATATGCCAGCACAATATACGTTATTAATTACGTCTAAAGGTAATTTTAATACTACGAATATGAACGAAAGTAGCAGCATATATGAACTAAATACTTTCTCAAGTAGTTTACCAGATTTCTGGGTTTCTATGTCAGTGATTAACAAATTTGATACTAGTGAAAGTTATCAATTCCAGTTAAGGTATTGGGGCGGCTATGATGGCGGTGACTATTCTAGATATGTAAACTTTGCTAATTTCTCCAGTAATTTAGAAGTAACTACTGATGATAGTGATAAATCGATTATGTGCGCTGCAAATAATAATTTTTGCTTCAGAATTGATGGCGGCGGGTCTGGTCCAAATTATTGGGCGGAATTTCTGCATATTACAAACAATCCAAACTTTAATCCAAATACCATGACTAAAAACAAAAATATTAAGAAAGAGAGCCTATTAACTAATGTGCTTAACATGGTTAAGGCTTGGTTTTAACCATAGCTGGTATTATAAGTCCTGTTAAATGAATAAGCTTGGTATTTACCTATCTTTAGTTTTGCATGGGGGAATTTTAATAATACTTATTTATAGTCTTCCCCAACATTATGCTATTCCATACAATAAGTTAGGTCAGCAGCAATATCTTATTAATCCTACGAGTTTGCAGGTGCAAAGGCCAAATATACTAAACCAACCCACTGATCAAAAATTAAGGAAAAGCACGCCAAGCCAGTTTTTACATTCTAAATATTCAAATAGTAAAACTGAAGCTAAGCTAAATTCGAGAATAAGTAATTTGCCGGCAAAAAAGGCAGCTAGTACCGAGTTAGTAAAGAGCCGCTTAAAACCAGCAACTCCAACTCCCATAGCTACTAATCCTATACAGCCAACGCTGGATAACTATGCTGAAAGCAGTTACGTAATTAATTTATCAATATCAGATAAGCGTAATTTAATTCAACAGATTTTAAAACAGATGCCAGAACCACATTTTTCAGCTACTATAGATATAATTGTTGATTATAGCCATGGCTTTAGTAATGGTAAGATTATTGCAGTCCAGATTAATCGTTCCAGCGGTAATGTAGAATTAGACAATAATTTAATCAGCATTATTGAAAGTAGCTCTTTCTCTAGTTTTAGCTATAGTGATAATATTGGTTTAGTTTTGCGCCCATATCGAAAATTTGAGTTGGAAATTAATTAAAATAAACGTTACGCAAATTTAGCTAACGTGAGAGCCTAAAATCTGCGCTAGTAGTAACAAAATCACTATAGCGTCAAAAATCAAATTAAAACAAAATACTGTCCAGTTTAGTTTATATCGAATATTTTGGAGAAAACAAATGCGAAAAAATTTTAAAAACTTTATTAGCAGCTTAACTTACTTGTTGGCCATGATAATAAGCTCAACTTCAGCTCATGCTGATGTTGCTAACTGGCTGTTTTTTGGGTTTAATGATGATAGTTATACAACTGAGACTGGGCCAATAATTATCTACAATATGACAAATATGCAACGACAATATCAAGTAATGGGACCCTACGTCGATTCGAATGATAAGCCGCTACCAGCAGGATCTTCTTTTTCCTTAGGTGCTGGCCAGATGTGTGCACTTGATACCTCGCAAACAAATGGTCAGTACCAGATTTATGGTTCAATTACTACTTATGTAGAAGACATTACTAATGGCCATCGTGGGTTATTTAATGGCCCGGATGATACCGCTAATAATAATTTAGATGACTGTTCCAATGAAGGGGAAAATTCTTGCGCTGGAAGCATGTGGGGATCTTGGGCAGTTGGAATTGAAAATATTGGACCAAGTTCTATCTTTTATGGCTCAGGTTCCTGGGCTTCTGGCCAAGCAAGGTTTATCTCCGGCAGCTGGAATAAAGATAACGAAATGTACTTTTTTGTTGATGGCGGGGGCTCGTACCCTTTTGCCCTACTGTTTGTAGAAGGAACAACCGATGGTTCAGGCTTTAACCCGTGGCTAAATAACAACTATCTGGCACCTTCAATCCGTGATATAAACTTTATACAATCATGTGCATTAATCACTCCTCAAAACGTAGCCCCTAATCCTAATCCATACCCTCAAGGATCTTACTTACAAACTTGCCATGATATTACTTATAATCCCAAAACCTTAACTTTAACAGCAACCTGTAGTAATGATGGTGGCGGCAACAGTAATCCATCGACGTTAGTGATTCCACCTGGTTTGCAGGCAAAGAATATCAATGGCGTTTTACAACTAGACATCTAGCGTATAATCGATATTATCAGGTAAGATCGGCCTCGCGGCCGGAACTTCTCATACTACTGTAGGTGCGTCCTCGCTTACGGTGGTTTAAATTATACCTAAAATTCTCCTGCCAGACTGGAAAATATAGTATAAAATAGCGTAGAAGCCCAAATGCAAACTGACCGACTCAATATTCAATTAAGTTAGTTATGCTTTGGATTAGTTAGAAACCACCCCTCCAAGGATTAGGCAATGAAAAAATTATTATTAGCTATACTAGTTTCTTCTTCATTAATTGCATATGCTGACGACTGCGCCGACTTATCTAATAAAATAGTTAAGCGGATGCACAAAAAAGGCGTGCAAACTGTAACTCTCAGCTATTCAAGTGATAAAGCTGCACTAGCCCAATCATGCCAGCAAGATGTTGCTAGTAAAGATAGCTCATTAAAATTAGTCTTAAAACCGACAGATGGGACCAATGTATTCAAGTTTTCACGCGATTAATTAAGAGAAATCAATATGCAAAATGTAGGCTTTCTTTTATTTAATGATATCCAGGCGATGGACATTATCGCCCCGTATGAGCTGTTTGATGTATGGCAGATGTCATTAGTAAAGCCTACTTTAAACATCATTCTAATCAGTGAAGATGGCAACTCGGTTAATTGCGCCAATAGCCGTATCAAGATTGAAGTGGATACCTCGTTTCAAGATGCCCCTAATCTGGATTATCTTATAATCCCTGGCGGTAGTGGCAGGGTTAAACAAGCAGTTAACAGTAAACTATTAGAATTCTTGCAAAAGCAAGCAAGCTACTCTAAGGTAATAGCCTCAATTTGTACTGGGGCATTTTTACTTTATCATGCAGGACTGTTGCAAGGCCGTTCCGCCACAACATATTGGCGCGCGCTTGAAGAATTTTCAGCCCTCCATCCCGACATTTCTGAAGAACGAATTGTTAAAGATGGTAAAATCTGGACCGCTGGTGGCGTATCTAGTGGTCTAGATATAGCCTTGGAATTAATTCGTGAAGTCGGTGGCGAACAAGCAGCGATAGAAGCAAGATTAGCCTTTGAATATTTCCCCAATCCACCAACCGAGTCACTCCAGGACTTAGCAATTTTCAACAATTTCAAAAACTATCAAGGTATGGATCATGTAACTACTAAGCTGCCACAATATATTGAGTCTATATTAGGAAATAGCAAATAAAGAGTATTCTTTGCAGGTAATAAATTTTGATGAAATCGGTTCACTGGTCACGTGATTATCGCTGGCAGCTTGTAATTGTTCTGTTAGTAGGTGCAGTTGTAAACTATATTGACAGAGTTAACTTAGGCTTCGCGACTTCCATTCGTGGCGAATATGGATTAAACCCTGTTCAATGGGGAATGCTATTATCTGCTTGGATGTGGCCCTACGCAGTTGCAAACTTACCCGCAGGTTGGCTGATAGATAAGTTTGGAATCAGTAAAATTTATATTTGGTCATTAGTTATTTGGTCTATTGCAACAATTGCAGCAGGATTCTCATCCAGTTTCGCAGAACTTTATCTAACTAGGATCATATTAGGTATTGCCGAAGCTCCCTTTTTTGTAATTGCCGGAAGTTTAACCCGGCGCTATTTCAATGCTGAAACGCGAGGTCTGGCTTCAAGTATTATTAATATCGGCCCCAAGTTAGCCAATGGCTTTGCTCCGCCATTAATCACATTTCTAATTATCTATTTTGGCTGGCGTGGAATGTTCCTCACTCTTGGGATATTCGGTTTCATAGTAGTTGCTTCATGGTTACTGATCTATAAACATAATGATAGTGCGTACCTTATTGTTGAAGAAATTAGCGCCGAAACCCCACAAAAAAACCTTAATGTAAACCTTGCTAAACTAGTATTAAACAAGACCGTCTTCTGGTTTAATTTAGGAAATTTTGGGAGCTCATACGTATTTTGGCTTTTTTTTACCTGGATACCAACTTACTTAATGGATCAACGCGGACTAAACCTAAAAGAAGCGGGGCTAGTTACAATGCTACCATTTATTGCTGGCGTAGTTGCAGTACCGTTAGGTGGTTACCTTTCTGACCACTTGATTAAAAATGGTTACAATGTAATTAAAGCCCGACTGATTCCGGCTGTAGGAGGCTGTATTATAGCTGGAATCGCATCTATCCCCATCAACTATGTACATGGATTACCTGGAGCAGTCATTCTTTTTTGTATTAGTACTTTTGCTGTATCCGCTCGGGTTGGCGTCCTGTGGGCATTAGTCGGCGATGTTTCACCAAAGGAAATTGTCGGGACTTTTGGCGGAATCCAAAATTTTGCTAATTTTCTAGGCGGGGCACTTGCACCAATGATTTCCGGTATAGTTCTTGCTAAAACCAGCAATTATAACGTCGTCTTTTGGATTAGCGGCATTTTGGTAATCTTAGCCGGTTTTTGTTATGCTAAAATAAAAGAACCAATCAAAATTACAGAATCTTAATACCCGGCACTTTAATAGCTGTATTATAAAAATGTCTGGTATTAAGTTACAGAATAGAAAATTTCCCTTCAAATAAATCAGTCAGCATTTTTGCTTATTGTTCATTCCAAAGAATATCCATTACACTATTGGCTAAAGAAACTTACTTATACAAGCATATTTCTTCTCTTGAGCTTAACCAGGATTGGCGTTATTAGCTAACTTAAATTTTTTAATTTTTGATAGAGGGCCTGTAGTGAAATTAATAAATAGGATAAAATTATCAGTAATTAGCGTAATTTTTATAGCTAGTGCAAATTGTCAGACTACTCCTAATGGGATGTGCCCAAATGACTATTCGATAAGTTATACCCCAACGACTAGCTTAAAATTTAAAATTTTTAATTATTCGGGGTTAGAGGCCAAAGTAAGTTTTCGCGGTCAAATGGCAAGCTGTGTTTATAACAGCAATGAGGAAGTTTGTACTAAACAATTGGCCACTAATGAAGCCGACCCTCTGCATGACACAATAATTAACCCGATTCCTAATGGCGATAAAAATGGGACTATGCTCCCGACTATTAAATCGTATGGAAGCTGTAATATACCAGGAGCAATCAACCTAAGTATTTCTGACCAAAATAATAAACAGCTAAGTTTTAGGCTTATGAGTATTACATATGGTACTAGTGGTATATCTACTTACAATTATGCTTATTTGACTAATGCCTCTCAAGATACTGATTACCAGTTTGATGTATATCTGATGTATTATAATTCAATATATAAAACTGAAAACTTTGGCACCAATTTAATTACTTATATTGCCAATGAGCAAAAAGATGGCGGTTTTATCCAAAACCTTGATAACAAGGGACTTCGTGATTTTGAAATTTATATTTGTAAACATGGCATAGACCCGGCAAACCCAGATCCTAATAGCTGTAATATCCCAGCGCGCCAAAAGGTATAAATAGTTGGAATAAATTAGGCTGTTTTATATCAGCCTAATTTAAGCCTATTCATGAATACTATATCATATAGAGATCACTGCAATATTTACGGCACAACGATAACCTAAACACTTAGAAACCTTGATTTATTCAAGACTTTAAAGATTTTTAGTATATAATAACGCGTATATACACTATTTAAAGAATCAACCATGGAAATACTTTTTTTACAACCGATATTTAAAGAGCGAATTTGGGGTGGTTACAAACTAAAATCAGCTTTTGGCTATCAAATCCCCAGCAATTTTACCGGTGAATGCTGGGCAATCAGCGCCCATAAGAGTGGTGAAACCCTGATTAAAAATGGTAAGTTTGCTGGTATGCCATTATCTCATCTTTGGTCAGAACACCCTGAAATCTTTGCAACAGATACCAAACGCCCATTCCCGTTGATGGTAAAAATTCTCGATGCAAATAGTAAACTAAGCGTCCAAGTACATCCAGATGATAAGTTTGCTAAGTTGATTGAAAATGATTTAGGTAAAGCTGAGTGCTGGTATATTCTTGATGCGAAGAAGGATGCCAGAATTGTATATGGACATAGCGCAAATAGCCAAAGCGAATTTAAGGAAAAGGCACTAGCCCAGGAGTGGGAACAGTTATTAACAGAAGTAACGGTTAAATCAGGTGACTTTTTTGATGTACCAACCGGAACCGTGCATGCCCTTGGCGCAGGTATTTTAGTATTAGAAATCCAGCAATCTTCAGATACTACCTATCGAATTTATGATTACGATAGACGCGATGATAAGGGAGAGTTACGTGAACTACACTTGGATAAGGCATTTAGTGTAATTAAAGCCCCACATCAGAATAGTTCCAACGCTATGTTCGAACAACATAATCTTGGCGATGGCGCAGTATTTACACCGCTAACAGCCAATGAGCATTTTCAAGTAGCCAAAATTAATTTAAATGGCAGTGTAAGCTTAACTTGCAGTGTTCCTTATCTATTGGTTAGCGTAATTGATGGTGCGGCAACTTTGAATGGTTACCAAATTTCCAAAGGCGACCATTTTATAGTCCCTAATCAGATTCGCAAATTAAATTTAGAAGGTTATGCTACTTTGGTAATTAGCAATGAGCCTCCTAGCAAAGCTTAATCAAGCTAATAATTAATAAAAAAGCACTTAGAAATCTTAAGTGCTTTTTTTATCCTTAAAATATTAATCAGCTTTATTTTCTAATACTTCACGCATACCTTTGGCCAATTTCTTCACAAAGATAAAGAGTATAAATGAAAATAATGTTGCTCCAATTCCGATTTCAGCAAACAGTCTTTGATAACCATTTAAGATTGCCAGATTCGAAGTAACATGAGTGTCGTCAACAGCACCAAAGCCGGCTAACATCCCTCCTAGCTTCATACCAATCGCAGTAGTAACAAACCATACCGCTTGAGCAAAACCGCCTAGGCGAAGAGGCATTAACTTTGAAACCATTGAAAGGCCAATTGCTGAAATTAGTAATTCACCAAGTGAATACAAGCCATAAGCTAAAAATAGCCATACCATCGAAATGGTTGCATTGTCATCATGTAAAAAACAGCTTGCTGCAAGTAAGATGTAGGCTAAACCACAGACTAGCATACCAAAAGCAAATTTGCCGGGAATTGAAATTGGCTTACCATTATGTTCTGACTTCACATAAATATGGGCAAGGATCGGGGATAGCAAGAAAATATAAAAAGGATTAAAACTTTGAGTTACCTCAGGTGGTATCGTAATCCCAAAAATATCATTGCGCACGTTATGTACTGCAAATAAAGTCAATGAAGTTGACATTTGCATATACATAACCCAAAATAAGATCGATTGGATCAATAAAATAAATGCGATCATCATACCGCGTTGTTCAACATCATGTAATTTTGAGCGAACAACAAAAAAGATTACTGCAACAATTGCCGCTACAGCAAACAAGATTAATCTACTTAACGCAGGATTGCGAAGTAATAAACCAAGTGCATAAGCGCCAATAATACCAATAACCGAGATAGCCAACATCAAAACAAATTTATTACTACCGTCTCGTCCAATCTCATTGTCACTATCAACAAATTTCTTACGTAATGCAAAATATGACAGTAATGCAACAAACATTCCAATACCACATAGTCCAATACCAAAGCCATATGATGTTTTTTGTGCAACAAATGGAATGATAATCATGCTAAAAAAACTACCAAAGTTTATCGACATATAGAAATAGGTAAATGCTGAATCAAAACGCGGGTCGGTCGGTTTAAAACAACGGTTTACATAGTTACCAGCATTGGTTTTGAAAAAAATATTACCAACCAATACCATTCCCATTCCCCAATATAGCATATGTACGCTGGAAACTACTCCAAAACTTCCATAACCAATCATTAGGAATATAATTCCCAAAAAATATGTCCTGCGTAAGCCTAAAATTTTATCGCCTAAATAACCGCCTAAAACTAATAGTGCATACAGTAACGCTGAAAAAGAGCTAAATAAATCGGTAGCTTCACGTTCTTTTAAACCAAATTTTTGGATGAAAAAAAGCACTGCTACTGCTTGCAATCCGTAAAATGCAAAACGCTCCCAGAATTCGATAAATAACACAGCATAAAATGTTTTAGGCATATGCCAAAAACCATGCTTGGTCGAACTTGTTGTATCTAGATTTGACATACAAGCAATCCTTTCAAATTTTTAGGGGGTAATATTAGCATATCATTGCTTCAAAGCTGCTATTTCATATGCTGCGACGCACTAGAATTCAAATAAAGTTGTTGACTATAATCGCGATAAAAAGCCATCATTAAGCAAAATATCGATAAAGATTTAAAAATAAACAATTAATTTATAGCGAAAAGCTACGGTCACCAGCTTTAAACCCACACCATGAGTCAATCTCATGGCCTTTAATAAAACCCATAACCTTAAAAACATCGCCCATTTCATTAACAGAGAGAAGGCGATTTACCTGGTTTGACAACTGCAAGTACTTCGCATCACCTATGCTATTAAGTAAATTATTTAGATAATCGATTATTCCGCAATTTATCAAAAAATTAGCTTGGCTTGTATAACCGATTAATTCCAGTCCAGCACTAATCGCCGTAGTCGCAACCATACTCCAATTAACACTGGAAGTGATATCGATTAGGCCAGGATAACACAAGACATCTTCAAGCAAATGCTGACGGTAGAAACCTCTTAATGTTCCTGTCGACCTTTCTGGGTGATAATACTCTTTTTCACCATAGCCATAATCAATTAAGAGGACAGCCCCACGCTTCAGGCTTGTTGCTATGCTTCTGATAAAACCGCCACTTGCTAGATGGATTTCAGTCTGATAGTCAGAATAATCTAAATTTAATTCCTTGACTTGCGCCAACCTAGTTTGGTCCAAAGTATAATTTTTGAAACAAAAGCGATCTTCATGAAGTGCAACGCCAACTCCGCAAATATTTTCGTTGGCAAAGCGAACTAAATCGCAAGGTTGGGCATCTAGCACTTCGTTAGCGAGCATTATCCCTTCAAAAGCTTCAGGTAAATGGGTTAACCATTTGACCTTAGCCAGATATTCAGGAACTTTTTGCCGTAACATTTGATACTGAACATCAATCAAGTCAGCACTTAATTCCAATATATAGTAGCAATCCAATGCTTCTCCGACACTAGATAAAATGTCAGCAGCAAGCTTGCCATTGCCGGCACCAAATTCCAAGACTTGTGGCTTTACACCTAAGCTAATTAATTCTTGTAACTGGAGCGCTAAAGTATAGCCAAATAAGTTGGAAACTAGCGGCGCGGTTATAAAATCACCTTTAGCACCAAATTTAAAACTAGGATTTGAGTAATAGCCAAGTCTTGGCGTATATAAAGCCAATTCCATATAGCGGCTAAACGGGATTAAACCTTTATTAGCTTTAATTTCATCACTAATAACTGCGCTTAACTCTGCAGTTAATTCAGATTCTTCTTTAGACAAATTAAATAATTCTTGGGGATTACTCATCTTCAGTACTTTTAATTGATTGGTATTTATTTAGAAATTCAGTTCGTGATACTGCTTGCTGCCAGTTTGCCCACCAGTCATCAGCATACAGTTTGGCAAGTTCAGGATTATCGCGAAGAATTAATACATTTTCGGCATTTTTTGCTTCTGCTGCTTTGGTAAAGTTAAATGAACCAGTTACAACTGTCTTGTCATCAATTATCATTACTTTATCATGATAAATAGCATGTTTTACATCAATTCGCAGTAAAAAGCCTTGGTTTGCAAAAAATGTACTTGAAGAATATTTGCGGCCAACTTGGCTTTTATCCAGAATTATTTTAACTGCTACTCCACGATTTTTTGCCGTTACAAGAGCATTAGCTATATCTTTGGAAGTAAAACTATATGCCGAAACCAATATTGACTGTTTAGCTTCAGCTATAGCTTTAATGATAGTTTGAGTTGCACCATTATTTGGGCTAAAAGCTACTTCAATTGTCCCTTTTGCCGCAATAACCGTAGGTGAAGGAGAACGTGCATGACTAAGGGCTTTGCTAATTTTATCGATTACCGGAGTATTCGCAAATATTAGCCCTATTATGATGATAATAGAACCAATCGAAAGCCATTTCCTATTTAGCACTCAACTATCCTTTTTTTATTAACCTGATACACTGCAAAACCAATAATAATGCCAAGGACACTTGCCATAAAAACATCACTTAGCCAATGGTTTATCGTATAAACCCGCGAAAAGTTAACCATAAATGCCCATAGGATTAATAATAGCCGGACAAGTTTATTTTTATAAGCCAAATAAAATGGCACTACGGCAGATAGTGTAGTAATGGTATGCCCAGATGGCATACTATTAAAAGCGTACATTAAATCGCCTAAATGGCTGCCACCGCTTTTAAAAAAAGCAAAAAAATGCCATTGGTCCAGACCGATTGAAGGACGTTGACGATTAAAAATAAACTTGAGCACGCCATTACTCAGACCACCAAATATGGAACTCATCAAGCTTATCTTACTTACTTCGCCAAGTTTAGACCAGTGAAAATGCTCGCTTAGCATAAATAAAGTAAACAAAACTCCACCCACAAAGCCGCCTTCGGCGCAAGAACAGATGAAATCCCAGAAGGTATAACTATGAATAACCTTATCAAGAGCAATAAGATAGAGAGTAAACGGTAAATCCAAAAATTTAATGATTAGCAGATCAATTATGACTGCACATATAACCCATAAAAGATTTTTTCGGATAATATTGCTGATTTCACCCAGCACCCCACTCCAATAGCCGGCTTTGACAAAACCAATTAGGTACAAAGCTCCTGGCAAAATGTACAAAGCCCCCAATACAGTTAAAAAAGGAGGCATGTGGTATGTAAAAAAACTCATACTTTTCTTCAGTCTTTTAGATAAACTCTTTAAGAGCCATAACTATTTGATCCTGAGTAGCATGATCCAAGTATGGGTGCATTGGCAAACTGATTACTTTTGCGGCAATATTATCAGAAACAGATAGGTCTTGTCCATGATAATTATTGGCAAAAATTGGTTGCTTATGCAGCGGAAGAGGATAATGCACTGCAGTTGGAATCTCTTTGCTATGCAAATGTTTGATTAAACCGTCCCGGTTTTCAACTACTAATGTATATTGCGCATAGACTGATTTCGAGCCAGGCGCAATAAATGGCGTAACGCAATTTGCGCCAGCCAACAATTGATCATAGCGATTGGCTACCTCTTCACGCAGCTTCACTTCTTGTGCGAAAACACGCATTTTAGCAAGCAAAACTCCAGCTTGAATAGTATCCAGCCTGCCATTTAGCCCTAAAACCGCATGATGGTAGCGTTTATCCTGACCATGTACGCGGATCCAGCGGATCTTAGTCGCCAGTTCTTCATTATTTGTGAAAATTGCACCACCATCCCCATAGCAACCTAACGGTTTAGAGGGGAAGAAGCTGGTTGTCCCGATAGTTGTTAAATTACACGATTTTTTACCATTATAAGTGGCACCAAAACTTTGGGCACCATCTTCAATAACAGCAAGATTATATTTTGCTGCAATTAAATTAATTTGATCAAAATCTGCGCATTGACCATAGAGACTAACTGGAATTATAGCCTTAGTCTTATTTGTAATTGCTGCCTCAATTTTATTAGGATCAAGGTTGTAGGTTTTTTCATCAATATCAACAAATACCGGCACAGCTCCTAATAATGCAACCATTGAACCTGTCGCAATAAAAGTGAAAGCAGGTACTATTACTTCATCACCTGGTTTTATACCTAAGGCCATTAAAGCAATTAAGATTGCTTTAGTGCCATCGCAAACACCGATACAATGCTGAGATCCAGTGTAATCAGCTAGTACTTTCTCTAATTCCGATACTTTATCACCCATGATATATTGCCCAGAATCAAGTACTTGATTAATTTCACTTAGAACATCATCCTTAATCAATTCATATTGTTTTTTTAGATCAATAAACTGCATATTTTTAAAGTCTCCAAACAGTGTAACCTCTGGCACGAATTTCTTCTTTAGGTAAGATTGATTTAACATCAAGAATAATACCGCCAGGCTCTACTTTAGCCAATAATTCATCTAAAGACATTTTCTTAAACATGTCATGCGCAACAGCTAGTACTAAAAGTGGAACTTGCGGTAAATCAGCAAATTTAGTAAATTCAACTCCATACTCGTGTATAGTATCGCTTGGGTCTGCTATCTCATCACAAGTAAATACAGTCGCATTATAGTCTTCTAATTCGCGGATAATATCAATAACTTTAGTATTTCTAACATCAGGGCAGTCTTCTTTAAACGTAAAACCTAATACCGCAGCCTGCAATTTTGTCATGTCATGGCCAGCTTTAAGTAATAGTTTAATCCCTTTACGGGCAACATAACGCCCCATATTATCATTTATTCTACGGCCAGCAAGGATTACTTGCGGAATATAGCCCATCTGCTCTGCCCGGTAGGTTAGATAATACGGGTCAACACCGATACAGTGTCCTCCAACCAACCCAGGTCTAAATGGTAAGAAATTCCATTTAGTCCCAGCAGCTTGCAACACTTCCAGGGTATCAATTCCCATCCGGTCAAAGATTACAGCAAGTTCATTCATGAAAGCAATATTTAAATCACGTTGAGAATTTTCAATTACTTTTGCCGCTTCAGCCACCTTAATTGAACTGGCTTTATGAACACCTGCGGTTACAACACTACTATATACAGCAGCAACAATATCTAAAGTCTGCTGATCTTGGCCTGACACAATTTTGTGTATCGTAGTAAAACTACGTTCTTTATCGCCCGGGTTAATCCGTTCTGGCGAATAACCAACAGTAAAATCTTCACCACAACGAAGTCCTGACACATGCTCTAAAATCGGCACACATATATCTTCAGTCACTCCAGGATAAACCGTAGATTCATAAACCACGATATCACCTTTTTTCAATGCCTTACCCACCGTTTCAGAAGCTTTTTTCACCGGTGTTAAATCAGGAACATGCGCATCGTCAACTGGAGTTGGAACTGCTACAATATGAAAATCAGCTTTACGTAAGTCATTGATGTCACAAGTATAAAAGATATCAGTCGCCGCTAAATCCTCCGTAGTAACCTCTTCTGTACGGTCAAAACCTTGTTTTAATTCTAATATACGTTGTGGATTAATATCAAACCCTATGCATTGTCCTTGCTTACCAAAAGCTACCGCAGCAGGTAGACCAACATACCCTAATCCAACTAGAGAAATTATTCGGTTATGCACATAACACCTCTTAAAAAACAATTTTAATTTTAATCACTAATTATACAATATATTGATATTCTTTAACCAATTCATGTAATAAATCGATAGCCTGCATACTTTCACCGCTATTGATAAAATCTTTCATTAATAATAAACGCGGCTTAAGTTCAGTTAAAGGGATAAAGGTCTCATTCGCTTTCATAATTCGCTCATGCTCAGTAGGACTCGGATTATCACCAATCAATAACTCTTCGTAGAGCTTTTCACCTGGACGCAGTCCGGTAAACTTAATCTCAATATCACCATCAGGATTTTCTTCATCTTTTACGGTAAATCCGCTTAGATAGATCATTTTTCTTGCTAGATCAACAATTTTTACCGGTTCACCCATATCAAGCACAAAGACTTCGCCGCCTGTTGCCATATTGCCGGCTTGGATAACTAATTCTACCGCTTCTGGAATAGTCATAAAATAGCGAATTATATCTGGATGGGTTACCGTGATTGGCCCCCCCATCTGTATTTGCTTTTTAAATAGTGGAACTACCGAACCGGATGAGCCAAGAACATTACCAAAGCGGACCATATTAAATATCGTATGACCAGAATTATCGGCAAAAGCCTGTAATACAAGTTCAGCAAGTCTTTTACTCGCTCCCATAACATTGGTAGGGCGTACCGCCTTATCTGTTGAAATGAGCACCATATTATCGACTTTATTCTTTAGTGCGGCCTCAGCGACCACAAAGGTACTAAATGCATTATTTTCAATACCAGCTAAAGGGTTGGCTTCAACCATTGGGACATGTTTATACGCGGCAGCATGATAAATGGTATTTACACGATACGTTTTGATTACTTCATCAACAAGTTTTTGGTTTAAAGTATTTCCAAGAATAATCGTTAACGGAACATAAGCAAAACGTTCCTTTAGCTCCTGCTCTATCTTATATAAAGCAAATTCTGAGGAATCAAGAATTATTAATCTTTTTGGCTTTAAATTCGCAATTTGCCTGCTAAGTTCGCTACCGATCGATCCACCGGCACCAGTTACTAGAACTACTTTAGCAACAATATTTTTGGTCAATAATTGCTGATTGGCAGGGACAGGCGTTCGCCCTAATAAGTCTTCAATATCAACATCCTTGATATCAGAAAACTTAACCTCACCACTAACAATACTTGCAAGCCCAGGTAATGTTCTTACATATATGGAGTTTCGTTCCAGCTCTTGGACGATTTCCCGTCTTCTGCCTAACGGCACTGAGGGGATAGCCAATAGTACCTCATCAATTCTATAAATATGCCTGAGTTTTGCAAGCATATGCGGAGGATATACCTTTAAGCTACGTATCGTACTAAACCATTTACTTTCATCGTCATCCAAAAAAAACATTGGCGCATATTCACTACCGTGAATTAGCGAACTAGCCAGCTGGACTCCAGCCAAACCGGCGCCATAAATCGCAACAGTCTTAGCTTGATTATTATAACCTATTTTCCTTAATACACCTCTTAGCATAAATCGGCTGCCGCCAATATATACTAGCGCAAATAGCCAATAAATAATTATTGCACTACGTGGAAATGCATAAGCACGGTCAAAATGAACAAGTAACGTCAAGATCAGGACTGAAACCGTCACGCCCAGAAAGACGATGTAGACGACTCTGTCATCTAAAAATTTGATAATTGCCCGATAAAGCCCTAATTGAACAAATAAAGGGATCGTCCAGATCGGGGTACTAAAAAAAATCCAAAGATGGGGATCAAGATGATGGTCCCACTCTGCACCAAGCCTAAGCCAAACTGCTGTAAACAAGGCTAGAGGCAATAAGATGCAGTCAAGAAGCAGCAACGCTGCGATCTGCCATTTAAACAAATATGCAACTTTATCTTTAATTGTATTTATCATTTATATTCATCACACCATTTATTTAATATTTTCAAGATTACCACAACTATTAATAACCGATAAGATTATTCAAAGTAGTAAAAATAAAACTTATCCAAATTATTTATCTTCTATGTTGAGAACTCTAAAGGCTAAATGGAAGAGGTAGGCATCTGAATTATAAACTAAAATAGAATGAAGAAAAATGAGCTTCACCCTAAGATTTTTATACTTAGCCAGATACGAAAACAGCTCTTTTGTACTTAGAATCTGATTTAGTATATTATTTTCAGCTTAATTCGTTATTATTATTTTTACCTTAACTGTCTTTTTTGTAGCCCACTATTATAACACACTCATAAATATTTATAATGCAGCTACAAGCTTAAGCCTCAATACCGTTTTAAATCACGAAGCACGAACTTCAAAGTACAATAACCAATCAATGAAGAGAAGCTATACATGAATACCACTGCAAGTGCTGCTCCAATAATCGAGTACTTAATTACCATAAAATAAGTAATAATAATGTTAACAATCAAAATTAACGAAGTCAAATAAAAATTTAACTTTGCCTGGCCTAACGCGGCAAGTATATTACCATTTACAGTTCTAAAACTTGCAATAATCCAATAACCAAAACTAATAATTTGGAAAGGAAGGATACTATCGCTATAGGTCTTGCCAAAAATAAATGTAATTAAGGGTTTAGCAAGTAAAATTAAGAATAAGCTGACGCTTCCGCTGAAAATAAATAAGCGCGAACTAATATAGCGGGCAAGCGTCCGTATTTTATCTGGGTTATGTGAATTTTTGGCAAATTCAGGATAATAATAGTTAACTGCCAGGTTAGGGATAAAGTTAATCGCAAAAGGAATAATTGTCGCTACACGGTAAGTAGCAATTAACTTTGGCTCTTTGACTACATAACTAATAATAAAAATATCTAGCACAAATAATAATCCAGAAAATGCGTTTGATAAGGTTGTAAAAAAAGAATAGCTTACAAACCTCCGACGATTAATCTTTTCAAATTTACTCTTGGAAAAAATATTCGGTAGCGCAAATTTCCATGTGGAATAAATAAACATTACTATATAGCCAACATAAGTAAAATATACTAATCCATATAATTGAAAACACAGTATCCCAATTATATTACCGGCTAATACAATAGTATTGTTTATTATTGAAAATTGGGCTTGTAACTTGTTTTTTTGGCATGCACGCAAATAAGCTTGAAAAATATCAATATAAAGCCGCCCAACCGGGAATAAGGCCATTCCCAATAGTACATGTCTAGCTTCTGGTACAGGTAATGGCATTATAAAAGCATAAGCAATTATAACCACGCTAATGATAAAATTGAAAAGTAAGCCACTTCGAAATGCAAAACGTAGGTAGCTTAAGCGCTCTTCTTCTCTCTTTGCCCGGCTAACATACTGAAGTACGCCACTTGCTGCGCCAAAGCCATTAAGTAACAGAAATAGGGAAATAATATTAAACGCAAAAGTATATAAGCCAAACTCATGTTTGCCAAGCATTCTTACATAGATAACCGAACCACTAAATGTAATAAAGTAAGAAAAAATATTAGCAAAAAGTACTATAGCAAAGTCACTTTGTAATTTAGCTTTTATTTGGGATAAATTCATTAATATAGGTCTATAAAACTCTGGATATTGTTAATAAAAGTAGCTTTTTTTTGGATTAAATTATAATTAAACTGGTACAACTCTTGATAATTTTCGATATTGCTACTAAGCAAGATCGCTTGCAAAATTTGCTCCTCCAGATCATCGATGCCAGGGACAATAAATCCATTAATTTGATCTAGCACCCATTCTAAATTTGCCGGCAAATTGGATAACACGGGAATGCACCCATACGCCATTGACTCAAGCAAGCTTGATGCCGTTCCATCGCTATTTGGCACCGAAACAAAGACTTGTGCCTTTTGATAATAATTCACTAAGGAATCATAATCGAGTAAGCCGGTAAATTCGACTCGATCATTTATGCCAAGTTCATGAGAAAGCTCTCGGAGATTTCGGTTTTCTTCACCATCACCGGCGATTATCAATCGATATTCTTCATCGATAAGTTTGGCTGATACTAAATTAGCAAAAGCCTTAATAATTTTGTCGACACGGTATAATGAACGATGCAAGCGATTAGATAGAATTATTTTCTCTTTTTTTGCCAATTGCTGCATTTCAGGTAAATATTGAATACCAAAATTAATTGTATGGATTGGCTTACTCGCCCCTGCTAATAATTCAGCAATCCTAGCTGACATAAATAATGAATCGGAAGTAATAACATCGGCATTAGCTAAATTATACTGAACCATTTTAGCCAATAAGCGGTTTTTGCGTGGCAAAAGCAAAACATCTGAACCCCAAGTAGTTAAGATTATTTTTGGCTGTTTCTTTAAGCGCTTAATTGCCCGAATACTATGCCAGGCATAACTATTTGCTTGATGAATATGTATTATATCTGGTTCAATTTTGGTTAACTCATCATAGATTGTATTTACGGCCCTAAGATTATGGATTGCAAAATTAAGCGTTACTTGCGGGAGCTGGGGAAATTCGGCCATTTTATGATTTGAGATTAAACTAATATTAAAACGTTTACTTTGGGCAACCCCAGCGATATATCTTTTGCAATGGATTGAATTAGAACCAATTATCACTAACTTTATCATAAGTTTATTTTGCCCATTCGTCATAATATTTCTTAAGTTCAGGATATTTTTCAAGATAACTCTGATCTTTTTCGCGCGTATCACCAATAACTTTTGCTGGATTACCGGCTATAATTGCAAAATCAGGAAATTCACCTTTTACCAGGCTATACGCTGCAACAATCGAGCCCTTACCGATAGTAGTTCCCGCCATAATCACGCTATGCGGGCCGATAAAGCTATACTTTCCTATCTTAATCGAACCGCGGACATAGCCGTGATGTTTTCCGGCATGCTCAATATAATGGCTGCCATATAACCGAATCGACATATGCGAAGAGTGCGTAGAAATTAAAACATATGCCCCAATCTGACAACCTTCCTCAATGCTAAGTCCTTGGCTACATTCTAAAATTGTATGATGCCAGACAAAAACATTGTCATCAATATTAAGTTTGCTAGGCCATATAATATCCACGGTATTACTTAAGCGGGTATGGGTGAGATAAACTCCATCAGTTCGCTTATAACCAACTATCATTCTAGGTTTAGCAATATACTTATTCAATAAATTAAATAATTTCCAGATTGTTTTTTTTATCAATGCCGCCTCACTTATAGTAGGATTATTTCAATAAGTTATTTCAAACGGTTATAAAACTGTAATAATTTTGGTATTTCAGCTTCCCAGTTATAATATTTTAAAGCAGCCTCACGACCGCGCTCGCCCATTCTTTTTGCTTCATCAGGATTATTCATTAACCATAAGGTCGCCTCGGCAATTAATTTTGGATCACTTGGCCGAATCATCAACCCGCAGTTGTTACCTTCAACAATTGGTTTTAAAATTGGAAAATCCGAACAAATTACAGGGATCCCCGCCATCATGAATTCAAACAGTTTAGTTGGTAACGATTCATAACTAGGAGGCGTTTTAGGAAGTACCGTAAAGCCGATTTTTACCTGGCTTAACAAGTTACAGACTTCTTGACGGTTTAATACTCCATGATAAGTCACATGTTCAAACCCTGCGGAAGCTTGCATTTTATCTGACATTTCGGGATAACTTAATAAGCCCGCTAGATCTAAATGGCACTTACTAATATTTAGCGAATCAATAAGGTCAATTATACCTCTTACTTCCGAAATACTCCCAACATAACACATACTGTCGCGGCGTGTATCCCAATTAACTTCTTTCATTTGAAATTCGGCTAGTTTGGGATAATTAAATACCGTAATAGTATTAGAGTTATATTTACCAAGCCTACTTGCAATCTTGTCAGTAGCACAGATTACTCCGGCAAAATTAGGTAAGGTTGCCGCTTCCTTTTTATCCACCAATTTGGCGATAAGTGGCCGAATCAATTTAGGAATCCAATGTTTTTCTAAAACTTGGGTGGGAACATCTTCATGCGAATCGTAAATAACTTTAAAGCCAAGCTTAGCAAGTTTATAAGCTATTCCAATTAGTTCAGGGTCATGAAAGTGAACAACCTCAGGCTTTAATTCAAGAACCTTGATAAATATTCGTTTAGGCACCGTAAGTATTCTTTTTAATTTGCCGTTTACCTTGCCGACATCATAAATATTGATTCCATCTTTAAGTTCATCGCCCTTACTATCTGCAACAATTAAGGAAAGATTATGTTCTTCGGCAATTGACTTACATTCTTTGACAAAAATCCTTATATCATAGCGGGGATGTACTGAAGTTATATGGCATACTTGCATACTTAAAGGCTCCTACGGGTTTTTAAGCTTATAATTATAACATATCATCTAAATTTAAAATTTTGCTATGAAGCCTTTTCAAGGTTGATCTATGCCCTACACTTATGAATAAACTAGATGGTAGTTCTTTAAAGATCCTCGCATATAGCTGCTGCTCTGCCAGCTCATCTAAAGCCGAACTGGTTTCATCAAAATATACAATATCCGGCTTATTTAATGCGATTCGGCAAAAAGCGATCTTTTGCTGCTCCCCCAACGATAACACCCGGCTCCAATCTTTTATATGGTATAGTTCATCTACTAAATAGCCCAGGCCGTAATTACGCATTGCTTCCTTGACACTGACATCATCGGCTAAATTATGTATTTTTGGATAGCAAATTGCCTCTTTTAAAACTAATGGCGGCAAGTACGGCCGTTGGTTTATGAATAAGGTATGTAATCCAGGTAACTTTGCTATTTTGCCGATAGAATATGGCCATAACCCATTTATGGCTTTAAGCACAGTCGACTTGCCAATTCCTGAACGTCCAGTAATAAGTAGCCTATCGCCAGATGTTAAAGTTAATGAAAGATTACTGATTAGCTGCCGACCATCGGGTAACTTGACACCGAAATTTACTAATTCCAAATATTTTTGTGTAGCAATTTTTATTGGTACCACTGGCAACTTTCTAACTTCATGAATGGTATTTTCAAATTCAGTAATACGCATAATTACAGAGCGCCAATTGGCAACTGTTGGATAAATAAATGCAAAATAGGCAATTGAAAATTGTACTTGGGAAAATGCTGAATTAATTTGCATTAAATTACCTAAGGTAATTTCTCGGTTAAAATACTTGCCAGATACCAGTATAATTGGTACTACCGTAGAAATTTGTCGATTAACAAAATTAAATAAACTTAATTTTGCGTCACGCTTGGCAGAAAATAGAAAATTATTAAATATTTGCTTAAAATTATTTACTACAACAGACCGCTCAGCAATTCCACCATTATATGATCTTATTGACTCCGCATGTTCACGGATCATTACCAAACTATAGCGAAAATCGGCTTCATATGCCTGCTGCTCATATGCAAGTTTTATTAATGGGCGGCCTATTTTAAATGCTAAATAAGTACCTAATAATGAATACATTATTGCTAGCCACAAAATTAGCCCGGGAATATAAAATTTTAAATTTAAAAACGTAAACTTAAAGTTACCAGAAAACCCCCAAAGAATTATTGTAAAGGAGGTTAAAGTCGTAACCGACTTCAATACACCATTAAACAAAAATATTGCCTGGCGGACAAATTCGCGAATATCTTCACTGATACGTTGATCTGGGTTGTCAACTTGTTCTACTGTAAAGCGAGCATTATAATAAGTGTTACTTTGCAGCCATTCATCTAGATAAAAGTAGGTAAGCCATCTCCGCCAGCGTATTTCGAGAACCGAGCTAAAATAGTTGGCAAGTATAGTAAATATGGCAAACAGGAAAATAATATACCCATATTCTTCTAAAGCTGCCAGGAAGGCGGATTTATTATAATTTTGGAGGGCATTATAGAAATGGCTATTCCATTTGTTTAGCCTGACTGACATATATACTTCAAGTAAACTAAATGTAACTATTGTCACAAGTATACTGATTGCTTTATATCTATCTTTGCTAAACCAATAAGGCTTGGCGATTAGCCAAGCGTTACGAAGGAAGCAATACTCGGAATTGGTAGTTAATTTTTTCATGCTAGAAGAATAATAACATGCTTATCGACTAATCTCAACAAAACTTGACCAGGCCAGTTTCAGAGACAAAATAATCAAGCTTGATATCCCATGATTCATGTGGAAGATTATCGATTAGCTGCCAGGCATAACCAACCCCGCAAAGTAGCGGCCTGGTACGGCAATTAGCTAAAGTTGCATCATAATATCCACCGCCCTGACCTAGGCGGATACCAGTTTTATCAACTGCAACTAACGGTAGTAGAACTAAATCAAGATCATCTGCAGTTATTTTATTATAAGCTATATAATTTTCTGGATAAAAAACCGGACGGGGAGAATTAGCCAATACTTGCTCAAAATACATTTGGCGTGAAATTTTTGTTGCAATAGGTGTAAAAACACTAATCTCATGCGTTAAACAATAATCAATTGTAGCCCCAAGATCAAGCTCGCTGCCTGCTTTATAATAAACTGCCACCCTCTTGGCATTGGCTAGTAACGGCATAAGATTAAGCCTAACTTGATGCATAGCTAGCGTCTTAATTTCAGGAGCTATAAGCTTGCGTTTTTCGCGCATGATCTTACGCAAATCAGATTTTAATGCGTCCATTGTCATAAATAATTATCCAAATATAACTTTTGCTTTGGCATTAGCGATGGTAACCATAGCTTGCAGATCATTAGAACCAGCCACGTTTTCTGAAGCCAAAGAGCATAAATAATGGAATAATCAGCATTAAACCGACAGCCGCATAGAAACCAAATTTATGGTGGGTATATGGTATTACATCGAAGTTCATGCCAAAGATCCCGCCAATTACGGTTGCTGGCGCCATCAAACAAGTTACAATGGCAATAAACTTCATTATTTCGTTTAGTTTCAGGTTTACGTTATTTATATAAAGTTCCTGGATACCTACTAACATATCACGATAATTTTCAGTTAAATCAAAAGCTTGTGTTATATGATCATTAATATCTTTAAAATATTTGGTATTGCGCTCTTCAAGTAGTAGGCTCTCACTTCTGATTATTCCAGTAATTAAGTCGCGCACAGGAATAATGTTACGCCGAAGGACAATCAATTCTTTTCTTAAGTGATTAAAATAAGCCAGGCAGCGCTCATCACTACTTTTACTTACCTGCTCTTCCAAATTCTCAATCTGAATAGCAATCTTTTCCATTGCTAAAAAGTAGTTATCTACTATTACATCTAACATACTATACAATAAATAATCAGCATTACGCTGACGAACTTTGCTTTGGGCAAATTGCAATTTATTGCGAAGGCTATCAAAAACATCGCCGCGATCATCTTCCTGGATCGAAATAACAAAGTCACGGCCAAGTACGATGCTTACTTGTTCACTTTCAATTTGATTAAACTCGTCATTATAATAAAGCATATTCAGCTGGCAAAATAGAATCCCCTCTACTTCATCCATTTTAGGCCGCTGGCCAGAACTTAATATATCTTCTACCAGCAACTGATGGATGCCAAACTCCTGGCTTAACTGTTCGATTTCGGCCTTACGGATGCCATCTACATTAATCCAGCTGGTATAACCGTTATTTTTGAATTGGAAGCATTGATGAACATCGCCAAAGTCATAATCATGAATACCTTCAGCATTATAGTCATAAACTTTAATCCTGACATTTTGATTGTCAGGGCGAATATCGTGAATTGTTGGATTAACTTGTAAGATATCTTTACTGCGCTTTGCAGCTAATTTTGGAATTTTTTTCAAAAAATCCATCATATCGGCATTCATAATACATACTCCTTTGCAAAAAGGATAATTAATTATTATGCTGCTTTCATTTCAAGCATGTAAGAAACCAAGAAGCATAAGCACAACCTTTAAGTTCTGCTTATACTACTTTCTACAAAAATAATCTCTCAGCCCTCACTTTAAAACGTGGGGGCCAAGGATTTAATCTAAATCACTCTTCATCATGTAATTTGGGTTTTTTGTTACCCATGATGACGACGAAGAATAACGGAACAAAGATAATCGAGATCAAAGTTGAACCAAGCATCCCGCCAATAATCCCGGTTCCCACTGAATGTTCAGCATTTGAATTAGCGCCATGAGCAATAGCAAGCGGCAAAGCACCTAAAATAAATGCCAGCGAGGTCATGATAATAGGTCTAAACCGTTGACGCGCTGCGATTATCACCGATTCAACCGTCGGCGTACCTTCGCGCCAATGTTCGATCGCAAATTCTGTAATCAATATCGAATTTTTAGCCGAAAGTCCCAAAAGCGTAATCAAACTAATCTGAAAATATAAATCATTATCTAAGCCGCGCAGCAATAAGATAGCCCCAGCACCAAATAATGCAAATGGTATCCCCATAATCACGACCAGAGGCAGCCGCCACATTTCAAACTGCCCGGCTAGCACTAAGAAAATCATTACCATACCAAAGGCAAAGGCAAATGTAGAAGTAGACCCGCCGCTCTCTTGCTGGTAACTTACACCATACCAGGTATAACTATATTCGCGTGGAATAATACTTTCTACAGTATCTTTCATTAGCTGCATAACTTGCTGTATCGTTACCCCATCTTTTGGCTCGACTACAATCTTGGTCGCCAGATAGTCATTCACACGCTCAATTACATCTGGAGCGGTAACCATTTTTGAATTGACAACTGAATTTACCGGAACCATTGTTCCACTTTCATTTTTCACATATAAGTTGTCTAGGTCATGCGGGGTTTTACGGAAATTATACTCACTTTGTACCGTAACCCAGAATAGATCCCCCATGCGGTAAAAGTAGTTAACCAAATCCGGGCCAAAATTGGCTTCTAGCGTATTATAAATATCCATGACTTGCAAGCCGTAAAACTTGGCCCGATCAATATCTACTAAAACGCTATAAGCTTGATTATATGGATTAAAGGTATAATAGCTCCGTTCCACTAATGGATTTTTGGCTAATGTTGTAGTTATCTGTTTTGCATAACGATCCATCGCAATATAATCGCCGTTTACTTTATCTTGGATATACATTTCAACGCCATTGGTATTACTTAAACCATCAATCGCAGGCTGGTTATAAGCAATAAATACCGCGTCTTTGTCTTGAAGTCCGTATTGATTAGCTTTTTTAATCAAATCATTTACATCAGCTTTACGTTTATCCCAATCAATTAAATCTGCGGTAACCGTTGCCACATTGGTCTTTATTGAGCCTGCATGCAATTCATCTATACCAATCAAACTAATTGTATTTTCTACATTCTTGTCGCCAAGTAAATATGATATATATCTTTCGGTTACTTTCTCGGTACGTTCCAGCGAGGCATTATTCGGTAATGAAATCTGGGTAGTAAAGTAGCCTTTATCCTCATTAGGAATAAATCCTACCGGGAGGGTATAATATATTAAACCAGTAATGGCTAATAAGCCAGCAAATGCCAGCATGAAAGTTTTACGCCGGTTTAATAAGAAAGTTACCGCCAGAATATAAACATTGGTCAATTTTTCAAATAAATGATTAAATTTAGCAAAAAATTTATGTTGCTTAACTTCCTCATTATGCTCTTTTAATAAAATCGCACATAATGCTGGGGTTAACGTTAGAGCGACTACTCCAGATAACACTACTGAAATCGCAATCGTTACAGCAAATTGTTGATATAAGATACCGGTTAGTCCACCAAGAAACGCCGAAGGGATAAAAGCACAGCAAAGTACCAACACAATTGCAATTAAGGCACTGGCCACTTCCTCCATCGACTTGATACTAGCTTCCTTGGCCGTACATTTATCTTCTGCCATAATCCGTTCCACATTCTCGATTACCACAATCGAGTCATCGACAACGATACCAATCGAGAGGATCAAGCCAAATAGAGTTAGATTATTGATACTAAACCCGGTAACATACATCCCGGCAAAAGTTCCAATTACCGCAACCGGGATGGTCAATACCGGAATTAGGGTTGCACGGCCCTTTTGTAAAAAGAGAAATACCACCAATACCACTAAAATACAAGCATCACGCAGAGTGTCCGCAACATTCGACAGCGCTTTTTTAATAAATTTAGTATTATCAAATGAAATAGTATAGCTAACCCCATCCGGGAACTGCTTAGCAAGACGCTCCATGGTCTCGACAATTGCTTCATGAGCCGCCAGCTGGTTGGCACTTGGATCTAGGTAAATTTGTAATCCGATGGTAGAATTATGATCCAACTTATTGGTAGTATCATAGCTAAATGCGCCAAGTTCAACCCGCGCAATATCCTTAATCCGGATATATTGAGTACCTTGAGAACGGATAACTATTTGCTCAAACTGTTTTGGATCACTATAGTAGCTTTGCCCTACCAGATTAATTGCCATTAAGCTGGTACCATCACTAGGCGGAGCAGCAACTTGCCCAACTGCTACCTGAACGTTTTGCTCTTTTAGGGCATTTTCAACTTCGCTAAGGGTAATACCGAGTTTTTGCATCTTATCCGGTTCAATCCAGATCCGCATTGAGTAAGTTCTGGCACCAACCATCTCGACATCGCCAACCCCCTTAACCCGGACTAGCTCGGTGTATACTGCACGATAAACATAGTTACTCAGGTAAACTTGATCTTGGCGCCCATCACTTTGCATAGATATTGACATTAGCACGTTTTGCGAACTTTTACGCATCGTCACACCAAGGTTTTGCACGATCTGGGGCAGCATAGGCAATGCTGAATTTAAGCGGTTTAATACATCACCAATCACAGCATTTAAATTAGTTCCGGTAGCAAAGGTTATTACCAGATTATAATCCCCATTACTCGACATAACTGAATTCATATAGATCATCTGGTTAGCACCATTTTCCTGGTCTTCGATTGGGGATGCTACGGTTTTTTGGATGGTTTCAGCATTTGCTCCAGGATAATGCGCACTAATCGTAATCGTTGGTGGGGCAATATTTGGATATTCGGCTAAAGGTAAATTGAATATAGCCACCAAGCCACATAGTACAATAATAATTGAAACTACAGATGAAAATACAGGATTATTAATAAAAAACCGTAACATTAACGCTTACTCCGCTTCATAATCATCGCAAAAAACACGGGGGTTAATAAAGTCCCGATTAAAACAGAACCCAAAATCCCACCGATAATCCCCATCCCAACCGAATGTTGGGCATTGGCTCCGGCACCTGTTGCAAACACCAGGGGTAAGGTACCAAAAATAAAAGTAACCGAAGTCATTACAATGGGCCTAAACCTGAGTTTAAGAGAATATATCGCACTTTCTTCAGCGCTAGCTCCAGTTCTATAGTGCTGCAATGCAAATTCGGTCAATAATATGATATTTTTGGCCGATAGCCCTAATAAAGCTATCAGACTAATTTGGAAATACAGATCATTATTTTTGCCGCTTAATAACAAGATTAGCGCAGAACCAAATAAGGCACAAGGTATACCTAGAATTACAACAACCGGCAGCCGCCACATTTCATATAAAGCAGCTAGCACCAGATAAATCATTATTAAAGAGAAGACGAATGCCAGGCCTGAGGTAGACTGGGAAAGTTTTAGCTGATAACTTGTACCATACCATTCGTAATTATACCCTTTAGGAATAGTATTAATCTCTTCCTGGACTATCTTCATTACATCACCCATCGAGTAGCCAGGAGCGGGATTTAAAATCACTTTTGAAGCAATATAGTCATTAAAGCGCTGGATAACCTGAGCATCACGCCCCTCACTAACATTAACCACACTATTAATCGGAACCATCTGATTAGTTGTAGATGAATGGACAAATACATTATCCAGGTTATTGATTGTAGCACGGTAACGATAATCTGCCTCCATGATTACCCAGACCAAGTCCTGCATAATATAGGCATAATTAACGTTATTATTACTATAAAGAGTCTGGATCGAATTATAGATGCTATTTAAATTGACCCCATAAAATTTGGCACGGTCAATATCCGGTAAAATCGACATTTCCAAAACATTTGTGTCAAGAGTCTGAAAGCCATTTAGCACTTCTTTATGCTTACGCATTCTAGCTAAGAACTGGTTTACTACCGCCTGCAGTTTACGCGGGTCGCCAACTACCCGGTCTTCAATATAAAATTCAAGCCCGCCAGTAGTACTCAAACCGCGGATTGGCGGCTGATTAAACGCACGCAAGATAATGCCAGGCACTCCAGCACCAAGATAGTTTATCTGTTTGATAATATCGTCTGCCTGGGCATTTTTACCGCGACGCTCACTCCAGTCTTTAAGTGAAATGAAAAATGAAGCGGCATAAGTTTTCTGGTTACCAAAATCAAGGAAATCCAAACCAGCAACACTCACTACTGAATCAATATTCGGATTTTTGGTTAATTTTTCAATCAGTTTATTAACCGTCGTTTTGGTCTCCTGTAAACTACTCGAAGATGGTAAATTGATGGTTGCAAAGATTAAGCCTTGGTCCTCGCCAGGAACAAATCCCATTGAGATTGATTTAAACATGGCAACCATGCCAAATACAACAGCAAACCAGACAACAACAGAGGTCTTTTTATGTTTAACTAGGAAATCAGCTATTCCAACGTAGATATCGGTTAACCACTCAAAGAAACGATCAAACCAAAGCAGCCAGCTAATTTTATGTTCACTTGATTTTAATATCAGGTGGCTAATTGCTGGAGTAAAGGTAAGCGCACTAATACCGGATAACACAACCGCGCAGGCAATGGTTACTGCAAATTGGCGATACATAATCCCGCTTAAGCCACCAAGCGCCATTACCGGAATAAATACCACACTTAACACCAGAACAATCGCAACAATCGCACTAAATACTTCATGCATAGTCTCTTCAATAACCTGCCTTAAGCCCCAATCAGGGTTTTCCACCCGAAGCCGCTCAATATTCTCAACAATTACAATCGCATCATCAACAACGATACCGATTGCCAATATCATTGCAAATAAACTTAAGGTGTTTAGGGAAAATCCAAAAATATATAGACATGCCATCGTACCAATTATTGACACAGGAATTGAACAGATTGCAATCAGGCTTGCCCGCCAATTCTGTAAGAAAACAAATATAACTATTCCAACCAAGACAAATGCTACTTTAAGGGTATCCACCACATTTTCAACTGATGCAGCAACAAAGCGTGAATTGTCAACATTAATTTTATAATGTAGCCCAAACGGAAATCTCTTCGAATCCTCGTTTAACTTATCAATAATTTCCTGTTTGGCCTGCAATTGGTTTGCCCCAGGCTGCAAATAAATTTGCATGATGGAGCATGGGTAATGCTTAAATTTATTATGTTCATCACGGAAATTAACTTCGGCAATAGTATTGTAGGTGCTAGCGCCAAGTTCAACCCGCGCTACATCTTTTACCCGGATGGTTTCATTACCGTTATTGCGAATTACGATGTTGGCAAACTGAGCGGGAGTACTATACATTCCTTGGCCGAGAATATTAATTGTTGTGGCTGTTTGATCATTCTTGATACCACCTGTCGGTACTGAATTACTCCGGCCAACAATATATTCTTCATTTTGATCATTGATTGCTGCTTCAATATCATTTACTGACACCGAATAACGCTGCATTTTATTTGGGTCAAGCCACAAACGGATTGCATAAGAACCAGTCCCAAAAACGCTAACCGTACCAACAGTTGGCAGTAACAATAAATCATTTTCAACAGTACGCTGCAAATAGTTACTAACAAATTTGGGGTCTAAATATGGGTCTGAATAATAGGAAATAGTCAAGAGCATGTCGGGTGAGCTTTTGCGGGCTGTCACCCCCATTTTTTGAACGACGCTAGGTAATAAAGGCATAGCCGCATATAAGCGGTTTAAAACTTCATTAATCGCATAATTTAGGTTAGTTCCTACATTATAGGTTAATGTAATAGAGATATTTCCAGTTGATGAAGTCGATGTCGCCATATACATCAGGTTTGATACGCCATTCATCTGGTTTTCAATTTGTGCGGCCACCACTTTGGCAGCGGTCTCGGCATTGGCCCCCGGATATGATGCACTAATAGAAATAGATGGCGGAGAAATATCCGGAAACTGGCTAACTGGTAAATTATATAAAGCAACAGCGCCACATAACATTATTATTAATGATATAACGGTAGCTAAAATCGGGCGACGGATAAAAATATTTAAACGCATACTTGGCTTTGGCAAAATAAATAATCAATGATTTCACTAATTTATTCTTGGCGGTGAATTAAATTGTTGTTTTAATTGCCGTAATAATACCATATCTCAGCATTAGCATTTATCCATTTTGGCTCGGCTTACTATTTAACTGATGTTATAAGTTAGAATTTATCCTTGAAAATTAATATTTAACGATAAAATAGTTTCCGCGAGGAAGGAAATAATCTATTTGTTTCTGGATATCGTTTAATAAAGAAGTTATAATCTAAACTCAGCCTTTTAATATCCAGGTGCAGGTAGATCAGTTCTAGGTGCTATTACTGGTTCCGCTATCTCCACATATCTTTTTCTCCTTTTAAGTATTTTAGGCTGGGTAATATCTCTCATCCTTGGCTTTGGCGGCTGCCCTTTTTTTAAATACGGCATTTCTTGATACCCAGTTATTGGTGCTTTACTAGCAGAATTTATCCTAAAACGATTAAATTGCGTCATATAATTAGTTATCTCTTGCCCTATAGTTTGTTGTTGAGTTCTTAGTTGCTCTAACTTTGATCTCTGGGATTGCAGGTGCTCTAATACCGATTTATCTAATTCTAAACTTTGTAGTTCTAGAGGGTCTAAGCTGGTTTCTAGTAAATTTTGTCGCTCAAGTTCTAACGTCAGTAATTCACTTTGCCTTATATCTAATTTATCCAGCCTCGCTTCATCCGATGTATTATCTGGCTGCTTTACCTGGTTTAAACTAGACTTAATAACCATTTGTCGTTCAACTGTTTTATGCTTAAAGTTAAAATAACTTAATTCATCTTGGAGCTTTTTCAACTGCTCTAAGTTATTATCTATCACTTTGATTATATTTATTTTATTTTGAATTATAATTTTCTGGCCTGATTCTTGACATGTTGAAATCTGTTCTCTTAATTGCTTCTGTACCGGCTTTAATCTATTTAGCAATTCCTGGTATCCAATTTTTTGTTCAGTTTTTAACTGTTCCAACTCTAGCTGTTTAACTCTTTTCTGCAAATAAAGCATTTCCCCTTGAATACAGAAGTGCTCTTCCATATACGTTACTTGTGGATAGTGTTTTGCTATCAAGCAATCTATATTTTGAAAAATAGTATAAGACGCCGTAATACGAAATAGCCGTTCTGGTTCTTTAGCAGCAGTTATATATTTTCCTTGCAAAATTTCAGTCGTAAAACTTTCGCACACTACTTGCACTAAATTAAAGATCTGCTTGCTTAAATTACTGCAAAATGTTAATGTTGGAAGCTCTCTAGCTCTATCATCAAGTAATTTGTAGTAATAATATTTTTCAACCCTAGCTTTATTTTTTTCAATCAAATGGGCATAGTTTGTGATTTTCTTTTGGATAAATTCCAAATTTTTGTTAATCGATTCACGCCCTTTCACATGTTTAGCTATTTCCTCATCAAAACTTTTAACCTTTTGTTCATATCGCGCCTTTATGCTATTTATCATTTCTTCAATTGCTGTAAAGGCAGTAGATAAATAAAGTATATTTCCTTTTTTAGTGTTAATTTCTACTTGTAAAAGCTTAATTTCTTGATCAAGTTCAGTTTTAAACTTAGTTGCTAAATCATCAATCTCTCTATTAATCTCTTCTAACTTATTGGCACAGAATAATACCATATCCTGCTTCACTTTTTTCTTTCCCTCAATTTCTTCTGCTTGTGCTTGAAAACTTCTATTTTTGGCTAAAAGAGATTCAATAGAGAAATTCTTACTTAATTCATCTTGATTTATTTTTGATTTATCCTTGAAGACTGAATCTATAGTTGGCTGATCCAATTTTTTTGTTAATTGTGATCTTAGATTTTCACTTTCTTCCAAGATCATAGCTAAGTCGCTATTCAATTTTTGAAAATCAGCTTCTAACTTGCTACGCTCAATGATTAATTTATCTAGCTTATTATAAAAGTCATTTTCATTATCCTCAGCAAGAAATTTAGTGGCAATAATGAATTTGTCTATCTTTTGCTTTTCCTTAATTAGTTTATTTTCCTTCTCTAAAAGTGGTTTTAAATCGCTTTTGGCTTTGGCAAGACTTTTTTCATACTGAGCGCAAGTAGTATTCAAGCGATTTAGCTCTTCATTATGTTTAGTTTCATGCTCCTGTATAAATTTTGCTTTTTCTTGTGTATGGCGATTTAACTTTTGCTGTAGACTATACTTGATATTTCCAATATTTGCTTGTTTGACAAATAATTCGTTTATGCTAAGCTCCAAAATCTGGTTACGATCATCTAAACTTCTCTCATTAGAAAAATACGGTAGATATTCTGTAATATACGTTATTACCCTATCATCGGCCGCTACCAAATATTCTTCTATTTGTGTAATGAAATCTAGAAAGCATAACACTATATTAGAGAAAAACAAATAATAATCTATAACTGATTGACTTTCAAAGCTAGCTAATTCTAATTTTAAATTTTCAAGTTCAGTTATAAAACTATCAAAGAACTTTGGATAATAATAGCCAGCTTCAACAAAATCATTCTTAATGCCCATTCCCAATGCAAATTTATCAATATTATTTAAAGTATTTATAAATTTCAATCGAATAGTAACCAGATTATTACTTACTATGCACATGAAATTTTGGATTTTACTTGCATATTTTTTTCTATTTTCTTCAGCTATGAAGCTTGGTAAATTATCTTCAGGTAGTTCAATTAGATCTATTACAGAATTATTTTCCACCGATTTAGCCTGTTCCAAATTTGCATTTAAAGACTCAGCATTTTCAATTCTCTCTTCCACATGCTTCAAAGCCTTAGCAAATTCCTCCAGCTCAATTTCAATAGCATTTACAGGTAAAATTTCTGCTAAATCGAAATATTCTTTTTTTGCAACGTCCTCTATTAAAGGAACACTATAACAATTATCAGCAAAATTTTTATTAACCTCAGCATCATTGACTTCAATTTGAGCTACACCAGTTTCATTTTTGCATTCTTGTCCAGAATCTGGTTCTGAATTTTCGCTAGAGGCTTCCCCCGGTTCACTTAGCCCTTCATTCACGATTTCAGGCAACAATCGTGTTAAATCCTCTACAATAGGTAATGGCGACTCAGTAGTTCCAGCCGCTACTGTTAAACTAAGCTCATCCTGTTTTAGTTGCCCTTCCTCACTTACTTGTCCACTACCATTTTTTAGCAAACTAGTGTTGCTAGCTAAAGGAGGCTTGGTACAAGTAATTTTTGAAGAACTGAATAATTGATTTAAATATAGCAGTTTATTTTTAGTTTTTGTATGTGATTCACTCCAGCCTGTACGCATAAGATTTTTTATAAATGCAGCAATCTCATGGTTTACATAAAAGTTACTTTTAAAAAAATAAGAGGGCTTTGCTTCAAAAAAATTAAAATTAATTTGTGGATTATTGTCTAATTCTATATTTCCATTTGGCAGATTACTACTTAGTACATCATTAATTGCAAAGATTAATTGTTCTCCAATATCTTTACTGAGTTCTTCAATAGCCTTTTCACCCATCAATACCTTAGTAATCGCATATATATCGACATTCATATCTGAAGATTGTGCAAAATCGGAGAAAACTTTTATTATTTTTGTAGTTGTGTCCCAGTTCTTTTGAATGGTATCTGATGCTTTGGCAGGGTCAATTTGTTTCCATCTGCGGTCTAAATTTTCGGTATCTGATTTATTCTTAGGCCGGGTAAAGCCACAGCAAAACCATTGTGTAAAATTAAGCATGGGCCCCTCTTGTCTATATTGCTTCTGTAACAAATCTGAAAATTTCCGGAAGATTGAAGCAGCTTTGTATAAGTTCATCTATTACCTTATTATTACTAAAACCATTATTAGATTAGGCTGGAGCATTTATATATATAATGACTGACCAGATTTTGGCAGATGCAAAGATTTTCGTAGCTAATTAACCTATCGGTATAAAGTTTAAAACATGAAATGAAAAAATATTATCCTTAACGCCCAAACTTGCTGAGCTTAGTTAATAGTTAAACTAGTATTAATAATACATTAGTTGGCCCTACTGATTAACCACAGCAAATTCGAATATATTTAAATTATCCAAATTCTGATAAATTTTCAACTAAAATTTTTTGTGGCTCTTTAAATATACCTTTTTTACAACAATTGAAACCTGTTTTAGTAACATTTCACAACACAAAACCTTAGTTAACATTCGATGATTTTTCATAATGCAATGCTTTATCGAAAATTTTGGGTTTATGAAGGGAGCTTAACAATAAAATCAACTATTTAACAAATAAAAATTTTCGAAAATTAATTTTATTTCAAAGTGTTGGATTGTTACTGCAAATTATAGTATGTGATGTTACGCACGCTAATAAAATTTAATATGCTTTAAAATTCACATAAATCAATTAACCATTTTAATAAATTCTATTATTTTGCCAAAAAAGGTGAAAGTGCGTAACATCACAAAGTAATATGATTACTTTGTTGATTGCTTACTTCATTCATTAATGAGGCATAGTTTTCATTCAGATATCGGATAGTTTCTTGCTCTTTTGAATTTCTTAGTATACTCACTGCCTTTTTACAAATCTTCTGCTCTTCCGACGTAAGTTTATTATTGGAATAATCTCCCTGAAGCCGTGTTAACAATTCTAGAGTTAACTTGTCATTGAAATAGATAGTTGAAGTTGTACAATAAGATTTATATGGTAATGTAGCTTGTAGCAAAAGATGGATTAGGGCGCTTCTTCGGAACTTTTCTGCACTAAACCTTAGCTCTTCACCAGCTCCAGGAATATCTTTAAGAAGATTTTCCTTATCATTAATAATTTGTAAGGCAATATGCCGCTCACTTAAAAAGCCATCAGCATCAAATTGACAAGCTAGATAAAAAGCATCCATTATATACGCTGTACGGCTTATATCATCTAAGTGGCCACCAAGTTCTTCGTCTACTAGCATCCTTAATATTTCACTGGCAAAGACTCTAGTATGGCCTCGCTTATCCACAAAATTCAAATAGGCATTTAGAATTTGGCAAACTAGTTCATTAATAAAATTTTTATCCACGTCTGAAAGATGGATTCCATTCTTTTCTGCTTGGCTAACTATTTCACGAATAAATTTCTTTGTATGATACGTTGCTGTGGTTAAATGTGTACGCGCGTCATTAATAAGCGTAGAATTTGATCTTTGCGTTAACAAATGATTAATTTTAGCCTTGATGAAAGCGTTTCTTTCCTCACTAGATAAACTAAAATACTTCGTAGTCTCATGGTTTGGGGAATCGAGATTTGTGTGTAAATTGACTAATTGCTCTGTGATCTCAAGGGTTTGATAATCACTGTGTAACGGTTTACTATTACCGCTTAGGATTGCCTGTTTGATTTCCGTTAGATACTTATCAAGATGTTCTTTACCAATAATTTGTTCTTGCAGAGATAGATCCTCTATTGCTAAATCATATAATTTAACAGAATTAATTTCCTCTAACTTAATTTTTTGGATTACCCGACAATATATTTCGCTACGCGTATGAGAAACCTCACGCTGAAAAAAGAACCAGGAGCATCGGCGTTCTTGCAAGTCTGGCAAATCAGTGTCTTCATACCACGATTGGGCTGCTTTAATAATTTTATTTTGCTTGTTTTTTAGTAGAATATCGTTATTTTTCCACCAGGCTGTTAAAACTTGTAAACACATACTACCTCCAAAAAACAATCAGGCCTTTAATACCAGACATTTTTTTCCGACGCAAAGCACAATAGGGATTAAGCTTTAAAGAAATATGATAAGTTATCTTCAAGTAAGCTTGTGAGTGACATTTCTGTCCAATGATAGTATTTTATATAATTCTTCGAATAAATAAAAAAAGCGGCAGTAAGTTGCCGCTTTTTTTATTTATAAATAATATAGGCCTAAGAACCTAATTTAGCTTTAGCAGTCGTTATACACTCGTTTGCCTCGCGTGAATAGCGCATTTCTTCATATTTACCGTCCTGGTTTGGTAACGATAGTGCTTTTTGGCAGGCAGTCAAGGCATTTTGATAATCGCGGGTTTTAAGATAATACTGGCCTAGAAATACCCAGTTATTTCTAAATTGGGGTGCCTTATCAGTCGCAGTTTTAAGTAGCTCAATCGCTTTATCATAGCTGCCGCCAAATAAGCCAGGCAATTCTTGGTAGTAACGACCTAAAATCCTGCTACTACCGTACCATTGATAGCTTGGATCAATCGCAATTGCTTGTCTTAAAGCCGCCATACCATCTTTAGCATTTGAAGCTGAGGCTAGAATACCTTTAGCTAAACCATAACTGCCAAGATCGACAGCATACCAATACTGCCCTTCTACACCGTTAGGCTTTTGGGCAATGGCAATTTTCCCGGCTTTGACGCCATAATTAAATATTTTTACGCCAGCAGATGAAGAAACGAATTCTTTTTCACCGATGCCATAATTACCAATAAAATAAACTAGCCTGGCTGTCTTCCATGCTGTTTCATAGTCATAAGGCAAATCAGGCTGAGTGTTTAAATAATCTGCAATGATTTTCTGGTTGGCTAAATCTTCGCGATTAGCCCAACAATAATCAATCAATTTAACTGTCAGCGGACTACCTTTGGCAATTGCAAACGCTTGACTGGTAGAATCAGCATTACTTGTTGGCATTGCAGCCACACTAGGAGTCGGATCTGCAGCAAATGAGTTTAAGGTACAACCTAACAAAATCATACCGGATAAAATAACTTTTTTCATGTTAGTGTTCCTCTTTTTTAGAAAAATTCATAACCACGATAAAGAATAAAGGTACAAATAATGTGGCAAAACAAGTTGAACCTATCATACCACCAATAATCCCATAACCAACTGAATGCTGAGAGTTTGCACCAGCACCGGTGGCCGTTGCTAAAGGAACGGCCCCTAGGATAAATGCTATTGATGTCATAATAATAGGTCTAAACCGAACTTTTGCAGCATGTAGGGCCGCATCTTTATAGCTCATATTTTCTTTCCTAACACCTTCGATCGCAAATTCAGTAATCAAAATTGCATTTTTTGCGGATAACCCGATCAAAGTCAGCATACTTACTTGGAAATAAATATCATTTGGCTTATTGAAAATAATCAAGGTCAAGGCAGCCCCAAGCAACGCAAATGGTAGCGCCATCATAATAGCCAGCGGTAAAGCCCACATTTCGTATAATGCTGCAAGGATCAAGAATACCATAATAATCCCGAGGCTAAATGCAACCGCTGATTGGTTACCAGCCAGGTTTTGCTGGTATGAAGGCCCAAACCATTTAATTGCATATTTCTTACCTAAGGCTTTAGGAACGGCATCACGAATAACATCCATTACTTCGCCACTGGTACGGCCAGGTTTTGGATTAACAATTATTTGACTAGCCAAATAGTCATTCAGACGCGTCACTACTTCAGGCCCATTCTGATACGAAAATGTAGCCAAGCTTCCAATTGGAATCATCTTACCATCACGATTTTTGGCATATACTTCATTTAAAAGCTCAGGGCGATTCCTAAATTTATATTCACCTTGTAAAATTACCCACCACAAGTCATCCCATTTAGTGAAGTAGTTTACATAATAGGTACCATAAACTGCCTGCAATGAATTAAAGATAGCTGAATAATCCATGTGATAAATATATGCCTTACGCGGGTCAACGTTAACATTGATTTGTGGCGTTTGCACATTATACAACTGGGCTGCTGAACCAACCACATCCGGGTAATTCTTTTCAAGATACTGAACCAGCGTTACCCCATCATCATGAATATTTTGAACAGTAATCCCCGGCAGCGAGGTTTGCAAATAGAAAGTAACGCCACCGGTTGTACTCATCCCACGAATCGGCGGCTGGTTAAATGCAAAGCCGGTAACCCGGTGATTTTGTTTTTGAATTGCCATCGTCTGGTTTATGGCCGCATCTACGTCTTGGTCGGCATCAGGCCGCTCTTCATAAGGTTTTAAGATAATACTCATAGTTGAAGTATTCGTCTTAATAGCACCATTATCGACTGTATCGACGCCGCCTAAGATCGCTATTCTTTCGACCATCGATACCTTATCCATAATTTTTTCAGCTAAGTCAGAAGCCTGGCTAACATTATAATTGATAGAACCAGCTTCATTGACATGGATAGTATCATAATAGTAGCCCATATCCTCTAACGGTACTAATCCGGTCGGGATCTTGGCAAAACAGCAGACTACTACTACCACTACCGCTGCCCAGATGGTCATAGCCATTTTGGCATTATCGATAATCTTGGTTACTAAGGACATATAAAATGCCTGAACTTTTTCAAACCCGCTATTAAATTTATCAAAAAACCAATAGATCCATTGTAACGGTTTGAAATTTGAGGTATGTTTTTGGCCATGTTTAACATTACGGAGGAAGATTGCGCATAATGTTGGCGTCAAAGTCAGTGCGACAATACCCGAGAGTAGAACCGAAATCGCTATCGTAACAGCAAATTGCTGCATTAGCACCCCACTAAAGCCACCAAGGAAAGCAACGGGTACAAATACGGCATTTAATACGCAAACTACAGCAATTACAGGAGCGGCAACCTCTTCCATCCCTTTGATGGAAGCTTCGATTGAATTAAGCCCTTCTTCACTCATTAAACGCTCGACGTTTTCAAGGACCACAATCGCGTCATCAACCACAATACCAATGGCAAGAACCATCCCAAACAAGGTCAGGGTATTGATAGAAAAACCTAGTGCAAAAGTTCCGGCAAAGGTTCCAATAATTGCAACAGGGATTGCCAACACCGGGATAATCGTGCCTTTCACGTTTTGGATAAACAGCATTACTACCATAAATACCAGAATAAAAGCAATGATTAAAGTGGAAACAACCGCTTCTACCGACAAGATCACAAACTCAGATGAGTCATAATGGTTATAAAATTCAATACCAGCTGGCATATGCTTTTTGGCTTCATTTAGCACATCCATATATGCCTGTTTAACCTTAATCTGATTTGCACCAGGAACCAGATAAAGTGCGATACCGGTTGCCGGAATTACTTTTACTTTACCGGTATCTTTATCACGTACTACCATCTGTAAATAAGTTTGATAAGCCTGGGCATCTAAAGTTACCCTGGCGACATCTTTGAGTCTTACTACTTGGGCATTGCTTTCATTTGCTCTTAAGACAATATTTTGAAACTGTGATTCTTCGGTCATATAACCAGGGGAATTAATCACAAAGTTAAATTTTTCGTTGCCAGACATTGGTGCTTGGGCATTTAAACCAACGGCATATGGCCAGTTTTGGTCATTAATTGCATTAGCAATATCCTTAACGCCTACATCATAATACTGCATTTTATTTGGATCTAGCCATACCCGCATTGAATACTGGCGTTGACCCATTACGCTAACTACCCCTACTCCGGGAATTTGTTCTATGATTGGATACAAATAACGCTGGACATAGTTGCTGATAAATAGCTGGTTTGGCGTACCAGTTCTTGAGAAAAACGGTGTTACTATGAAAAGGTCGGGGTTTTTCATACGCATTACTACACCTTGCGCTTGTACCTGGGAAGGCAACTGCGGCATCGCCGTATTAATCCGGTTTAATGCATCGGCTTCGACTGACTGTAAGTTGGTGCCAACATCAAAATAGACATTGAGAGATACCGAGTTATTCCCATTGGCACTAGCAGACTGCATATAAATCATTCCAGGGACACCAGACATTTGGTCCTCAATCGGAGCTGCAACCGCATTGGCGATTGTCTGTGAATTGGCCCCAGGGAATGCTACCGAAATATTTAAACACGGCGGAACAATACTTGGATATTGTTCAATCGGAGAAACCGACATAGCCACCAGGCCAGCTAATGTAATGATGATCGAAATCACCATTGACAATACTGGACGTAAGATAAAAAAGCGACAAAACATTAAAAAACCCTTACTCTTCTGATTTAATTATTTCTTTCGTTATTAATATTTACCTTGATAAATATTTGCTGCACTTTCTATCTTAACTGCTTGGTTTTTGTTAGATACATAACCAGAGGCATTTGTCTTAGCTGGAGTAACAACTTTTGGTGCAGATGCAACCGTTGGATTATTTGGATTAGTTGATGCTTGGTCAATCGATTTATCAATAGCAATTTTATCTCCAACCATTACCTTAACTCCACCAGCAGTAATCACTTGCATACCATCTGTTAGCCCACCTTGGATAATCCATAGAGGCCCAGCCATTGGACCAGTTTTAACTGGCTGTTTAGCCACTTTACCATCTTTAACAACATATACAAATGAACCTTGGTCGTCCCTAAATACCGCTTCTTGAGGTACCGCATAAGAGCTCTTATAGGTAACTCCATTGAGGTAAATATGCACAAATTGTCCTGCTAACAGCTGATTTTTTAGATTTTTGTTATCAACATACGCCCGCATATTCCAAACACCATTCTGTAAGCTAATACGGGTATCAGTAAATTGTACATATCCTACATTATTCATCATGGTGCCATCGGCGAGCTGGATATCAGTCCTGAATTTATATTGCGGCGGTACACTCAAAACACCTTGATTAACTCCATTTTGAATAGCCAGCCGATCATTTTCAGGCATTGAAAAGGTAATATACATATCATTAACTGAGTTTATCTGGTTCATTACAGTTTGCCATGCGGTTACCATATTACCAACTGTAACTTGACGTTCAGCGATATAACCATCAGCTGGCGACCTAACTACTGCATATTCCAGATTTAATTTAGCAGTATTAATATTTGCCTTATCAGTTTCAACATTACCTACTGCCGCCTGGTAATTAATGGTTGCTGTTTCAAGATCCTGTTTCGATACGGCATTAATCGCATACAATTTAACATAACGATCATAAATAGATTTGTAATTTATCATTGCTGCCTGATCTTTGATTAATTGGCCTTGCGAATTTTGCAAATCTAATTCAAACGGGCGTGGATCAATCTGATATAAAGGAGTATCTTTTTTAACATAAGTACCCTCTGTATAATACTGTTTATAAATCGCGCCACTAACACGAGGAATTACAGGAAAATCAACAACCCCTTGAACCATTGCTGGATAATCATAAACATACGGAACATTATACGAATGCACAACTTGTACATCCACATGTTTAGCCATATCAGGTTTAGCCTTCTCTTTTTTTGAGCAACCTGCCAGCACTATACCGGCAGCTATCAGAGGAATTAATATTTTTTTCATGTATTCACGTTCCAACAAAAGTTTTAGTAATCTTACTAATCTACTTACATTCCGGGCACATTTGCCCAGCAAGAAAACTATACCCAATAATAAGAGAAAACTGAATTATCTTCAGAACCAACAATTATTAAGTATATGTACCTAATTTACACTAATAATGTTATCCTATAGCTAACTTGTTATTCATTCCATCTTATACAAAATTAGATTAATTCATTTAAGGATAGATAAAGTTTCGTTTAAACAACTAAGCCTACACTAGAACCCAAACATAATTACCGCTTGTATAACCTACTGAAATGATATACATTTAACCAAAACCCCGCAATCAGTAACAAATAAATTTTCCGTTATTAATTAAGAATATTAAGTTTATTCTATTTACAAAATACAAATAATCGACAATTTTATCATAAGTATCTAGCTGTGATAAAATAATCAACTCAAAAAATGATTTTAATATTGGGTCCAGAATGCAAAATCAAGCTCTTAACCGATGTCTAATATTTATTGCTTTAATCGCACTTTTTGTAATTCCTGAATTAAATAATGTCCATTATGATCCTCAACCTCAGTTTTGGGCTGAAATCACGGCAGCATGGGCAATTGTGGGATTATTTGTATTTGTTTGTTTTCGTTATGAAAAAATTTCGCTACCGAGCGTGACTTTGCCGTTATTCATATTTGGCTTATATATGATTATCCAGCCACGGCTGGTTAATGTTGAATTCCCGGGCTTAAATTATGTTACAGCTATCGAAATGCTAATATGCATTATACTTGCTATTAGTATTAATACACTTAAAGAACATATTGGCCTGGTAAGTTTGGTTACTGATCTTTGCTATGCCCTTTTGATTGGTGCAATTTTACAAACCTTAATTGGCTTGATCCAATATACTGGGACCTATAACCATTTTGGAAGTCTGATTTTCTACGACCCTTCCCACCCAACTACCAACATCTTTGGACATTTTGGTCAGCGTAATCACTATAGCCATTATATTTGCTGGGCTACTTTTGGGGCAATTTACTTGTACCACCAAAGAAAAATCCCAAATACATTTTTTTACCCTCTTATCTTATGGCTTAGTTTTAGCCTAACAATTGCCGGCTCAAGAAGTGTATTCATTTATTTCGGCCTAGCTTTAGTCATAAGCGCGTTATATTATATAATTAAGCCAAATCGGGCAAAGCGCAGGTGGCTTAAGTTGGTATTCATATCGGTAATTGCATTATTTGCTTTCGAATTTTTTTACCCATTAGTTCATCAAGCCTTTGCCAGCCATAATAATATTAATTCAGGATTAGAGCGGATCGTCAGCGATAGCGCAACAGGCCGCCGCGGCATTGAATGGGAAAAAGCGTGGATTGTCTTTAAGGAATATCCTTTATGGGGATATGGCTGGAATGAATTTGCCAAACAGAGTGTCCTACTTCACCATCTATTTCCTAATGCAGCGGCAAATGATGGTTTATTTACAAATTGCCATAACTTAATTCTTCAGCTTTTAGCTGAAACTGGAATAGTCGGCACCTTAATTGTAGTAACTGGAATTTTATTAGCAGTATATCGGATAGTTAAATGCTCTATCACCGTTGAAACTATTGTTTTATTATGTATGTTAAGTACAACTCTTGCCCACAGCATGAATGAATACCCGCTTTGGTATATGTATTTCCTTGCAGGGTTAGTAACATTTTTATCAGTTGATAAACCTCTATTTACGATCAGAAGCAATCTGGTTTGCCTAATTAGCGCCCTTCCTCTGGCCGCTTTGGTTTATTCGATGATAGTAAATAGTATCATTTTTGATAACATGGTTGATTACTATGATACCCCAGATGACCAGGCAAGCTTTAATAGCCAGGCACATTATCTCCAAAACTTGGTTGATCATAATGTGTTATGGTCATATTTCGCAATTTATAGTCTCGATAATTATATCGATGTTGATAATCAAATGACTAATAAACTGTTTGACTTAAAAACGCAAATGTCATACACCCGTAGGTTTTGTAATTTTCATCCATACCCCGATACGTTACTAAAAGAAGCTAAATTAGCCTGGAATCTTGGCGATAAGCCAAGCGCCTACCAATTAGTTGATACTGCAGTGCTGGCTTTCCCGGTTTATAAGGCAAGTTATCTTGACACCCTTAAAGCTAAAAAATACAACCTCCTGCGTGCAACAATTAAATAACCGCTAAGGTTATGCAAAATAACGGAATTAGGTATTGATTATCCGATTTAATAAAAATGCTGATTGATTTATAACTCAAATCTTCCGCATCTAAGATTTTGTATTACTCGTTTGCGATTTGTTGATAAACTCGCTCTACTCAAACAAATCAACAAATCACGCAAACTTCGTAAACAAAATCTAAGATGCTTCATAATTCGTATAAATCAATCAACATATTTACTAAATCGTTAATTTTTGCAAATTAAGTGTAAGTACATGACCATCAGTTAATATATCATTAAACCTTCCCTGCCTTATGTTTTGAAAAACATTTTTAAAAAATATGCAATATAAAATATTAAAACAATGCTACAATAGTCGTTGATAAAATAGTAATTTATTAACTTAGGATAAAGCATGGTAGATAAATATAGCACTACTTTATTCAAGCGCGTACGTGAAGGCAACATCCCTGAAGTTTTATCATTATTAGCTAAAGGGGCGGACGTAAATGAGCCCATGCCAATGGGCCGCACCGCGCTGATGCTAGCTTGTGAAAATGGTAATCTTGAAATGGTGAAATTACTCGTTGATCATGGTGCTAATATTCACAGCAAAGACTCAGTTCGTAAAGTAAACTCCCTGATGTGGGCATGTGAATTTAACCATCCCGATGTGGCAGAATTCTTAATCGCTCGGGGCATAGAAGTAAATATTCAAGGGCATGTCATGGGGTTGACGCCCTTAATGGTTGCCAGCCGTTTTGGCTATACAAAAATAGTGGAAATATTATTAAAAGCCAATGCCAAAGTGGATCTAATTAACCGCTCACATTATTCTACAGCATTAATTCTCGCTACTCGTTACGGCCATCTAGATACAATAAAATTATTACTTAGAGCGGGCGCCGATCGCCAAATAAAGACTATTAAGGGGGAAACTGCGCTTGGAATTGCTATTGCTTATGGTCATAGCCAGATTGTAGAATTATTAAGCGACAGTAACAAGCTCTAACCGAAATTAAAGCTCCAGATTAGAAATTTCTTCAATTGGAACTGCAGTTATTCTTTCATTAAGTTTGAATTTTCTACTACCCGGATAAATTATTGTTATTGATTCCAGGTTAAGTTCTTCCAATGCAATTTTCATCGATTGAGTTACTTTGGGAGCCTCTGATAGTTTAACCTCAAAACCATATTTTTTACCATCTTTTAATACTAATAAATCTAATTCAGCTTGATTATGGGTAGCCCAGAAATAACAAGACTCTGCTGGTATATTATATTGCCTGATTATTTCCTCAATAGCAAACCCTTCAAATGAAGCACCGGATTTAGGGTTTCTAAAAATATCAATATAATTATTTATTCCTAGGGCATAATGTAACAATCCACTATCTCTGAAATATATTTTTGGGCTTTTAACTTGGCGCTTATTGATGTTCTCATGCCACGGCTTTAATATTCTCAACATAAAACTGTTTGCCAAAAATGATATATATTTTTTTATCGTTGGTTGGCTCAAGCTAAGAGATACCGCTAATTCTGAATTATTCCTTAACTTCGTTAAGTGAAAAAGGTGTAACCTCGATAAACGTGATACGTCCAGCAAGGCTTTCAGAGGATTGATTAATAATATCGCGTGACGCACTGCCTAAAATCAGATACTGTTGATCCAAATTTTCATCATTAAGATAGCGTAAATATGGAAATATGTCTGGTTTTCGCTGAATTTCATCTATAATAATCAGCCCATTAAGTTCGGGCAATACCATATCCGGATTTTCGAGAGCTCTTAAATCCGCCGGCTTCTCCAAATCAAAATAGTTTGATTTAGCCCAATCTATACCTTTAATAGACATGAATTCACGGGCAAGTGTTGTTTTTCCACACTGGCGTGGGCCAAGTAAACAGACAATTTTAGTTACCCGAAAAGCTCGAGTAATTTTTTCCAATAAAAGCTGGCGGTTGATCATCCTAGTGAGCCTTAACTAAATTTAATTGGCATTTTACCATGAAATTTTAAATTTACAATTTGAGATTTCATGGTAAAAACATTATTAAACTTTTTCTTTTTCTGTAGTTGATGATTCAAACGATTTATAACCGCCGGCTAGCTCCTGGTATAACCGCACAACTGTAACTAACTGTTGCAGCTTGTCCTGGTTTATATTAATCTGCATACGATCGAAGGCAATTTTGCTATTCAAAGTATCCATATAACTTTGAATACCTTTTTTATAAAGGTTATTATTCAAATCATAGGCTTTAGCAAGATGTTCGCCGGACTTTTGACTTTGTTTAAACTTATTTGCCATTCTCTCATTAGCTGATATAGCGTTGGTAGTATCCCGTAAAGCTTTTTGTAAAGTATCGATATAGTTATAGTAAGACACCTTTTCCAGCCCTTTTGCTTTGGCAATCGCCCCCAGCGCCGACATTTTGAAAGCAGGAATCCGGAGTATCTCATCATTAAAATTAACCGAATTTTGCAGTATCGGAGTTGGAAAATAATAGCCATTTGGTACAGCTGCTGTTGGGCCGCCAATATAGTCAAGCTGAATTGTCGGCAACAGTTGGCTGGCAGCGATGCCAATTCCTTCATTAGAAGCTCTTAACCGATTTTCAGCCATTTGCATATCGGGGCGATTTTCAAGCACTGTCAGCGGCAACTGGCCTGGAATGATTTTATCATTATGGATTTGAATAAAACTCACTGAACTAGCAATTTCTCCTGGGTTCTGATTAATTAAATAACGTATTGAATTACGACTAAGAATAATATTTTGTTCTACTATCTCTTGTTCGCCACGGATTTGACTTACCTGAGCACGCAATTCTTCAACATTAATTTCCGAACTAATCCCAGACTTATAAAGTTTTTCTGAGATGTCCGCTAAGTGGCTGACATCATCGGCAAGATTCTGTAATAATCTTTTATGTTCAACTTCGGCAAGATAAGTAAAGTAACTTGCACTAACTTGGGATATAACGGTTAACTTAATCGCATCGTCTTCAGCCTTGGCTTCTGCTAGTTCATATTTAGCTTTTTTCTGTTCTTTGATCTGGCTAAAAATATTTATAGTATAGCTTGGTGCTATCAATGCCAGTAACCCAGGGAATCCGGTTGCCGGATTATTAGAATAACCAAGTAACACATTGATATCGGGGATCCAACCAAATTGGATACGCTTTAGTTCGCCTTCAGCTGCCTCAATGTGAGCTCGCGACATATTTAGGCTATTATTAGCATTTATACTGCTTTCAATCAATTGATTTAGTAGCGGGTCATTGAAACCCTGCCACCAGGCTAAATAAGGTAAGTTTGCTTGACTTGACTCGATAAGATTTTTATTTGCCACTGACCATTGGTTGGTAACGGCAACTTGAGGCTTTTGATATTTTGAGTTATAGGCACAGCCCGCAATAATAAACATAATCCCAAGTAAGCTAAATCGAGCCCCCTTAAAACTGAATTCTTTAATTATGTGCATCAAAAATAACTCCTGACTGAATCTTAAGTGCCCTGACTTCGTTTAATGACCGTTCAAGGGTGGCTAAATCATTTACTACTTGCTTATATAATTGCTGATAATCATATTTTAAATAACGTTTTGTATGATAAGCTGAATAAAGCGCTTTTATATTTATGAAAATTTTATTGGTTAGCTCTACAAATTGGTTAAATTCTTCGCCAACTACTTTTTTGGATGAATATTCAAAACTGCTATTTTTAATTAACTGATTTACTTCGGTTAAACTACGATTTAATTCAATACAAGATCTAAACCACTGACTACGTGATATCTTGCCGTGATTTAATAATTTTACCAGCTTTTCTAAATCTTTTACCACATGAGCTTGGGTATCATAGATAAAACGCTTCATTAAACCATATCGGCTAAATACAAAATACTCAAAACCCAAACAAATGGCGAATGCTATTATCGTACACACAATATAATCAATTATGAAAAATGTAATAGATGACTGGGAATGGGAAGCGAAATAACCAGTTCCAATTACGGCAGTATTGACAGTAAACACTGTTGGTATACTATATGCCCTACCTACTAAGAAATATGCAAAAAAAATCGTTAATGGAATCAATAAAATTAAAGTTCGGTAGTCCAAATGGCCAAGAAACCAAAGAAGATAGCCGCTAAATAGACCCAACACCATCCCCCAAAATCGATGGTGCGCGCGAAATAACGTAGTACCATTATCAAACCCGGCATAAATCATCATAACCGCGAAACCGGTCCAGCCGGCTTGCGGATAATGAAATAATTCCTGTAGCAAAATGGTAAACCCAAAAACGATACAGATATGTAAGCCACGCATTGCCCGATAGCTGAATTTTTGCTGGATTAATTGTTTAAACATAAGTTATTCCAACTTTTCATAAGCTGATAAATTAAGTGCAGTTCATAAGTTTCATCAAATAAGTGGTGATCATTGGCTGGTATTGTGACAGGTATACGCTCTTTACAACTTTCTTTTAACAATAAAATGTATCTATGAAGTGAAGCTATATAGGGAAGTTTGATTTGTTTCTGAAATGTTGCTAAGTAAGAAATCGACATGACTAAGTCAAGGCAGATAAGATTTATCTTTAATACACTGTAATACGTCATTTTCCTTGGCAGCATTTTAGCAAAGCGATCCATTATCAATGTACCACTAATAACTTTAACGGTTAGATCTTCTCCCCGTGCTAAAACTTCCGTCATAGCTTCTAGCTCGGATAAAACATTTAGAAAGCCTCTTCGCCAACTTAGATAATAGTAAATTTTAGGAAAGAATAACAAGCCAGCACAAATTAAGGCTGTAGCAACAAGTGACTGCATTGCATGATTAACCGCAATATAGAAATTACTGTCACGATTACCATAGATTAAAGAATATGCTGCCAGGCTAAACATAATAGGCGCTGAAATAAGCAAGCTCTTATATTTATTAACTGCAAGAATATAAGTAGCTAAAGTAAAAAAGAATACAAAAAAGATAAAAAAAGTTTTATAGGTAGAAAAGACACCAAATAGAAAAATGCTAATAATGCTGCCGAGCATTGTGACTAAGAATAACACATATTTTTCAGTAAGCGTCCTGCCTACTAATTCACTGGCAAATGCAGTTAGGGGTACATAAAAATAGTAAAAATATGGGTTAGGCACAGTATAAATGAAATTAAAACAAAATAAAATCTCTAATACAAATACTGCTTTAAGGCCATTAGTCCGATGTTCTAAGAATGGATCGTATTTTTCTACCCTATCTTTTAATGTTGCTAATAACCGCATTTAATTATTTCTTTGTAGAAATATAAACATACGCACTAGCTCCAGGATTTAATGGATAATTTGGGTCCGGGTCCAGTATCTTAATTTGTACCGGAAAGCGCTGCGGCAATAGCAGCCATTCATTTTCATTTTGGACTTTTTGTAATTGGCTTTTTGCAGATGTATTCTGCCTGTCCGCTGCCCATAGGGCATTTACAACTACCCCATGAAAAATTTTATCAAAGTAGTACATTCGCAGAATTATGTATACGTGGTCTCCTACCCTAACTCGCCTTAGGTCGGTCTCATTAAAATTGGCTTGAATATAATAGTTAGACGTATCTATAAATGAAAAAACTGGCTCATGTATTTTAACCGGTGTATTTGGAGCAATATACATATTATCAATTACGCCATCACTAGGAGCCCTAACTACGGTTAGATCCAAATTCACCTTAGCATTCTCCATTTTGGCTTTTAAGCTTTGAACCATTGCTTGTTGCTCTGCTACTTGAGCTTTCAGTACTTCAACTTCCTGCTCAATTGATGTAAGCTTATTGGTTAATGTTGCTACATCATATGAGAGTTTCTTAACTTCAAGTGCTGAAACAGCTTCAGCAACACTATGATCTTCTTTAAGACTTAATTCATACTTTGCTTTATTAAGTTCAGCTTCCGTGGATTTAACGATGGAATTAGTTTTTGCAATTTGCTTTTGTAAAACAACAATTTTATTTAACCCTTGCTGGTATTCAGAGGCTGCCTGCTGATATGCTAAGCGATAGGGTTCCTGGTATACGGTAAATATGGCTTGATCTTTCTTGACCGACTGACCATTTTTAACATTAATTTCAGTAATGAACCCTGATACATCAGCTGCGACCGGAGTAATATTGGTAACAACAAAGGCATTGTCAGTAAAGGGTATCATATATGAAAAAAGATGGTAGACGCCTATAACGACAGCAATTATGATGACTATAATTGGTAAATTCAATTCATTTTTAAGTATTTTAAGAGTTTTCGGCATTTAAAATCCAAGGCAAAGTTAATCCATATTATTTTAAAATTACACAATTACATTTAGAAACATAACTGTACAAATTAGCATTTTTTTGATTTTATTCAGAAATACGAATTTAGTAAACGTGTCCGGTACTGAGAACATCTGTAATTAAGTGATATTAATTATAACATAGAGATAAACACATTTTATAAACATTATACTATTCACGAAACTAAATAATATTTATTAATATGTTTATTATATTTTTAGATTAGCATATCCCTATTACTTTAAGGTAAATAGGCTACTTATTGTGCATATAATCAATAAAACCTTCAAAAAATCCACTCATAATGTACTTCAATAGTAGATAAAAATCACAGGTCTATCTCTACAATTCGGCCACAGCTATAACTTAATAAAGTAACTGCAAGAATCGAACAACATACAATTGCTATTTGTTACATATTGTCTTAATATTAATACAAATAACCCATAGTGCACGATACCGATGCACTCTAAATAAATGGGATGAAAATTTATAGAAATTTTGAATTTAATAATTTATTATATTTTAAAGTTATTTGAGAGGTAAAAGTCATTTGGTAAAAATCGAAAAACTTTGCCTACCTGCGTTTAAATGCGTTAAAAGCTAAAGCAGATATTCGAATATCATGTCTTTTTTCGCCCAGAATTAAAGATTAGGCAACACAGCTAACTTGATTTTGTAATTAAAATTGTCATCAGAAATACTTCAGATTATTCAAAGTTGCTTATACATATTTTTGATTTTATGTTACTGTAAAGTTAAAAATGTAGTGAAGCTTAGCGATTAATTTGGAAAATATATATTCCCAAGATATAGTTAATTTCAGGCAATTGCTGAAGGCCTTCCTTTTAAATTATCTATATCCTGCCCACATAACTGAGAACAGGAGGTCTATCATGGCTTTAGTTAAATCTGCTAACACAAAACAAACATTTTTTAACTATTTATTACAGACAAATACAAATATTAAAAGCAAGACCTTTAAAGTATCTACGCGTACAAATAATTGCATAGATGAAATTGAAAAAGAAATAGTTATTGAACGTTCAACGCTAATGTTATTCAATAAAATATTTTTATCAGGGTTCGATAGTGAACAAATAGAAAAACAAAAAGCAGACATTTTAAGTAATGAAGTTGACCCTGCGAACAAAGACAGACTAAGTAAAATAATTGAGCTTTATTCACATTTGGTTAGCACCTCTGCTGAAAATGAAGCTAATAAAGCAATTGTAAATTCACTTTACAATTTAGATATAAATTTATTCAACACATTAACAACATTTCTATTTCATATAGGAGATGGTCAACATTTGCCTAATATCCATAATTTAATTCTTCAACGACCAGCAAATATTAATGCTGAGAAACTGGAATTATTATGCAAAACGATAAAAAACCGCTTAGGCTGTAGTGATCCTCAGGATGACACAGCACATAAAATCAATCCAGCTTTGAACAATACGCCAATAATTACTAATTTGACGCGTACCCATCATAAATCATTCCAACGTGATGACGAAAATTATCAAGAAAATATAAAAGTAATTATTGATCAAGCATTATATATGATCAAGGATTATAATAGCGATGAATTTAATAAAGTAAATCTCAACAACGCTCAAGCAAATGGTATACCTGAAAATAACGGAGCTGAAGCTGCTGAAAATACTGAACCCAAAACTCCAGCGCAACCAAGCGAAGAAACAGCAGAAAAAATTAGCAAAGCCAAATACCGGGTAATAATGCTTTTAAACCGTCAAAATGCCTTAGACCAAATTGCTAAAGGCGGCAATAAGAGCCTGCGCGAATTATATCATCCTGCAAGTTATGATCAGGAAGGAACAACAGAATTTATTAATAAATTCAATTTGGTAAAGTACATAGAATATACCAAAAGGCATCTAGCTGGCGGTATAATTAATTTGGGATCAACAATTTCGAGTAATGCCACAGGTTATGGTAATAATGAAATTGCTTTTCATGCAATTCATGGTGCAACCAGCTACGTTGATCTAACTGCTACCGGGATTAATGGAGCAGGACAATTAATTTCTGGCGGCATTGCAGTGGTTGCAAAATCCCTGACAGCAAATAATGCATTAAAAAATTATACAACCTTACTATTAGATAAGTATCTGCTTGCAGCCATACATGACTTATATGAAGCAGGTGGTTCGCTATCAGAAAAAGAGATACGCCAAATCGAGGCACGATTAGACACCCCGCGCAATAGCTGGTTTCCAGATTTCTTCTATGGAAGATTTAGGTTAACGACATCGCGAGCCAAAAACTTCAAGGCCCTATTAAAAGAAACAGAAGTAATTGTACAAAAACCCAAAAGCAAACTCCAAGCTTTATCAGCTCCTGATAGCAGTCCTAAAATATCTCGCAATATTCCCGAAGCTACTATATCAGACAATGTTGAAACGGCAATAACTAAGGAGAAGGAAGAAATATATGACATAAACAAACTAGCTGATACTAAAATTTTACCGGTAATAAATATTGAAGGATTGCAAGCCATCTTGGCTGAATATATTAATGGGGCAATGAATGATGAACTAAGTTTATTAAAACTAAGCAAATTCATCGATAGTTTATTCCTTGCATCAGATAGGGGAATTCTTGATGTATATAGTATTGCCCATAGTAGTTCCAATCTTGTTGAACAATGCAATACGAAAGATATAAACTTTTCAGAAAATATTTATAGGAAATTGGAAACCTTTTTCCAAGCCAGTTCTGAGCTGAAAAGTAATAGTTTAAATGATGAAAATGGTACCATAAGAATCGGACAAATAAATGAGGTTATCCGGCTTATTAACAACACTTCGTTTAGAGTAGGCTCACATGAAGGTAACCTATTTTCCCATTTACTTAATATGGCCAATCAAAAGTGTAGTAGTACTAAACTATATCAAGACCAACTTGAAGAAATGCTTGCAATTAATAGAACCTCGGATAAGAGCAAGGGTGCCTCTGATCCGATTAAAAAATATGAAACTCAACTGGGTGCTCTTAAGAACTCAGCATTTTTTAACCTCATGAAAGTAGCGAATACCCTTAGTTTATACTCCCAACCGTATATTTTAGAATTAAGAAAACTAAATACCGTAGACGATTTGAGATTTCATATCCAGAATGTCTTAATGGATACTCTAAAGAAGAGCGGGAAGCAAGATATTGCTCTAGACATCGTCCATATAATGGAAGAAATTTATAGCCGTGACCCAACTATTCTGACGGATAGCCAAAAAGAAGAGTTGGTTGCCTTAATCAAAACTGAGTATGAGCTTGGTTCCGCCGGCCAATTTGTTGGTACCCGAGAAAAAAGAAATACTCATTTGAGCACAACTTATAGTATTGTTTCATTATTTGCATTTGCTTTAAGCGGGGTTACCAAAGCAATTTTTCATGGAATGCATCCTGAATTAGGCCCTCACGATTCAGTTCCTGTTACGTTAATGTTTGGCAATGCAGCGCTTGGCTGGGGCCCTTTTGCAGCAGCAGGACCAATTAGCGATTCACTTAAAAGAGGCAACACCACAACCTATAAAAGTATTGGAACATCGTTAACAATAGACACTGTTAACGCCCTTAGGATTTTATATTATAATAAACAGTTTGAAAAAAACAAAGTGGAAGATAAGAAAGCTAGCCAAGTAAACAACAACGCTACCCCATCAATTTCTGTAGCTGCTCAAGTTAACAATAACTCTGTAGCAAATGAGGGAGTCAAAAATCCTCCTTTAGCTGATGTTCGTGCAATAGATAATACCCCAATTACTGATACTAATCCAAAAGGAAAAGATAATCTTAAAAATAATTCCAATCCTGCTTCAGAAGCTATTCAGGCCATCAATGAAAGCGAGTATCCAACCGCGACCATTGCTATTGAAAAGATCAAGAAAGCTCTAAAAGATAAGAATGTAGACACTATCATCGAAATCTTGAATTACTGCGCGAAAAGACCCAAATTTATTTATTGTATTTTGGTACACGAAACTAAAAACGGACTATTGCTTAATGAAATTATGGATTTAATAACTGCTAAAGAAAAGGAACAACCTGTTATTGGTCAAGACACCTTAAATAAATACAGGAATACCCTACTTAATCATTGGCGGGAAGGTGTTCTTACCTACATGTATAACTATAATCTGGAACGGATAACAAAACTTGGCATCATAAACAACGATAAACCAAGCCAAAGCCAGAATAGTGCCACAAGTGAAGAAACAGCAGGAAACTCCAACACTCCACAAAGTAACGTCACGGGTGACAAAATAAGCTATGAAGAATTCAAAATTAAGATGAAAAATCTAAGTTATTTTGAATTCTGTAAAATTATCAACCTCGAAAGAACAACCTTTAAAACTGCGCGCGAGGCTTTTTATGAGTATGCCCATGCCCTTGCCTTGATTAGCAATGAAGAGTCTATCGCCTCTAATAAATATAATACTAAACAAGCTGAGGAGGACGCTAAAAAATTTAAGCATCTGGCAGGAGTAATTGCCCGCGCCAAAGATGATCCGACCTCAGCCTGGCATGCGTTGCGTAAACGTAGCTTAAAGTCCGAGCTATGGTTAAAACTAATAGTCAAAATTACCGCATTCGTAGGCTGTGCCTTACTCACTACCGCCGCAATGGTAGTTGGTGGTATCTGCCACCCGCTAATCCCATTAATGATTGCAGTAATAATCCTAGTTGGGGTAATGCGTGGCGTATTGGCAACGGCATCAGACGATCTAGGTTATGGCAATACGGATGAATATCAAAGAGCGCAAAACTTGTTATGGAATATGCTACCCGATCCGGCTGAAAGAAAAAAACTGCAAGAGGTGATCAGAAAAGAAAAATCTAAACTTTATGATGATGAACTCATGAATGTATTAGACCAAGCAGAAACATTTTATTCTAATCCGGCTAATCTTAATCAAAAGTTAGTGATTAACCAAGGCGGTACAAAAGTTCCGCTAAAGGATTACTTGAAAAATGCAATTCCACCAGAACTTTCTGGTAAATTAACAAGCATTACCGAGCTCGCAAATAAGCTTAAAGCATTTGAAGAAAATAAAAATAGTGCCACTGAAAATATTTCTAAATGCCTATCTGACCTTGATAAAATTACTGAAGAAATTTTTCAGGTCTATGGCAGTGATAAATTTAACGCACATAAAGCAATGAGGATAATTTCAAGCTTATTTTTTGTCGCAGAGATTGATAATAAAACTAAAATTTATCTGCTAAACACCTTAACTTATAAGTTTTATCATCGTGAAACTGAAATAGCAAAAATATTATCAACCGAAAGAGGCTTTATGGCCCGCCACCAATACCTCATACCATCTATTGTTTTTGGCGGCCTTTCCGGCATTGGCTTAATTCCGCTATTTTTTATCGTTCCAGGTATTCAATTAATTTATCCAATAATTGCCGGTACTTTAGGTGATTTTATTGGCGGCTTGACTCTGGCTTACTTAAAGGATAAACACGAAAATTCGAGCACAACCGGGTTTCAATCGACAATAAACTTTAATTCAATCCTGCTCTACCAATTACTGCTAGAGGAGTCAGCCTTCCATGAGGCTTCAATTAATCTGGAAACCCAAAGTACTGATATATTAAAAGATAAGCCGGCTGAAGACCCTCAATATATCCGCAATGCCATAGCGATTATTAATTTAACCATTGGCCGGAAATGGACTAGGTTATTGGAATTTATTAAACTATTAAAAGCTGGCACTTCAAAAACTTTAGCCCATCGAATCCTACAGCAGAAAAAGATAAATGAGGAGCAACAAAAGGCTAATCAAGAGAAGGAAAAGCCAATAAGTGCTTTCCTAGATCCAGTTAAGCTAAAAATCATACCGTCCTAACTCCCAAGCAGGATTAATGATTTGCTCAATTTGGAGGCATCCACCTATTTAAGCGTAAGGCGTTGGTAATGACTGTCAATGATGACAAGCTCATTACTACACTTGCGATTACTGGGTCCAAGGTAATATGGAGCCACGGGTAAAATAGCCCTGAAGCTACTAATACGGCTAACAGGTTATAAATGAATGAACCAAACAAATTTTGCCGCATATTGATATTAATCGCCTGAGCTAAATTTATTGCTGCAACCGCACTATTTAGTGAACCGCTCATTAGGCTTATGCTGGCGCTTTGCATGGCGATATCGGTTTTGCTACCAATTGCAATCCCAACATCTGCCTGCGCCAAGCTTGGTGCATCATTGACCCCATCGCCAATAAACGCCACTATCTTGCCTTGCGCCTGGGCTGCTTTTATAACCGATACCTTATCTTGCGGCTTGCAATTAGCGAATACTTGCTTAATGTTCACCGATTTAGCAATATACTCTGCATTGGCACTATTATCGCCGGTTAACATAGCAACTTCAATTCCTAAGCCCTGTAATCTTTTAATTGCGCTGGCCGAATCAGATTTTAATTGATCGCTAATATCAACCCGCATTAATACTCTACCCTGCGAGACTAAATAAACTTGGCTAAAATGGTTATTTACCAATAATTCAGAGTCTTCGGTTACCAGTAGTTCAGCTTTGGCTTTTGATACAGCAAAATATTGCATATTATCGATTATCCCGGAGACTCCCTCGCCACTAAGCGATTTAAAATCGCTTAGGTTATAAGCCTTGGTTATGTCCGGCTGATACGCCAAAATTGCATACGCCAAAGGGTGTTCCGAATTTTGCTCAAGTGCTTTCAAAATAGCCAGGTAGTCATTGGCATATGGCGTTTTAGCATATTGTGCTGCCACTACTTGGGGTATCCCCTGGGTAATCGTGCCGGTTTTATCAATTAGCACTGTATCTAAGCGGTCTATGCTACTTAAACAGCTGGCGTCCTTAATCAAAATACCGGATTTTGCACCACGGCCAATACCAACCATTAAGGCAACTGGAATAGCCAAGCCAACCGAACATGGGCAAGCAATAATCAACACAGTCATAAAAGAACTAAGGCTATGGTATAGCTTATCACTGCCTATAAAGATAAACCAGAATATGGCGCTAATAATAGCAACCGCTATAATAGCTGGTACAAAATATTGTGCTATCTTGTCGGCCAGTATTGCTAATTTTGGCTTAGTTAGCTGTGCAGATTTAACCAAATTTATAATTTCAGCCAAAAATGTATTGCCGCCAACTGCGTCTACCCGAAAAATAAAGGCGCCACTAGTATTAATCGAGCCGCTAATCACCTTATCGCCAGGCTTTTTGTGGATCGGCATTGCTTCACCGGTTAGCATGGATTCATCTAGATAACCATCACCTTCAATAATTTCGCCATCTGCCGCTATTCTCCCACCGGGCCTGACTTTTACTAAATAGCCGGTACGTAATAAATTAGTCGCAAGTTCAATTTCTTCACCGTTTTTGATAATCTTTGTAGTTTCCGGTATCAGCTTGGTTAATGATTTTATCGCATCAGTAGTTGTAGCTTTGGCTCTTTCTTCCAAATAGCCGCCTAAATTAACCAAAGCCAGAATAATTAAGGCAGATTCAAAATAGACATGAGCTAAAGCCTCATGGTTAAAATAATGAACATAGAAAATTGTCAAACTGGAATATAGCCAAGCGGCCCCCACCCCAAGCAGGATCAGGCTATGCATATTAAAGACTAGAGTCTTAAACCCGATAAAACCGCTCTTAAAAACTTTATAGCCCGCAAATAACATTATTAACAAGGTTAGCAAGGACTCACTAATGCCAATAATTAAGCCCTTAGTTGAAGCGAATTTTAGCATAAAGCTTGGGAACATGCCAATTGCCATTAGTAAAAGTCCGACTATTAAAGGCAAACCGACAGGGAAAAGCAAGTTATTACTCTCTGCCTTGATTTTTTCCAAACTTGCGCCAAAGCCAAGTGCAGACAAACTTGCAATTACCTGCTTATCGGGTAGTTCTGCACTATATTCAATAAATAAAGTTTTATCAAGCAGATTAACCTGTGCCTTTGTTATTCCCGGAAGCTCAGTTAATTTAGTTTGTATTTTGGCAACGCAGCCTGCACATTTGACATTGGTCAGGTTAAATACCTTAGTGTTCATTTAAATTTACCTAGTAACATTTTCTTAATAGCTAATGGTTAACAGTTACAATTTCCTATTCTAGCAACCCCAATAAGCTTAAAATTCGTTCAGCCAGCTTGCGATCCTTCCCCTGGTAAGGGTAAGTGTGAATATGAATAGCTGGGTTAAAGTTTAGTTCGAGCAAGGCATAATTATTTTCTGGATAAGGATTGCGAATATTCTTAATAATCATATCCACCCCACAAATCTGGGCCCCGACGCTCTTAGCCGCCTTGACTGCAATCCGCTTATAGCTTTGCGGGACAATATCAGTATAATCTAGCGTCTCTCCGCCTGTAGAGATATTAGAATTTTCACGTAAGTAGATCTTTTGACCATTACTTGGAACTGTGGCAAAAGTAAAGCCTTGCTGAGCTAGAAACATCGCTTCCGCTTCACCTAATGAGATAGTCTCTAGAGGAGTTTTATAGCCGCTTGCGCGCAATGGATCACTATTTTTAATTTCTACCAGTTCACGGATAGTTTTGTTACCATCGCCAATAACATTAGCAGGTTCACGATGCAAGATCGCAACAGCTTGTCCGTCGATTACAAAAAATCGGTATTCCTTACCATTTATAAAGTCTTCAATTAATATCTGATGGTCATAACTAAATGCAATTTCTAACGCACGCTGGAAATCTACTTTACTAAATGGTTCTTTAAATATAGTTATTCCCAAACCAAAATTGGTCGAATTAGGTTTAACCACTACCGGCCGCTCTGCATATAGTGGATAATCAACCATTGCCGCGTCTATAGAGCAGTAATGTTCACCTCTGGGAACTATTATTCCAGAGCGCATCATCAATTCTTTACTAACCTGCTTGTTCTCCATTGCCGAAATAGTTGCATAATTATCTACAGCAGTTTTTGTTGCCTGTTTAATGATTTGACTGACATTACCCTTTTTAAGTTCAATAAAGTTATCCCTGCGATCTAGGAACTTAAATGCAATTCCACGGCGAATAGCCTCTTTCAGAATGATTTGGGTCGATAATTCCAAGTCTTCAAAACCAGTAAACTTATAGTAGGTTTGTTTGCTAAGTTCAAGGTAATTATTGGCTTTAGCCATAAAATAGCTGACATATCCCTGATTGCCTACTGAGTTGGCAACTTCTTCGGCAATACTTTGCTGATTGGTAGCTAATTCATTTTTAAATTTTTCAAGTAATTGTAATTTCTCTAAGGGTATATCAATTTCTTTTAATAATTGATACATATTGCTAATTAATTCTTGGCCCCAGTGCCGTAAATCACGGGTTTCAGTCGGTGAAAAGTGCAGGTTGATTCCGTTATCGCGATTGCCATCAGCTGCAAGAATCTGATTTTGATTTGCCAAGCGGTATTCATCATCGCTCATTGAAAAATCCGGTGCAAGCAAGGCATAAATAATCAGCATATGGATAAATTCTAATGACTCAAGGGTAATCCCTACTTTAGTAAGGGGATTTAAGTCTAAAGTTCGGATTTCAATATAGCGTATTCCGGCATCGTGTAAATCATCTAGTACACTTCCCTTCGTCCGGCCTTTTAAGCGTAGTTGGGAATAATACTCTTTAGCCGCCATTATCTGTCCAGCTGAAATCGCGGCCTTGATATCATCAATATAATCATATAGTGAGTTATATGAAACATAAAAATGTTCAAGATTGCGATAGCCACTAATCCCATTGCGAAATGAGCTTGCGCCAGTAAATAAGTAGCTGTCATCAGTAAATTTTTCTTTGTCGCAGCGGCAACAGTCTATATAACTATCATGCGCAACTGAATTAGCTCCAAATAGGTAAATAATCAGCCAGCAATACTTAAGATAATAACGTGCAATCTTTAGATAAACCTGATCATTGAATTCACGAAATGACAGATTGCTATGTTCGGCATTATATAATAAATGCATAAATTTATCACTAAATGAAAAGTTATAGTGAACACCAGACAATAGCTGCTTGCGTTTACCATATTTATGGGCCAAATATTGGCGATACTCGGTAATCTCAGGGTCATTAAACTGAGCTTCATGAATTAAATTATCATCTAAAGGTAAAACCGGTGGCAGTGAATATGGCCACAGAACTTCATCTTTAAGCTCTAATGAGACTAAATCGTGAAGAGCTTCCATAAAATTTAACGCGTCCTTCGGTGTTGCAAAAGTTGGTGTAACCATTTCAACTTGAGATTCAGCGAAGTCAGTAGTAATATAAGGGTGCAATGCCTTATCACCAAAGATTGCCGGATGGGAGGTAAGCGCTAAATTCCCCTTCGGGTCGGTCCTTAAATTTTCTTTTTCAAGGCCAAAATTACCTTGTAATAACAAATCACTCAATCGGTGCTGCTTAATAATCTCTAGATAATTTATCATTTTTTTCTCACTTTGCTCTATATCCGTTACAATATTTGCCCGGGAATTTAGTGGTTTATTGATCGTGGTTCAACTTCAAGATAGGTCATCATTCCAGCATGCATATGATAAAGCATATGGCAATGAAGTAGCCATTTACCAGGCTTGTCAGCCACAAATTTAACTGTTACTTTACTATGCGGTAATACAAGTATTGTATCACGCACAGCGCCATTGATTGGTTTACCATTAATATTCACTACTTTAAATTGATAGCCGTGTAAATGCATAGGATGAGCCATCATACTTTGATTATCAAATACCATAGTTACCAATTGGCCTTCACTAACTTTTAATGGAGTTACATTTGGCCAGCTTTGATTATTTATTTGCCAAATATAATCTGCCATATTGCCGCTTAATTTAATATTCAAAGTTATCCTAGAGAGTTTCTCTGTTGTTAAAAATTTCTCTTTTGACTTTAATTGTAGTTCTTGCTGATAGTCTAATGGTGAAGCTATTTGAGCTGCTAATAGCGGAATACTATCTGGCAAAGCATGTTCTTTTGTAGTTAATATTAATCCAGTTTGATTTTTTAACCCTTCAACTTGGCCTAAAACTGGATAACTGCCACCAGTACTCGGGATTTTAACAATTATATCTGCGCGCTGCCCTTCAGATAATTGAAATTTACGACCAACAATTGGAATAACCTTTCGCCCATCGACAGCAACCAATCTACCAGTCAATTGACCAAGATCAATCCAGTACCCGGTCATTGCTGAACCATTTATAAACCGTAACTTCACTAAGCCACCGGGTTTTACTTTGCTTATCTGCGGCTCACTTGGCGTATGATAATTAGTTAAATAAGCATCATATTTGACATCGTTTAGGTCCATTGCCATTGCTTCTTTATCCATATCACCCATATTAGCCATCGTGTGCTGGTGGTTCATATGGTTCATGTCATGGTTAATTGATTCCTGACTCATGGAGTTATCTAAACTGCCTTGCTGATTATGCTTTAAAAGAGCCATTATTGATTCGGGGGTTTTAAATGAAAAGTCTTGGAACATCACAACTATTTGCTGGTAGTTTTTATCTTCAGGCTCAGTAATAATTATAGGTGCTGCAACCCCTTGTTGTTCTTGGAAACCATAGTGTGAATGCATCCAATAAGTCCCGGTTTGCTTTAGCGGAAAATTGTAGTGATAAAATTTTCCTGGAGCTATTGGGAAGGGCTGGGTTAGTCCGGCCACACCATCTTGGTCATTGGGTAAAATTAAGCCATGCCAATGAATGATTGTCGATTCAGCCAACAAATTTTCTACAAGAACGTTGAATACCCCAGGGTAAGAAGCGGTATAACCCCAATTGCCATCTTGGTCTTCAATCGTTTTAAAATTTACTTTTTTACCGGCCACAATAATTTGTTTATTTTTAACCTGTAAAACTATTTGTGGTGTAGCCTGAGCCCCTATAATTGCTGAATTTTTATTCTGATCAAGGGTAATATCCCTGGCAGTTACTGACCCAAAGGATAAGCATAATATTCCTAGAATTAAGTATTTCATTTATATTTCACCATGATAAACTTTTCCCGCACCTTCCTTGTAAGTTACAAGTTGAATATCTAATTAAGAATGCGTTGTAATGTATAACTGATTGTTAATCGGATTTTCTTATTAATTCGCGTAGCTCTACAATTTTTTCCGTTAATTGCTGACTGTCTCCGCTTGCAGCAGCTTTTTCTAAACAATTTTGCATGTGTGTTGCCAAGATATTCAATTCAACATTCTTTAACGCGGCTTGAACGGCCTTTAATTGAGTCATTATGTCAACACAGTAGCGCTCTTCATTAATCATTTTCTTTATGCCTTCAATCTGGCCAAGTGCACGATTTAACCGGCATAGTTCAGCTTGGTGTTTGGGATTTACCAAACTAGTTGTAGTTTTACTATCACTCATTTATTCGTCTTTCCAAAAATACCCCCATACCGTATTATATACCCCCTACCGGTATAATGCAACCCTATTCGATATTACTTAGATCGGCCCTCTTCATATATAAGAATATCAACTAAAGATTTATCCCAAGTAATATTTTTTAACGTTAGGACTTCGGTTAAGCTTTCATATTGTGGGTATCCAGCTACTTTGTTATAGTTTCGCTGCAATTTAAAACTTTCTCAACTTTATTAAACGGAGATACTATAATGAAAAAGCTTTTAACGTTAATTTTATCCACATCTGCCTGCCTTAGCATCGCAGAACCATATCGAAGCTATGACGTAGAGCCTGTATACATCAATATAAACACAGGAATAGCTACCGGTTATTCATTTACCAATAACTATACCAACAGTACTGGACAACCAAGTGGAGCTTCAACTAATAACTACTCATTAGGTGCCAATGTTGGTTATAACTTTAATCAGTATTTTGCAATCGAAGCGGGCTATAACCAATTATGGCTAGCTGCTAATCCCACAAACTCGAGTGGGCAAGTTGGCGTAGAAGATATTGCGGTAAAAGGCACTATTCCGCTTGGTAATGTATTTTCAATTTATGGACGTATTGGTTTGGGCGGCTACCAAAATGTGTCAGCAACTAGCGGCGGCAGCTTTGCTAATAATTTAGGCGCGCTATACGGAGCTGGTGCCGAATGGAATTTAAGCCGTAACTGGTCATTACGTGCGGAAGACTGGTCGGTAACTGGGCTTGGCCAGAATATTATTCAGTTTGGTGCCCAATTATCATTTTAAAGTTTCTGGGGCTTCACTGGAGGATTGGCGGGAATTATATTTTTTATAGTTTCCACCAATCCTAATAATTATAGTCTTTCAACCTGTAGATAGGCAAATTAAAAATCTCTTAATTGCGACATTCTTATTTTAACAAAAAACCGTTCTATTTCAACCCAAAGCCATTCTTATATCAAGAAAAGAAAGTACTATGCAATAAACAACATAGACAGTTCGTTAATTGATATTGTAAAATAATAGTTAACGTACAGTAACCGATAAAGATATAAACAAAATGCAACCTCAGCTTACCGAACAGCAAATAGATAAATATTTCGACGAAATCATTACCCCAAGCTTCCAGCCATTGGTTAACTGTGATCTTAATTCAGTAATTTGGAAAGCATCAGGCGAGTTTGTCATTGCTACCAATAAATATGCACAAAGGTTTGGATTTAATAGTTGGGAAGAAATGCGCGGAAGAAATATCCAAGCAGCGCATAAACAGATGTTTCCTGTACTTGCAAACTCCAGCCCGGAAAATATTCGTTATGCAATTGATATTGTTGAACAGATACTTAAGATAAGGCAGCAAGTGCTCCTTGAAAAACTCCCAATAAGCGCAGTAATTATCCACCCTTTTGCCAAAATCTTTAGTACTACCATTATTACTTATCAGACTCCTATTTTTCATCAGTCTGGTGAAATAATAGGGGTTCAAATGACAATTACTGATTTCAATATGTTTGGGGTAAATGATTACTTAACTAGCTACCACGATAAAGCATTGGATGTTCCGACCATAATTAAGAATTCAGATGAATTAAAAATACCGTTAAGCAGGCGCCAGCATGAAATCCTATTTTTAATTACAATTGGCTTATCGCAGCGTGAAGCAGCAGTAATTTTGGATATCAGCCGTAGCTCAATTGCCAAAACCTTGGTTGAAACTATCTGCCCTAAATTCGGGATTTATGACTCAAACACTAGCTTACTAATCGAAAAAGCCCGTAAAATGAACCTTCATAAGTTTATTCCAAGCAGTTTATGTAAGCCATGGGTAATAGTCTTAGGCCACGAACCTGTTTAATTTTAATTTACGATTATTTACGAAAAATAGCTTCAAAAAATTTGTACCGTCCAAATCTTTACTTGATCATGGTTACGTGCTGTACTTGGTTATCAAATAATAATTGAACTTTGGGGTTTTTCCAGATAACATGTTTATTTAGCCCCATTGCAATCATCGATGGAACCAGACTCTCAATCGTTTTTAATGCTGCGTCTTTTTGCTCGCTAGGAATACCATCAATTTCTAGCAAATCAATATTGGCAAGTACAGCTCCAACTGTACCCTTTCTAACTTCTACGCCATTTATATCAATTTTATTTACTTCATCAGCAAGAATATTTTCTGGTAATATCCCATTTGTCATTTCTTTTACCCTTTTTATTTAATTTTATCATTACGCTAAGAATTAAGCCGCCCTCAGGATAAATCGATTATAAAAGACGTACACTTTTCAATATATCTATCAAAAGTATCCGGTATTGAGTATCTAAGGTGCTATTAGGAAGTTATTTTAATGAGTTTGTAGAATTAAGAAACCGAAATTTCACGGTAAATTTTAAAGTGATAAAAGAGACTTGCAGTTCACGCATAAATCTCTTTTAGGTAGAATTTAATCAATCTTTGGCAAAACAATTGAGCTTTCCGCTTGTTGATGCTTTTGCCGATCAATCTGGCGCAAATATTCCTGATCCATACTTTCACTTAGTTTCTGATCTTGATTATATTGATTAAGCTGCTCTTTAGAGTGATCATACATCAATGTTTCTTGCCCCTGAATATACTGGAATTGCTGCTCTTGCTGTCCAGATTGCGCTTGATACTCTGTCATCGGTTGACCATCAGGCATATACATATCGCCACCAACCATATCTTCGCCCAGATCATAAGGATTACCCATATATACACCCATTGGGGTTGCCCCATAAGTATAGGTAGGTTTATACACTTCAGGAGCGGGGTTGCTAGGACCAAACCAGGCACAACTGCTAAGTGAAAATCCCAAGACCAAATAACATGACAATTTACGCATAAGTTTTCCGATATAGCAAAGCACCAACTTAGGATCAATCTAAACCCTTAGCCGGCGCTTAATAATATTTAGTTACTAAATATGGCACTAGGATTTAAAGGCTTACCATTTTTGCGTAGCTCAAAATGGAGTATTGGCTTATCACTATCAGTTTTACCCAATAAGGCAATTTTCTGGCCTTGTTTCACTGAATCACCTTCTTTAACAAGGTTCTGTTTATTGTGTGAATAAGCTGTCAAGTAGTTATTTTTATGTTTAATAATTATCAAATTACCATAACCTTTCAAACCACTGCCACTATATACAACTTTTCCTTCAGCGGCAGCCACAATAGGTTGGCCTTCTTTACCCGCCACATCAATACCTTTAGCTGCAGCGCTATAAGGTTGAACGATTTTACCCGAAGTTGGCGTTTGCCATTCCACTCCAGCGACATCAACCAATTTGCCCGGAGTTGCCGCTACCGCTGGTGTAGCTTCTTGCTGTTTTGGTGCCGGTTTTGTACTATTTTGAACAATTGCACCATCTTCATCTTGATCTATTTTATTAATAGTAGTACTTGGCGCAGTTGCTTGGGCTGGCTTAGCAGTAGCAACTTGCGGTTTAGCAACTGCGGCGGGATTTACCGCAGGACGCGCTGGAGCAGTCACATTTACAACTGGGGCTGGGGTATCCCGAGTAAATGAGCAGCCACCAACAACCAATCCTGACACTAGCAATAGTAACAATTTTTTCATTCAATATCCTTCCTTTAATTAGTCAGCGCTTCAATAGTCGGCATCTGGCTATAATTGGTTGGTAAGACCTCGATAGGAGTAATTGAAACTTTTTCCTCCTTTAGAAATACCGCTAAATCGGTTCCAAGCTCACAATCGAAAGCATCGCATGTGTGCCCTTGCCAGTAGATAATATTTCCACGCGGAGTAATTTGTTCTATTAACGGTTGATGAAGCGGGCGCATACCTAGTTTAGTCGTTTCATACCCTTTAATTTTATCATAAGGGATACTTGGAATATTAATGTTCCAAATAAATACGTCCGGTAATGACGTAATGTTCGCTTCTATTTTGGCGACTAGTTCAGTCACTATTCGGGCAGCTGAAGTTAAGTGTTCATATTTATTGCGGGTTAATGAACTGGCTCCATTAGTTGAAAATGCTAATGACGGTATTTTATGCAATGCGCCTTCACGCGCTGCGCCTACAGTACCAGAATAAAGTACATCCTCACCCAGATTTTCGCCCATATTAACGCCGGAAATAACCAAGTCAGGGTAATTCTCCGGGTCGCCATAAACTACCTGCAAACCTAGACGGACACTGTCAGCCGGAGTACTACTTACAAAATAAATCCGGTCCTCCACCTGCGTTATGCTAATCGGGCTATAAACAGCTATTGATTGTCCGGCACCACTAGAATTTCGCTCTGGCGCCACCATAATTACATCATGTCCGGCTTGAATTAAACTGGCAAAGACGGCTCTTATTCCTTGAGCCAGATAGCCATCATCATTGGTAAGTAAAATTCGCATAACTGCTTTCTTTATTATTTATAATAACGTTGGCTGAATTCCAACATACGTTCTATTGGTTTACGGGCTTTATCCATCAATTCTTGGCTTAAATAGTCTATCTCTACCCCGCCAGTTCCTTCTTGGGCCCTTTTGACTGCTTCAACGGTATTTAGCTTCATATATGGACACGAATTACATTTACAGCCGGTATATATAGGTGCCTGGCGTATATCCAAGTCCGGACGAGCTTTAGTCATATTGTAAAGGATTCCGTCTTCAGTTGCCACAAAAATTACCGCATTTTTTTCACCAGAATAATCGCGGACCCAGTTCAATAATTGGCTGGTCGAGCCAATATAGTCTGATTGATGGAGTACTGGTAATGGGCTTTCAGGATGTGAAATTAAGAATTTAGCACCGTTGACACTAGCAAAAGCTTCATCTAAAGCTTTTTTGTTAAATTTATCATGGACTTCACAGACAGCTTCCCATAATGGCATATTGTAACCATATTGGAAATTTAAAAATGCCCCCATATTGCGATCAGGAGAATAGATAACTTTTTTACCTTGCTCATAAAGATGGGCAATAATATCGTCAACGTTGCGTGAAGTAACAATCCAGTCGGCCAAGGCTTTATGTTCTGCTGAAGAATTTATATATGCAACATGGACATAATCTGCGTGCTCTTCGCGCCATTTTTTTAAACGGCTAATATCGGTCATGGTAACCAAAGAGCAGGTAGAACCCATATCAGGTAAAATTACCTTAGTTCCTGGATTTAATATTTTGGCAGTTTCAGCCATAAAGCGTACGCCGGCAAACACGATTACGTCAGCGTTAGCTTCTTTGGCAAATAGCGATAATTCTAGACTATCACCAACTTTGTCTGCCATATTTTGAATTTCTGGCGTAGTATAGTAATGCGCCAGAGTCACTACTTTTTTAGTCATGTTAAAAAACCTCAAATAGGAATGCTAGGCCTCATGACAATAATTTTGGTTAATAGCTAACTTCTGAGGGGTGGTCCCCCAGAAGCCGTCATTAACTCATAAAAATTAGCTTTGGCTAATATAGCATATTTTAAACAATATCTACGATACTCATTAGCTGTACATTACCGCCTGTAGCAGTAACATTTATGCTAACCGTACGTTCCGTCACTAATAAATGCGTATTATAACTACCCTCGGCATCTTCAACCAATACATGCGTGAGCAAACTATCACGTTTAGCCAATTGAGCTCGAGTTTTAGCCAAATCTGGATAATTTTTACTTACCAGAAATGCATGCACTAGTTTAATATCAGCAAAGTCTTTAGCAAAATAAGAGCCTTTCGGCAATATCCTGGATAGTACCTCATTGACACTATCCTTAACCAAAATAACTTGGTTTTTAGTAGCCAATGCATATATAATTTGTACGCAATAAGCATACAAGTCAGTTGCTAAACAGCCAACTGCGCCTCGTGGTGCAAATAACATAAAGTTACGTTCACCTGTTGGTCCAGGCAATTCTACCTCATTGGCTAAAGGCGAATGATCCCTTAACCGCGAAGCTAGAGCTAAAAGTCCAGTAATTTGCTCCTGGGTCAATTGCAGTTGCCCCAAACTATTTACAAAATTATTTAATGCGCTAAAATCTATCGGCTTAACCTTAACATCCATTTTAGGTTCTGCTTTGGTATTAACCAAGCGATATAGATATAATGGACCACCTGCTTTTGGACCTGTGCCGGACAATCCTTCGCCACCAAATGGCTGGACACCAACTACTGCCCCAACTGTATTACGGTTGATATAGATATTACCAGCCTTAATATTGTTGTAAACTTTGGCTGCAGTATCTTCCAAGCGACTATGTAACCCTTGGGTTAAACCATAACCGCTACTATTAATTTCGTCAATCACCTTATCCAAATCTTTAGCATCGAAGCGGATAATATGAATTACCGGGCCAAATACTTCACGTTTCAGCTCGCGAATTGATCCAATCTCAAACACGGTTGGCGCAACAAAAATTCCTTCTTCACATTCCGGCTGTAACTTGGTTTGATAGAACATGCGTGCATTCTTTTTCATCTCTTCAATATGATCAAGCAAAACCTTCTGTGCTTTAGTATCAATTACCGGGCCTACATCGGTATTCAAGTGCCACGGATTACCTACGCGTAATTCATCCATAGCACCTTTTAACATCTTAATAGTTTTATCAGCTATATCGGATTGTAAATATAAAACGCGTAAGGCAGAGCAGCGTTGGCCAGCACTGTCAAACCCAGATGTAACCACATCGATCACCACTTGTTCAGGTAATGCAGTAGAGTCTACTATCATCGCATTTTGGCCGCCTGTTTCAGCTATAAGCACGCCAGAATCAGCTTTAAGGGCTAAATTCTGATTGATAGTTTGGGCAACCTCAGTTGAGCCGGTAAAAATTACACCTTTAACACGTGGGTCTTTGGTTAACTCATTACCTATCACACTACCGCTACCTGGCATTAATTGGACCGCACCAGAAGGAATACCTGCTTCATGCATTAATTTTACTGCATAATAGGCGATTAAATTAGTCTGCGCCGATGGTTTGGCAATCACAGTATTGCCAGCAGCCAAGCTGCTTACAACTTCTCCCACAAAAATTGCTAATGGGAAATTCCATGGGCTGATACAAACTACCGGGCCTAAAGCTTTATGTGTTGCATTGTCAAATTCATTAGCAACTTGCGCTCCATAATAACGGCAAAAATCAACTGCTTCACGGACCTCGGCAATGCCATTATTTAGAGTTTTACCTGCCTCACGAACCACAATATTTAATAGCTCGTAATAATTTTCTTCCATTAAATCAGCAAATTTTAATAATTTGGCAGCGCGCTCTTTTGGTGAAGTAGATGACCAATCAGGGAATGCCTCAAGAGCTTTACTTACTGCAACATCAATTTCTTCAATTGTAGCTAATTTTACTTGCCCAACAGCATCCGATTGTTTAGCCGGGTTCTTAACTGGCTTAGCTTCACGGTCGCCAACTTTATAATCTTTTAATAATGGTTCAGCAATATATGATTTAGCAAAATATTTATTAAGTTCAGTATTTAGCTCGGCTAATTGCAACTCATCCGATAAATCTAGCCCTTTTGAATTAATACGCCCGTTTGGATATATGAAAGGTGGCTTATTAAAATGCGGGTTCGAAACACCGCCCGATTTACGGACTAAATCCAAGGGATTAACAACCAATTCACTAACCGGGATCAATGGATCTACTAATTGGTGGACAAAGGACGAATTCGCACCATTTTCCAATAGCCGGCGCACAAGATATGCCAATAAGGTCTCATAGGTACCAACTGGGGCATACACACGGCAGGTAACATTTAAATTTTCTTTGCCGACAACATTGTCATACAAAGTTTCACCCATCCCATACAAACATTGGAATTCAAACTCTTTACCTTCACCCATGGTATAAATCGCTGCCAGGCTATAGGCATTATGTGTTGCAAACAATGGGTATATTTCAGATTGTGCAAATAGCATTTTCTTAGCACAAGCAAGGTATGATAGATCGGTATGGAATTTGCGGGTAAAAACCGGATAATCATGCTGCCCGTCAACTTGAGCTTTTTTAACTTCGCTATCCCAGTAAGCCCCTTTTACCAAACGAACCATGATACGATTATTTGCCCGTTTTGCTAGATCAATCACATAATCGATTACGAACGGAGCACGACGTTGATAAGCCTGAATTACGAAACCAATCCCTTTAAAGCCAGCTAGATCTGGATCCATAACTAATTTTTCAAGTAAATCTAATGAAATTTCAAGACGTTCAGTTTCTTCAGCATCAATGAATAAGGCAATTTGGTATTGCTTAGCTAATAAATATAAATGTTTTAAGCGTGGAAATAGCTCACTCATCACGCGTTCGCGCTGCGCACGGACATAACGCGGATGAATCGCCGATAATTTAACCGAAATACCCGGTCCATCTTTTACTCCACGGCCAGCATTAGCCTTACCAACAGAATGAATCGCGTCGATATAGCTTTGCATATATTTCTGGGCATCTTCATTGGTTAAAGCAGCTTCACCTAACATATCATAGGAAAACTGATAACCTTTTGCTTCCTTAGCCACTGCAGTTTTAAGTGCACTCTCAATGGTTTCGCCCATTACAAACTGATTACCCATAAAGCGAACTGCAGTTCCCATTGCTTTACGGATTAATGGCTCACCCCATTTGGCTACTATTTTCATCAAGTTTGCGCTTAATTTCTCACTATCATCAAGCGTAACCATTTTTCCAGTTAATAATAATCCCCAACTGGTTGCATTAACAAAGAAATTATCACCTTTGGTATGGCTCTTCCAGTCACCAGTTTTAATCTTGTCTTTAATCAATTTATTTTGCGTAAATTTATCAGGAATTCTAAGTAAGCTTTCAGCAAGGCACATTAAAGCGATACCTTCCTGAGTTGAAAGTTTAAATTCCTGCATTAAAGCATCAACACCACGGCCTTTAATACGATTAGCCCGAACCCGTTCAACCAAATTAGTAGCTAATTGGCTTATTTTCTGCTCTTGACTACTATCCCAATTCAATAATTCAATGAGATTATTTAAACATGCCTGTTCATCATGACGATATTTTTCACTAATACGATTTTTTAATTCAGTTTGAGGCTGTAGAGCTAAATTAAACATTTGATAACCTTTGTTCCAATTACACATTAACATATTATTATACTTGAATTGGCGTTATTATGTATAGCTAAATGAGAATTCTAAGTAGTATATAGCACAATATTATCGATGAAAAATGGCTTATTTAATTAGACTATGAAAAAAAAGATCCTTCTATGCTAGTTATTAACTAAACTGGCTTAGAAGGACAGAGGAAGAAACGAAAACACCGAAGAAACTCTTAATTATTACTCTAAGTACGGACGAAATAATCAAATGCACTTTTATAGACTACATACTAGCGCTAATTCTTAGCATAATTGAAAGCTATTGGATTATGCCATTGTTGACTTTTATGATTATATTCATAGAGCTCTAATTGATGAGTATTATAATCACTTAATTCAAGTACTAATTGGCCATTATTGGCAATTACAATATCAATTAGATTAGGTGATTTTGCTTCATAAGGGATTTGTGGCAAGTTAGCCCAAACACCGTTACGATATATAAGTACATTGACTTGATCAGCACTTAAATATGCAAGATAGAACGAGTCAGTATCCCGATTTGTAGTGGTAATAAAAAAACCAACCTTTGTTTGCTCTAATTCCTTAGGCGTAACCTGTTTACATTGGGATCCTTTTATACACATTTCAATTATTAACTTCTTTTTGCTGTCATTACTAAGATAGCTTAATAAATACTTATCTTTACCAAGATAGTCAATATGCTTTAATTCATCCTGGCTAATAGTATTAGCCCGTGCCATTGTAGCAGCCCCAAAACTAATATTATTATTGTTGTGACAACTAGACAGCAACAACTGGATAAAAACGAAAATTAAACACATACTTTTTTTCATAAAATTCGATCTCTAATAGTTTAATAAAATTAAGCTCATCTCCTGGAGCAAACAGTTTAGATTACCATTTACAACGGCCATCAACTTTTACATCCCGCTATTATAGCTGAACTTTTTTTATTTAAAAGTTGCAAAAATAGATAATAAATATCCATTTTTGCAGCCATTAGCCAGGGCCTGACTACCTTAAAAAAAAGCAAACTTTTTATTCTATATCACTCATAATTAATTCAAAAATGTTAAGGTTATTTCGTAAGATTACGAAATAACTTTACTGTGCCCAAACTCTAGCATTCCCCTTTCCTATTCCCGTACAATTTGAGCTTAATAAGGATCAGCTTCTAAGTAATTTCATCAAAATTTTAATTGATACAGATTATTTAGAGGCTGTCTTTACCATTTAGGCACAAGGCTAATCAATTTATTATGGTTAGCCAATCAATAAATTAAAACGCTAATTTGGATTAATCTCATTCTATAGTCTAAGATAAGAGCTAAACTGTTCAATCTTTGATTAGGCTTTGATGATTGCTTATCCTAAGCTGGCGTTTAAAAGGAGAGAGAAAAATGTTTAACGATAATTATAGAAATATCCAGCTGATGACTAAACTATTACTGGCCTTAGCCGCAATCGACCTTTCTGCTTGTAATAGTGGTGGGCATGAAACAACGAATGGTAGCAATAACACTCAAGGTGTGGCCAAATCTAATAGTAGCAATAGCATCAAGAGTAGTTTTCAACTGAAGGATAATTCTAATGGGTGGGATGCATGGAACGCAATAATAGGTCAAACCAGCGTACAACAAGTTGGCGTTATTTGTAATGTAGCACCTTCTAACCAACAACCAACTAATAAGTTTAAGATGTTGACACTAAAATCAGGTAACAATCCAGCTAAAGATAATGGTTTAAGCTGCAATGGCTCGCTTATTTTTAGCTTTATAGCACAAGATGGCTTTGCAATCAAGGCGGCAGACATAAGTGGAATTCCGTGTGCGGTTAATTCCTATTATATCGGCTGCCCGGTTAACATGGCTGTCGGCCAATCCGCAGTAATCAGCGCAACGCTCCAGCTATCGCCATTTGCTCGCGGAGGTAACACTGCCGATGTCACGGCAACCGGCAACTTTGGCTTTGCACCTACCAAGATCCCAATTAGCGAAACTCTACAAGGTGAAGTAACGGCAACCCAAGCTCCACTATTAATTCCATCAGGTGCTAAAGCCATCGAAACAATAATGAGCGTTACCAATTCAGGGCCATCGGGCGCAGAAAATGTAGTAATAAAGGAACAATTCCCTGCCAAAATGGGAGTTTCTGTCCCAACTACGGTTCCAAACTGCTCTTTCGATGGGGACTCGAGTACTTTAACCTGTAATATCAACCAAATGGAGCCAGGCCAGAAAATAGATATACCAATTGGAGTTAAAGTTGATGGAAGATGGCCATTTAGCCAATACCAAAATCCAATTACGGTAAATAGTGATTTGGGAACGTCGAATGCCACTGGCGAAATCACCGTTGCTGGCGGCTGGATTTACGGCAAACGGCAAATTGAGAGCCAAGTTAGCCTAAACCAGCAATTTAGCGATGTAGTGGAACTTACGAATTTAAATCCAACTGCTGGCGGCGTCCCTGCTAAATGGCACACTGAATACAGTGATGGAATACAGGTAACTAACGTTACCAAAAGTGATGATTCACCGCTTCTAATATGCAGTCATGATGATCATAGCGTTGACTGCACTACAGTACAATTTGGCGGGGGGATTGCTACGTCTGCTAAAGCGACCATAGCCTTAACCGCAACCGGGCTTGGTAATCAAAGCGCAAAATTAAGCTGGATAAGCCCAACTGCTGGGGGTGGAGAATATATAACCAATGTTCAGGTTAATCAAACTACCAATAAAAAATAACTATTCTAAGCTAAATATTAACGAAACAAATATGCCCCACTATGATGCTAGCAAAATGGCTTGGTTAGCTAGTGGGGCATATTGCTTAATCATTTTTTAGATAGGACGTTAATTTGGCGAAATAATTGTAGCCACCTCATTACTGATATCTATTGAAGCTAATTTATCAAATAACCCAATCGGTAAATAGGTATGGAAATTCAAGCCAAGTGCTTTTTCAATTAATTGCGCTTTGGTCCGGACATGGAAGATCAACTTTAATTGCTCCAGATAATCGTTGACTCGTACCGGCGTCACATCCTGACCAAAAGAATTCATTAAAAGTGCAATTTCACTATATGAATAATTATTTAGGCAAAGGAATAATACCGTATGCTGCATCTCGTTTAGTGGATAATCGCGCCAGGAATCGGCTTTATTTGAGTGCCCAAGCAGCAGTCCCTTGGTCCCATGAATCCTAAATAGTGATTTAATCACGTTTGGCCAATACATATTGGAAATCTGCACCCTCACACCTAGGCAGTTATTCGTGTCCGGATTAATAATCGGAGTTTTATATACTTTATATATTTTAGCCTCCCGGTTGTAAACCGGCGCAATTTCCAGGTAAATCTTATTTTTCTTAGTAGCAACAACTTCCAAGTCCTGTTTGGTAAATTTTTCGATTATTTCTTCACCACAGCTTTGTTGGAAATCCTTAAGAGTTTTACCGATTACTTCGTCTGCCGATTTTACTCCCATAAAATCCAGCATCTTATGTGTCATGGTTAAAAATTTTAAGTCGGCATCTTTTATTGATACCAGGTCCTGGCTAAGGCTCGAGAAAATCAGCTTTGCTGCCTTAACATATTCTTGCATAAATTCTTTATCGTTCATCGCAATTCCTTTTTTAGAATCCATGACAGTAAAATTTATAATACCTGCCACTTAGTCACGTTTAAGCATAAAGCCAAGTACTCCCATATTTAAAATATACTGGCTAAAGACGCAATTTTGCCCTATATCATTACTCCTAAAAAGTTATCAATACCCATAAGCCAGAATTAACTGGCCTCCCCCCAAGATATAATACATCATATCAGATTTATAAAATACAGCCTGCACCTAGTCAGCCATTCTTAATACCGAACACTTTATTAAATCTATTGTAAAAATGGATGTCTTTTATAATTGATTTATTATGGGAGAGGCTTAATTTATACTCAATATTGCGAATATAAGACTTTGTTTTTATTTATTGGCTATTTGTTGATGCCTCGCGAGACTCCAAGAGTTCAATAATATAACGCCAATTGCATAAACAAAGTCTAATATTCTCCATAATTCGTACAAATTTAAGCATCTTATCCTAATAAATCGTGAAAAAATAAGTAATGCTCATAGTGGTGGATGAAAAAGTATCCGGTATTGAGTTAGCCACTGTAGAGATTGTCGCCAATTTTAGCATAGCTCCTTTAAAGTTATGCGAAAGATATAACCATAAAATTAAGACATAATTTATCGGAATTTAAATATCTATAATTAATTATCATTTAAAGCATATTAATTTAATTTCTATTTTTAGGCTTAATTACTAGTTAATGCCGACTGTTAAAATTCTCAATGCTATACATTATATTTACAAATTCACTATTAGTTAGCTTTCTGCTTCCAAGGAACTTAATTTCTTGCTTAGCAACGGCATTATGGCGCTTTCTAAAGTCTTTAGTCGTAAGTCGAATATCCTTGCTAGTTTTACCTTTACACCAATTTGGTTGAAATTTTCTTTTAATATATCATCAACCTCTTGAGAACTAAATTTCAGTTCCCTAACTTTTTCATCTATCTCAGGTTCATCGTTACCAAGAATCGACGCTATGCCATGTCGTGTAAGCTGAAAAACATATTTACGATCTTCATTAGAATTTGCAAAAAACCTTTTAATTCGGTCCACTAGGTTGATATTAGCTTTGACCTTTGCAATGGCTTGCTCTACAAGTTTAAGTGCATTTACATTTAAGATAAGATCGGTATTCATTTGAATTAGGTAGTCTTCAAGTGCATTTTTCAAACCATCACTATTTTGGCAATGAGCCGAAAAGTTTGTCAAAGCTTTTGCAAGCTTTTCTAATTCGTTTATGATTACTTGGTCTTTTATTGCAGAAAATTCCTTTTTACCCTGAAAGATAGAATTTATAGCCAAGATAATTTCACTTAATGCAGCTGCTCTTTCTACTTTGTTTGGTTTAGAACTGACTAAATTGTATATTTTTAAAATGTTTTCATCCAAGAAAGATTCAATTTTACGATCAATCTGATGTATCCCAGCTAGCTCTTTAAACTTTTCATTTTCATTAAACCAAAGTACTAGCTCCTTAAACTGCTCATTATTTAAACTAAACGTCTTTAAATACCGCCCATCCCATATTTCTATACGTTCTTCTTTAGATTGGCTTGCAGAATCATCATTTAATTTTGCGCCAATTTCTCTCACTTGTTTTTTGATACTATTGATTACATCTTCATCGCCGCTCCTTCTTTTAAACTTTAAATATACTAAGACGGGTATTTGATCTTTTTTCATTTCTTCATCTTGGTTACTAACAACAGCATAAAAAGGTGTTATATTCGCTTCCCTACTTTTAAGCGCTCCTGTACTTTGTTGTGCCTGAGTGACTCCCAACCCGCCGTCACTAGGTAGTTTAGGCAATAGCCTTCCCCGAGTATCCGAATTGGTAACCGTAGCCGCACCAAACAAGTCATTTTGAGCCACAGGATTAGCCGTACTAGATGCTTCGGAACCAGGTGCTTGATTAGTTGTATGATTCTGTCCTTTTTGGGGACTAGTAGGATTAATATAAGGCATGATTTAATTCTCCTAAAATTTATTAAAACAGAAGAAGTTTCGTCGGTTTTTACCGTTTAAGCAAAATAGCTAAAAAAGCCTTCACTTCCTGAGAGCTTTAAATAGGAATGTTTAACCCATTTTTATGTGAAAAGTAATACTAACATTAAGCTGCTCATAAGGTGCTTACTACAGAATACTTGTGTGATAACTATACTATTTTATAAAAATATCCAATATTTAATAGTTGTTCCCTTAGTATCGGACACTTTTCTGCTGCTATGCTAAAGTGGGATTTAGACAGTTTCAATTTATGCATAAGTGTGCTTTACTAACCTGTAGTGATATAAGTAGCCGGGATTAAGAGTTGCTCCATTAAGCTCAACTATAATAGGTAGGATTATACGAAGGAAGGTCGCTAAACTTTTATAAGCGCAATCTAAGTGAAGCTAAAAAATCTAATTAAATTTTTAATTTATAATCTATAAATAATAAGCGGATTTTTGAATTTGCAAATTATAAAAACAGAAGCCCATCATTTAGATGGGACTTTGTTTTTAGTTTTTGGCGATGAAATCATCGATCATTCGGCTAGCTATTGATAAGCTGGTAGAGGGCCTACCTGGTATCTCATCTTTAGCATAAAACCCGGCAGCCCGCATTTCACTGTGATCAAGCTTAATCTCACCCTCGGCATATTCAGCAGTAAAGCCAACCATTAATGAGTTGGGAAACGGCCAATATTGTGAACCCCAGTAGCGGATATTCTTAACTTTAATGCCAACTTCCTCAAAAACTTCCCGTTCTACTGTTTCTTCAAGGTTTTCACCAATCTCACAAAAACCGGCAAGAATGCTCCACATAGTTGGTGCAAAATGATTAGCCTGCGCCATCAATAGCTTATCGCCCTTGGTAACTGCAACTATCATTGCGGGGGCAATTTGCGGGTAGACATCTCCGCGGCAGCCAGGACAACTTAAGCGGTTTGTTGCCGGGTTTAGTACCGTTTTTTCGCCGCAGCGGCCGCAATATCGATTGGTAATTTGATAATGGATTAACTGTTGCGCACGGATTACCTGGCTAACTAGCGTATCAGGGAGAACATTTAGCGCATGGCGGAGGTTAACCAGTTCCAGGTTTGGATAAGCCAGCAATGCTTCAGTATCATGTAAAAAACCAAATATTGTTACACCTGGTTCGGCTATTAAACTTGGCGTATATTCCAAATCAGCAACCTGCTCACCACTTGGCAATGCCAAGAGTTCATCTTGCCGAGACATTACGATATGCTGGTCTTTAAAAATCAGATTCATTGTTAATCCCGAAGTAAATCATTAATAGAGGTTTTACTACGCGTTTTGGCATCGACCCGTTTTACGATTATTGCCGCATAAGTTGAATAGCTGCCATCAGGGCTTGGCAAATTGCCAGGAACTACTACTGAATATGCCGGCACCCGACCATAAAATATTTCACCGGTGGTACGATCATAAATCCGCGTTGACTGGCCAATGAACACCCCCATGCTTAAAACGGCACCTTCTTCAACGATCACCCCTTCAACTACCTCGCTCCGCGCGCCGATAAAACAATTATCCTCAATAATTGTTGGATTAGCCTGAAGCGGTTCTAATACACCACCTATCCCTACCCCACCGGATAAATGAACGTTTTTGCCGATCTGGGCGCAAGAACCAACTGTTGCCCAAGTGTCTACCATGGTGCCGTCATCAACAAACGCACCGATATTGACATAACTTGGCATTAAAATTACATTTTTGCCTATATATGAACCATGGCGGGCAATTGCACTTGGTACTACCCTAAAACCGCCCTTGGCAAAATCTTCTGCCGTATAATTACTAAATTTTAATGGAACTTTATCGTAAAACTTGGTAAATCCCGCATCGATCTCCTGGTTGCCGTTTAATCTGAAGGATAATAGTACTGCTTTTTTTAGCCATTGATGAGTTACCCATTCGCCACCAATTTTTTCAGCAACCCGTGCTTGCCCGCTATCCAGCATGTTTAAACTCGTGGCAACTGCTTCACGTAACACCGAATCATTACTATCTAGTTCAGGCAGCTTGGCAAACGCGGTTTCAATTATTTTTGCTATTTCTTGCATCTTTCTTTATCCTTATCTTTAAATTATCTTTACTACAATCAATCCAATTAATTATAAGTTAGTTGATTTATGCCGCAAATCTTCCATAGGAAAAAACTCGTTTTCGTTTAAATCAATTAACATTTTTAAAAAATATTCTTTTATCAAAATTAGCCAAAGTACAACATCAGTTATTATAAACCGAAATGTTACCACTAGTTAGGATTCTAATTTACGCCTGAGAATAAGAATAGCCAAATAAGTCACATTTTGGAATATTCGGAACGAAACAGCAGGCTTGGACAAAAATGTCACTCGCAATTATAATTAAAAACAATTTAAGATACTAATGAGCCTTGAAGTTTCTTCTTAATACCGGACACTATTATTCATGAATAGTAAAAATGCATTTTTTTATAATTTGATTTATTAGGAGGGAGGCATAAATTTGTACTCAATATTGCGAATATAAGACTTTGTATTTATTTATTGGCTATTTGTTGAAAACTCGCGAGACTCAAACAGTTCAACAAATAACGCCAATTGCATAAACAAAGTCTAATATTCTCCATAATTCGTATAAATTTAAGCATCCCTCCTAATAAATCATGTAAAAATTAATTAATGCCCATAGTAACAGATAAAAAGTATCTGGTATTAAGGAGGTTTTCTAAGGTCAACTAGGTTGAAAGTTGAGACAACTACCACATTATTACTTAACACTTGGAGAAAATCATGAATCTACTTAGCTGGTTGCCATGTTTGGGACCTAGGCAGAAAACCCATAAAACCCTTCTTGAATGTAAACAAGATGCAATAGTTAAAACTGCGAAAAATTGCTATGAAAAGAAGGATATGCGTATCTTACGTGAGTGTCGATATAGCTATCTAATTTTCATTAAAGCTACTGATTATACCCGCAGCGAGATATACTGTAGGGTTATTCAACGGATTAAATTTGCGGATTTAACACAAGATGGATTAACCACGTTAACACTTAAACAAACTCTTTGGGATGCTTACTGCCCCAGTGACCAAGATCCTTTAAGACAATATATGGATGAAATCAAAACTGCAATATTAGAAAATGATGTGAAACTCCTTCATAAAGATTATCAGACAGAAGAAATCAAAGCTCAGATAGAGTATTTACACAATCTGGTTAATGGCCAAATTAGCCAATCTGGTGACTCGCCAGAAAGGCAAAAAATTTCTGCTGATTTAACTTTTGATATCGAGAAAGCCAATTTTTTACTACAACAACAAGCCGATAAATCACTTAATCCGGCACAAAAGAAAAAGACATTAATTAAAGCCAAAGATCAGATTAAAAAACTCATGTTGGATTCTGCTAATATTAATTTATCCAGTAGAAGTCGGGACTATTTAACGAAATTTGTAACATTGCTCTTGGAAAAGTATTTGAACTTTGAAGCTACAAATAACATAAAGGTTTCCCTCTCTGAAATTTATGAGATTCTAAAAGACGAAAATTTAGGGAAAAAGCTCCCTCCTATTACTCTAAATATATTTCTGGAATTAGTAATACAGTGGGCAAGTGATAAAAATCGAGACCCTGGCTTATCTGAAGGTAGCGTAGCTTTAGAAATCATTAATGACGGTGAATTGATTAATGGCGCCGGACCATTTGATAACAATAGAGTAGACTTACTAAAAAAAGGAGAAGACGAAGTAAATATAAGAATTAAGGAGGTAAAAACAAGGTGCTTAAAAATTCTCTTACTTGAAGCCCTATCTCCAGTAAAAATCCCTCCCAATATCTTTCAAGCAACTAATCCACAACTTGCTTTAAATATTCTAAAACAATTAAATGTTAATAATCAGAGTGACACTGATATCGATTGTTATCTCCTTGCAGTACAAAGATTATATGATTACCAAAAACATAACCAAGATTCAGTAGCGAACGAAGAATTATTTAAAATATTAAAAACCAAGATTGACGACGATATTATTATTTCCAAACTAAATAGCTATAATGATAAAGAACTTGATAAATTTCTGGAGTACTATATTGGAAATTATATTCTAAATAATTCAGCAAAAGCAGGCACCAGTGGCAATCCTGCCTGGTTTGGACAAGAGTAAGCATTTAAAATAATGGATACCACTTGCCACTTTTTTTGGCAAAATAATAAGATTTATTAAAATGGTTAATTGAGTTATAACTAGTTACGTAGCATATTAGATTTTGTTTACGAAAAGTTAGCTTTATTTGTTGAGTGTAGCGAGTTTTCAACCAATAGCCAATGAATAATTACAAACTCTTAGGATGCGGAAGATTTGAGCTATAAATCAATTAACTTTTTAATGCATCAGATAGACGGCTTTAAATTTTATTATTGTACTTAACATCAATTTACAAGTTAAAACATATATTAGAAAAAGGGAAATCATGAAAATTATGCAATTTTTACAATGTTTTGGATTTGGCAACCAAATTGACGCTAAGCTACAAAAAAAACATGAGCGAATAAATGAAACTGCTAATACTTGCTTAGAAAATAAGAATTTAGCTGATTTGCAAGCTCGCAGACAAACTTATTTTATCTTCCACAGGAGGAGTGTTTCGCATTCCCGTAGTGAGATATATTGTCGAGTTATCGATTTTATTAAGTTCAACAAATATAAGCAGGATGACTTAGCTCAATTAACGCTTGAAAACTTGAACCTTAGACATCCCTATGGTAAAAAGCATTTAGACCGATACTTTAACGAAATTAAATCAGCAATTTTAAATAACAGTGATACTTACCTTCACCAGGACTATCAGACAGAAATGATTAAAGTCCAAATAACTAATTTACATGAGCTGGTTAATGAAAAATCTACCCAGTATTTCATAGAAGGTCAAGAGGCAAGTTTTATTAAAGCTAAAGTTTACTTTCTATTTGAACAATTAGAAAGATCTAAGCTGGTTACAGGAAAAAAGGCTTTATTAATTAAAATCAAGGATTATATTAAGAACATATTTGTTGAAAATAGATTTGGCAAGAACAGAGACGAGATGATTATCTATTGGGCATTCGTTCGGTGGCTTTTGAATGCTTATTTCGATTTTACTAGTCCAGATAACCAAGAGAAAGTTTCCCTTGCCGAGATAAGGGAAATACTAAAAGACGAACTTCTAGGAAAAAAGCTTGGCCGCAATACCCTAATAGAGTATGCAGAAACAGCGATAGACTGGGCAGGTGAACAAGGCAAATATAATGATTCAACTGAAGTAGAAGAGGCATTAGCTATTATCAATGATGAAGAATTAATAAATGATCTGAATTTGGTTGAAAATAACACAAAAACCAAAGTAACCATTAGCAAAGAAGAGCTGCAATTGAGGTGTTTAAAAAGCCTTTTAGATAAAACCCCAGTTCCGCTTAAATATGCTAGTTTACCTGAAGAAGCTAAAAAGCGCTTTAACGATTTGCTAAATAAATTATTTATTGATTGCAATGAGATCACAACTATTAACAATTTATTAACTGATTACCCTTCCGTTATAGACGAAAATAATATAATTCACAAATTTAATACCTGTAACGATAAAAACCTTAAAAATAATTTACGCAATCATATCGAAACCAATATTTTAAAGACTGGCTAAGAGCCCAAGTAGTTAAAAAACTAAATCGGCACTGCTACTTCTTGCACCAAATTCGTCAATAGGCTTTGCTTTGCGAAATTTTCCCAATGTTATAGCAAAATAACCGCAAAGGGAGCATAACCCAGTAATTATATTATAATCTGCAAATTATTATTAGTTCACCAATTCCGAATTTTGTTTAAACCTTACCATCGCGTAATTCTAATATAATTTTCTCAATTTTTTGACACTACCCCTTCAATACCGGACGCTGTAGTATCTGATACTACATGCAATAGAACTTAAATTTTATAAGATTTATTATGTGAGATGCTTTATTTATGCGCTGCGAATTATGAAGGATATTCGAGCTTATTAAATTAAAACTTACGTTCAAGAACTGAGGGTAGCAAAGATTAGAAGTTATATAAGAGTTCATAATCTAATTGTAAATAATATATTTCATAAAAATAGGAGATATCATGATAATCGGATCCGGTTCACCAGTTAAGCAATGCAATAACCAGCAAACACCAGTAAGCACAACTAACGTTTTAAGCAATCAAGAATCACAGGCAAGCCAAATTCACCAGACTACTATCAATAATTGGGCAGCTAAAATTAATTCAATTATAGACCCTAAGGATAAACAAGTTTCACGAGAAAACTTATCTTTAGCTATTAATACGATCCAAGATAGCATAAACAAAAATGAAGCCAATTTAGAAGAAAAGTTAAATGGTGTAAAAAAATTCATGTTGGAAAACCTTAATGATATATTTGATAATCCTCCCTTTAGTAACAAAAATATCACTAAAGATATTAGCAAAAATACGGAAAATCAAATTAACGAGCTCTATGAAGCACTACTATTTTTCTGCAAACAAGAGAAAATCAGCAGTTCTCCCTCTTCCCTTACTATTGAGTATAGTAATGACATCACTATAATCAGAGATAAACTAGGTCTTGAGGTAAGTCAATTGCAGCTGACAACCACGACCCTTGCCGCATATAAATATCAGCTGCAAATCAAAGCCAAATTGGCTATGAAAAATAGTAATCATCCGGATAAAAAGAAAGAGTTTGATAAATTAATACGAAACACCAGCTCTTTCATTAAGAGTTATTCTACCCTTTTAGATAGCAGGAGCCTTAGTTGTTTAATAAGGACTATGATTAGAAGTACTCTTCGCTATCAATATTCATGCCAACAGGATGTACTTGTTATATTCGATCGTGTGAGAGAGGAAATAGAGCCAAATTTTCGTGACTCCTGTATAGAAATATTTAGAAATGAATTTAGCACATGCCTAGCAGATAAGTCATTATATAAGGATAAAGACGGTTGCAGTTTATTAATCCAGTATGAAAAAATTTTGGATAGTGCAACTATTAAAAATATTGTTCAGAAGAGGATTGATATCTGCTTAAAAGTAAACGCTAAAGGAAAAGTATTAAATTTAGAAAAAGCTGTAACCCTTTTAAATCTTTTTTGGGAAGACTTGGAGCCCGCCACCCTTGCGAATTATATTAACATCATCTATGCTAACTGTTTTAAGTCAAACTCTCAAGGGGTAGCGACTAAATGTAGATTATCTAAAAAATTGTTAGATAATTTACTATTAACGCTAATATACGAGGGGAAGCGTGAAGATTATAATAGATTTACAACCAAAATCCAAGAAACTATTAGTTATCAGCTTGAAAAAAACGCTAGCGTAGACATCGCTGATCTAGTAGCTGCCTTAGAAACGTTAGTTAGCTGCTGGGAATTTCTAGAAAAAGCGCAACGAATAAACTTGTTAAGTCAAAGCATTAATAATTGCTACTTGTTCTCTTCAGTGAACAAATTGCCAAAATTAGTAGAATATCCAAATCTTTTAGATAATCTTTTGGCTAAGCTAGACATTAAGGAGCGTATCAAATATTTAAAAATGATTATTGAGTCCTGCGCTAAATCCATTAATGAAAAAGATAGCTTAGCAGACTCAGCCAAGCTTATATTTATGAAAAATTTACTGCTCGGTTATTGGAATAAACTAGACATTAAGGAGCGTAATAAATATTTAGAAATGATTATTGAGTCTTGCGCTAAATCGATTAATAGAGAAGATAGCTTAGCTGACCAAGCCAAACTTAAATTTATGAATAATTTACTACTAGGCTATTGGGATGAACTAGGTAGTGATTTTCGCCATGAAAAAGTCTGCATAGCGTTCGATCATGCGCTAAAAGCGATTAATAGAGGCAATCGAGCCCATGCTGATTTAGCCATCGATTTACTAAATACCCTTTCAAGAAAACTACCTATAGATCTATTTAACCAATATCTGACAAAAGTGGTTATCTCCTGCACCAATTATTCTTCAGGTGGCACTTTGCCCTATGATTTAGCGGCAGCAGAACTTTTAAATACCTATTGGGATAGAATTATCCCGACTGAAAGAAATAATATAATTACCAATTACCTGGAAAATTGCAGCAACCTTAATCCAGATGTTAGGAAGCCCACATTTTATACAGTTGAAAAATTTTTAAACACATTAAAAGAAAAAATTGAACCTGATTCTTTTAAGAGATACTTAGAGATACTTCTTATTAACTATTGCTTGCGCACTCAGGAGGGAACAATTCCTGCATTAAGAAATGCTAGCGATTTATTGAAACGACACCATGGAAACATTAGCCAGAACACCAGTACTAATGCTATTAAATTGCTAATTGAGTATATTGCCAGCAGTAAAGTCAATTGTAAGATAGAACAACTTGAAGAGGCTTTAAATCTTCTAAATCTTTATATAAAACTTTACCTCGAAAAAAATCAAGGGAATATTAGTTTATTTAAAAAGGCTTATGATAATCTAGCCTTACTTATTACGCCTAATATTAGTCATACTTACACGAGTGAATTTTTGAACATTTTAAACAAAGCTGAAAAATATCTTATTAATACTGATCAAGCTTGGTATATTGTAAAAATGAATGCACATTTTATAAATAATATTGAATCTACAAATTATAATGTCGAAAAATTACTACGCATACTCTTAGCTGATCATGGCAAATATATTGCTACCCCCTTATTCGAAAATGAATTAAATCGATCCACATTTGAGTTATACCAAGAAAAAATTGAACCATTTACTTTTTTAGATATTGGATCAATTAAGCTGCAAATAAAGGAAATTATCATTAATACGATTCACGGCAAAGGCAGTATACCTGAGCATAAATTTGCCTTAAAAGCGGTAGATTATTTTATAACAAATGAGGAATTGGCTATTCTTCCCTATTTTCTAGAAGTATTTGACAGGCTAAACCCTTTTATAATTAGCACTTTAAAGGACGACAGCGGCTATAAGCGTTGCTATCTAGACCTTTTTAGTAAAGCTAAAAAATATCTAATTGATACTGGGTCTGAGTTATCGTACAGGAGAAGAGTAAATTCTCTTTTATTAGATTTTATACAATCTGATTCATTAAATACTGTCAATTTACTAAGAGGATTCTTAGACAATCATGACCAATATATTGATCGCCGATTAATTCGCGATATTTTACAAGCTCCAGAGTCAGACACTAAATTAGCTCCAAAATTATATTTGGTTCGAGCAGAAATTCAACAATTTGCTGATTTAGATTTAGACCTACTTGCACAACGAATAAATAATATTATGCCTAACCCGGTTGGCGGTAAAGTCGATATACATGAGCTTAAATTAGTTTTAAAAGTGCTAGACCATTATATAAAAAAACGGAATTTAGCTATTCTTCCCTTATTTAGAAAAGTATTTGACAGTTTAGACCTTTTTGGAATTAGCATTTTAGAAAATGACAGTGACCTGATGAGTAGCTATCTAGATCTTTTTGGTAAAGCTTACAAAGTTCTAATTGACAATAAGCATGGGATATGGTTTCAGGAGAAATTAAATTCACTTAGCATAAAATTTGAAATGTCTAGTTACAGCCCGGTGTTACTTGAGGCCTGTGCAAATCTTGGCATAGATATTCAGGAAATAGAATCTCGTAAACAGTCATTAAGTTTCTATTTAAAAGCTCAACCACAACAGAAAAAGCCGTAATTATTTGAGGATTAAGCTAATCCACGCAAAGAGCAGCTCATTATAGTCTATATAAAAGCCTTAATAACTTACGTTAATTAAGGCTTTTATAATTACCTAGTTGCTCAATCTGAAATTACTGATTTTATGAGCGGGTCATGGCATCAAAAAAGTCGCCATTATTCTTGGTTTCGCGGATTTTCTCCAAGACAAAGCTGCTAGCCTCAATTGACTGTTTTTCAGCCAGGTATTTACGCAATACCCACATTTTCTTAATCTGATCATTGCTTAATAACAACTCTTCACGGCGCGTGCCTGAACGTAAGATGTCAATTGCCGGATAAATACGGCGTTGAGCGATATCACGGTCAAGATGCAGCTCCATATTACCGGTGCCTTTAAACTCTTCATAGATGACATCATCCATCCTTGAACCGGTATCAACAAGAGCGGTAGCAATGATTGTCAGCGAACCACCTTCTTCGATATTACGTGCAGCACCAAAGAAACGTTTTGGCCGATGAAGAGCATTAGCGTCCACACCACCAGTTAAGATTTTGCCCGAGGCTGGAGCAACGGTATTATAGGCCCTTGCTAAGCGGGTAATTGAATCTAATAAAATAACTACATCGCGTTTACTCTCAACCAGACGCTTGGCTTTTTCAATAACCATCTCGGCAACTTGCACATGGCGCGCTGCCGGCTCATCAAAGGTAGAAGCAACAACTTCACCTTTAACTGAGCGCTGCATTTCAGTTACCTCTTCTGGCCTCTCGTCAATTAATAGCACAATTAGCTCAACTTCAGGATGGTTAGCCGTAATCGAATGGGCAATATGCTGCAACATTACAGTTTTACCAGTCTTTGGCGGCGCAACCAATAAACCGCGCTGGCCTTTACCTATTGGTGAGAATAGGTCAATTATCCGGCCGGTATAGTTTTCTTCGCCTTTAATATCCCGTTCAAGATGAAGCTGCTGATCTGGGAATAAAGGAGTTAAATTTTCAAAGAGGATTTTATGTTTGTTGGCCTCCGGTTCGCGGCCATTAACTTTATCGACCCGGACTAACGCAAAATATTTTTCACCTTCTTTCGGCATCCGGATTTCCCCGTCAACCGTATCGCCTGTTTGTAAATTAAAGCGGCGGATTTGGCTGGGACTAATATAAATATCATCATGGCTGGCTAGGTAAGAGGTATCTGGAGAACGTAAAAAGCCAAAGCCATCCGGCAAGACTTCCAGTACTCCGCCACCTGAAATATTTTCACCCTGCTCTGCCACTTTACGTAATATTGCAAAAACTAAATCATGCTTACGTAACCGGCTTGCGCCTTCAATATTATAACCTGCTGCCATTTCAAGTAACTGGGCAACATGAAGATCTTTTATTTCACTTAAATGCATATAACACACCAAAAAATTAATTTTGAATTATAAAACTCTTGTCTGTTCACTTATTCTTTAATTCTTACTTTATCCTGCCTGATTGATCTATTTTAGACTGAAGTGTTTAGATTTGATATTAATAAACGAACTTGTTTGGAATTGACGCGATTGAATAGTTGACAATTAAAATGGTCGCCTTATCTAAGACAACCATTTTAATACAATTTAGATATTACTGTCAATAAAAGCTGCTAGCTGCCCCTTAGGTAAAGCGCCAACTTTGGTTTCTACCAACACTCCATTTTTGAATAGTAATAAAGTCGGTATCCCACGTACGCCATATGATGCAGCTGAAACGTTATTTTCATCTACGTTAACTTTAACAATTTTTAAACGACCATCATATTCTTTAGCTAAATCATCTAGAATTGGCGCCAACATACGGCATGGGCCACACCATTCAGCCCAGAAATCCACCAATACCGGAACTTCAGATTTCAACACATCTGTTTCAAACGAAGCATCACTAGCATAAACAATATTACTCATCTTTACTAACCTTTTAAATCTTAAGTTTTTCATCGCTATTATAGCATAACTAAATTTTATGGCAATTAGTTTTTAAATCTTACTAAGTCGAATCAAAGCAATGTTATCCATTTATGATAATTCAAAGTCCAAGTTGTTAAAAATTAGTTGCAAATTCAGATTGCCATCCCAATCTTACCTTTCGCCTCTAGCAAGCCGGGTTTAAATTTGCCGGCTGATGATTCTCAAAGCGTAATTTCGGCAAACTATCCGGATAGTTGGTAGCAATATAGGCAGTTAATTTTTCTAATACATCACATTTAAGGTTCCATGAATCGCTTGGATTTTTGGTACTGGCAATTCCACGCAATTTAATTATTTTGTCTTGGACATCAGCGACCTGCAAATTTACCGTATTTTTATCCCAATATTCAGATTCCGCCACTACCTTATGGAAAACCTCGCGCAATTTGGCTACCGGTAGAGTATAATCAGCATAGAAATATATCTGGCAAATGATATCTGTTGAATTCCGGCTTAAGTTTAGAAAAGGTTTTTCAATAAAATAATTAATAGGTAAAATTAGCCTGCGTAAATCCCAGATTTTTACAACAACATAATTAAGGGAAATCTCTTCAACAACGCCAAATTCACCCTCAACTGAAATCGCATCATTGATTTTAATTGGTTGTGTTACCGCAATTTGCAGCCCGACCAAAAAATTCCCGATAATTTTATTGGCAGCAAAACCCAACACTCCGGTAACAATTCCTGCCGAAGCTAGTATGCTGGCGCCAACAGTCCTCGCACTTTCAAAGATTAAACAGGAAAGCGCAATACCGATTACAACCAGAATGAATGCAGCAATTTTTTTAAAGATTTTAGTTTTGGTAACGTTACTTCGGGTCTGGTAATCATCTAAATTAAGCTCTGCTTGATTAACAGTATAAATTGCATCTAAAGCATCAAGACTCTCGGTTAGGAGCCAAATTATTGACCATATGATTAGTAAGGAAACCATTATTTTTACCGAATGTTCAATTCCCGGAAAAAATTCAAAATTCGGCAATAAAAAAGGTATCAGTAATGCAAAAACTAGCACCCTTAGGCTATTTTTTACCGTAAAAAAGATTATCCTAGCTTTATCAGGAACATGGCGAGCCTTTTCAAGCCAAGCGTAAAATAACCGTTCTTCTTGATAAATCAACACCATCACTAAAGCAAAACGTAATAGATCTATAGTATGATAGACAAATTTAGTTAGCCCCTCATCTACTAATAGTGCTTTAAGGTTGACTGAGACAATCCCAATATCATTTTTTAAAGCAAATGAGAGAATTATTGCTCCTGCTAGCATATAAGGTTGCCGCAACAGGAGCTCAAGTCCAGAACTTGGCGCATTACTCCTTAAATTATAGCGGATTATCACACCAATTAGTTGGCTAATCAAAACCAGACTAGCCAACATCAGACTTGTAATTTCCAAACTGGAAAAACTTATCAGCATATTCGATTTTCTCCATGTAGAATTACTATGTAATTGAGGTATAACTAATGATTGTCATACCAGTTAACGTACATCTTTTTATCTACGCCTCAGCCTTCATTTCCTTCATATCGGTTGCAAGCTTATCAAGTTTACTTGCTGTAAGTAATTCACTAGCTTTAGGAAATAACTGCCCTTCCTCTTCCTGGATATGATGTTCGAGATTTTCTTGCAATACAGTTAATTTTGCTTTGAACTCGCTTGGGCTGATATTTGGATCTTTTAGCTCATTTAATAGGATATCAACTACGTGATGCTCCTGGTAAGCTTCCAAAGTTAATTCTTTGGTTGAACTACTACCTTTTAATGCCGGATATAAAATACTTTCTTCAATTTTTTCATGAAGTACAATCTCCGACTCCAGCTCCTCAAGTAAGTTCAGCCTCGACTTTTTGGCATTACTTGCTGTTTCCATTAATTCGCTAATAATCCCTTTAACTTTTTTATGATCCTTTACCAGTAAATCAAAAGCTTTATTAATTTTTGTAGCCATATTCTTATACCTCCAAGGTAAAAATTATTATTTCTGTTATGCATTCTTCTTGTAACTTTAAAAAAGTCAAGATTCACTTCATAATTGTCATAAGTTAAACTTTCACCCATTGTTATAACCGAACTTGCCAAAAGGAAACCACCAGGCATTTATGGTTTAGCTTTTAGGCTAAATTATTCTTTTGTTTAATCTGGATTTTCATACTATTGCGGCAATCGGATAAAATCTTAAATTTACCCTTTTGCTAATACTATAAAATTAGGTTGGTTTTATTTTAGTATGTGATGTTAGGCACTCACAATTTTTTTAGCAAAATAATAAGATTTATTAAAATGGTTAATTGATTTATACGAATTATGAAGCATATTAGATTTTGTTTACGAGTTTTGCTTCATTTGTTGATTTGTTTGAGTGAAGCGAGTTTATCAACAAATAGCAAACGAGTAACTACAAAATCTTATATGCGGAAGATTTGAGTTATAAATCAATTAACTTTTTAATAAATCCGATAGACTGCTTTAAATATTACTAGCGTGTGTAACATCACTTAGTATAATAATCTGAATCAAGATAGTAGTAATAAAGATGTTTTATCAGCACTACGCCAATCGCCGTTAAAGGCAGCGAGGCGATAACACCAAGTGTACCAAATAAATTACTGCAAATTATTAAGGCAAAAATAATCATGATTGGATTTAGGCCAATTGAATCGCCAACCAAAAATGGGGTGGCAATAAAATTCTCTATCAAGTTACCTATGCCAAGCACTAAAAAAACCAGTGCTATTTGCCAAACGCCTTGAAAATTACTCAAAGCCATTAATAGTGCAAGTACTCCGCCGATACTAAATCCTATGTATGGAATAAACACTAAAAAACCGGTAATTAGCCCAATTATTGTCGCAGCAGGTAAACCAATTAAATTTAGACCTATTGCATACACGATTGCCATTAAGATCATTACCATAACCTGACCGCGTAAATAATAGGATAATGACTTATCTATATCGCGAATTACATTGGTTACCGGCTGTTTATAACGGTTAGGGATACTTTGTTGGCAATAATTGATAATAATTCGCCAATCCCTTATTACATAAAATAGTACAAAAGGTAATAAAATTATGCTGACAATACTATTTAAGGCAAATAAACTGCCTTTGGCTAGCGGCATTACGTTAGTAAGAGCCAGGTTTTTTTGTAGCAGATTGGGAATTGCACTATTTTTTAACCAATCCGGATTAATAGACAGCTGGAGATTAAATTTTGCATCTAACGGATATAGTAATTTTTTATTGATTACATTACTTAATTCCGGCAGATGCTCAACCATTGTTTTAGCTTGCTCAATTAAAATTGGCACCATGATTACAGGAGTAAGTACTATTACTAATAACACTGCCAGACTAATTAAAATACTTGATATATTACGATTAAGTTTGCGAAATTTGCTTTCCCAGAAACTCACAAGCGGGTTCAAGATATAGGCAATTAAAAAAGCCACGCCAATTAATATTAACGTTGTCCTTAAAGCGGCTACTAGTAGCCCGATAAATAATCCTAAACCAAGCCAGCTAAAAATCAAAGTTCGTTTCTCTTCACTTATCCAACATCTACACATTATGTTTTCCCCTATTTTTCCTATCTAAATTATTAAAATACCCAGTCATGAGCTTATACCTTAATACTGGCCATTTTTTATCTACCACCATGAACATTAATTAGTTTTTAAATGATTTATTGGGAGGGAAGTTAAATTTATACGAATTATGAAGAATATTAGACTTTGTTTATGCAATTGGCGTTATTTGTTGAACTGTTTGAGTCTCGCGAGTTTTCAACAAATAGCCAATAAATAAATACAAAGTCTTATATTCGTAATATTGAGTAAAAATTTAACTTCCTTCCCAATAAATCAAATTATAAAAAATATTCTTTTTAACTATGTATCAATAATAGTGTCCGGTATTGAGTTATAAATCGACTGTTTAATTTATTTTATCATATTAAATTACCTCAGGCTTCGTATGCACGACATAAGAGCTTAGGATTAAATATACATTTGACGTTCATCTTGATTTTGATGACTCTAATAAGCATGTGGATAGTTATGGAATAATAATTGACTGGTTGGAGTCTAACAGCTGTAATAGTTTAGGAATAGGACTAGTTAAAAAACTAACAATTTCAGTATTTAATAAAAAAGGTTGCTCCTAGAAGCAACCTTTTTCGAATTACACATTAACGCGAATGTTCATGCGTATCGGTATGCTGTTTAGCACGATGATATGCCAAGCCAGTACCGGCAGGAATCAAGCGACCCATAATTACGTTTTCTTTAAGACCACGTAAATAGTCAACGCGTCCAGCAACCGCAGACTCAGTTAACACACGAGTTGTCTCCTGGAACGAAGCGGCTGAAATAAATGAGTCGGTATTAAGCGAAGCACGAGTAATACCAAGAAGAATATTCTTGAACTCGATTGGCGCTTTACCCTCTGCAATTAAACGATCATTTTCATCCAATATCGCTGAACGTTCAGCTTGTTCGCCTTCCAAGAAGATATTGCTATCACCTGGATTCGATATCACTACACGACGTAACATTTGGCGGACAACTGTCTCAATATGTTTATCACTGATTTTCACACCTTGCAAGCGATAAACTTCTTGAACCTCATGGGCGATATATTTAGATAATTCCTCAATACCTTTCATCTCTAATAGGTCATGTGGATTAACTGGACCATCAACAATCATCTGGCCGCGTTCCACATACTCACCATCATTGACTAGGATGTGTTTGTCTTTAGGAATTGATAGCTCAACAAATTCGCCACTAACTGCGATAATCTTAACTTTATGTTTACCCTTAGTTTCTTTTTGGAAAGTAATTGTTCCAGATAAAGGAGCTAACATACCGGCATCCTTCGGTACTCGAGCTTCAAATAGCTCAGCCACTCGCGGCAGACCACCGGTAATATCACGAGTTTTCATTGATTCTTGTGGTTTCTTCGCAAGCACATCACCCGCATTTACCTGTTGTCCATCACGAACCGCAATAATGTCACCGATCTGGAATGAAATAATAACTGGTGCGTCAGTACCAAAAATCTTAACTTCCTTGCCGTTTTCATCATATAAACGTGCGATTGGACGTAAGTTTTTATCTTTAGCCTTAACACCTTTAACTTTAGCCGGATCAATGACTTTCAATGCGGTCAAGCCAGTTACATCATCAGTTTCTTTAACTACTGTTAAACCTTCTTCAACGTTTTCAAGAACAATAGTACCTGAATGCTCTGAAATTACCGGGCGAGAATGTGGATCCCAGCTCGCTAATTTGCGCCCAGCTTCAACTTTTTCATCTGGAGCAACCGACAGGATCGAACCATAAGGGATCTTATGCTGTTCACGCTCACGGTTATGCTGATCAAGGATCACTAATTCTGCAGAACGTGAAACAATAACTTTTTCACCATTTGGTTTAGTAACATAACGTAAATCTTTATAACCTACCACACCTGATGATTTAGCCTCAACTTGGCTAACAGCTGCAGCACGTGATGCAGCACCACCAATATGGAAAGTACGCATTGTTAACTGAGTTCCTGGTTCACCGATTGATTGGGCAGCTACAATACCAACAGCTTCGCCAATATTTACCAAGTAACCACGAGCAAGGTCGCGGCCATAACATCTAGCACATAGACCATAACGAGTTTCACAAGTTAAAGGAGTACGTACTTTAATTTCATCAATATTAGTCTGTTCAATACGTTCAACCAAGTGTTCATCAATCATTGAGCCTGATGACACAACAAGTTTATTTGTATCTGGATCAATTACGTCTTCAGCCACAACACGTCCAAGGATACGATCTTTTAATGATTCAATCACATCACCGCCTTGGATTACTGAGCGCATAACCACACCATTAGTAGTGCCACAATCATCTTCTACGATAACTAAATCTTGGGTAACATCAACTAAACGACGCGTCAAGTAACCAGAGTTGGCTGTTTTTAAAGCCGTATCCGATAGACCTTTACGTGCACCGTGGGTAGAAATAAAGTATTGCGATACTGTCAAGCCTTCACGGAAGTTTGCGGTAATCGGTGTTTCCATAATTTCGCCGGATGGTTTAGCCATCAAACCACGCATACCGGAAAGCTGTTTAATCTGAGCGATCGATCCACGAGCGCCTGAGTCAGCCATCATGTAAATAGAATTGAATGAATCTTGTTCTACTTGGTTACCTTCTCTATCTTGAGTTTTTTCTTTAGATAACTCATTCATAAGGGTTTTTGCAATATCATCACCACAACGACCCCAGATATCAATCACTTTATTATAACGTTCGCCTTGGGTTACCAAACCTTCATTATATTGCTGAGTAATTGCATCAACTTCAGCTTGAGCTTTTTCAACTTTATTGTATTTAGCTTCCGGGATATGCATATCGTTAACGCATACGGAGATACCACCACGAGTTGAATATCTAAAGCCCATATACATCAATTGGTCAGCTAAAATCACTGTATCTTTAATTCCACATTTACGGAAAGATACGTTAATCAATTTAGCCACTTCTTTTTTCTTCAATGGCTTATTGATTAATTCAAAATCAAGACCTTGCGGTAATATTTGCGAAAGAATTGCACGGCCAACCGTGGTTTTACGACGGCGGACATGACTAACTAAGTCGCCATTACCATCATGGTGCCATTCTTCAAGGCGTACTTCTACTAGCGCATGTAAACCAACTTGACCAGTCTGGTAAGCCCGCTCTAATTCTTTTAAGTCGGCAAAAATAGTACCTTCGCCTTTATCATTAATTCTTTCGCGAGTCATATAATAAAGACCAAGAATAATATCTTGCGATGGAACAATAATCGGTTCGCCATGTGCCGGTGACAATACGTTATTTGAAGCCAACATTAAGGTACGTGCTTCCATTTGTGCTTCTAAACTCAATGGAACATGCACTGCCATTTGGTCACCATCAAAGTCGGCATTGAATGCAGAACAAACTAATGGATGTAACTGTAATGCCTTACCTTCAACCAAAATTGGTTCAAATGCCTGGATACCTAAACGGTGCAATGTCGGCGCACGGTTTAGCAATACCGGATGTTCGCGGATCACTTCTTCAAGAATATCCCAAACTTGAGGGTGTTCTTGTTCCACCATCCGTTTTGCATATTTAATTGAAGATGCATGACCTAATAATTGCAATTTATGATAAACAAACGGCTTAAATAATTCTAAAGCCATAATTTTTGGTAATCCGCATTGATATAAGCGTAAATTAGGGCCTACGGTAATTACTGAACGGCCGGAATAGTCAACACGTTTACCAAGCAAGTTCTGACGGAAACGACCCGATTTACCTTTAATCATTTCTGCTAGTGATTTTAATGGACGCTTATTCGCACCAGTAATCACTTTACCGCGTTTACCATTATCAAATAAAGAATCAACCGCTTCTTGCAGCATCCGGCGCTCATTACGTAAAATGATTTCAGGCGCACGCAACTGGATTAACTTGCGTAAACGATTATTTCGGTTAATTACGCGGCGGTATAGATCATTCAAATCACTAGTAGCAAAGCGACCGCCATCTAGAGCAACTAGCGGGCGTAACTCAGGCGGCAATACCGGGATTGCATCCATAATCATCCACTCAGGTTTCATTTCTGAACGTTTGAAACCTTCAAGTACCTTAAGGCGTTTTGCTAATTTTTTTAAATTTGTTTCTGATTTGGTAGATGTCATCTCTTCTTTTATAGAGATAACTTCGTTTTCAACATCGATTGCTTGCAGCATTTTGCGAATTGCTTCAGCACCAATACCAACATCTAATTTTTCACCTTCATCGTTTTCTACGATAAAGTTATATTGTTCAGGAGATAAAATATCACCTTTGCGTAATGGAGTTTTGCCATCTTTCGGATGCATAGGCGGGTCAACCCGATCTAATACTTCAATTACTGCATATGCCTCAAAATATAATACGTGCTCGATATCGCGTAATGGCATATCTAAAACCATACCCATACGTGAAGGTAATGATTTTAAGAACCAGATATGGGCTACAGGAGAGGCTAATTCAATATGCCCCATCCGCTCACGGCGAACTTTAGATAAAGTTACCTCTACGCCACATTTTTCACAAATAACACCACGATGCTTGATTCGTTTATATTTACCGCACAAACATTCGTAATCTTTTACCGGGCCAAAAATTCGGGCGCAGAATAAGCCATCCCGCTCCGGGCGCAAAGTACGGTAATTGATAGTCTCAGGTTTTTTAATTTCACCATATGACCATGAACGAATCTTATCGGGTGAAGCTAAGCCTATGCGGATACGCCCGTAATGCTCGTTATTACTTTCATTATTAACAAAGAGATTGTTAAAGTCAAACATCTTCTCTACTCCAAAAATTTTTGCCGCTTTTAGCTGCCAACTTTATTCTTTAAGATAATCTTTCGGATTGCTCATTTCGAAATTGTCGAATAACCGAGTATTTTGCTCTTATACTATCGCATAAGAGCAAAATAAGAAGGTTAGATTATTCTTCAAGTTCCATGTCAAGGGCAAGTGCTCTTACCTCTCGAGTCAATACACGGAATGCTTCAGGTATCTGAGCTGAAATTCTGTGGTCGCCCTCTAACAAGCGTTCGTACATCTCGGTACGACCATCAACGTCATCCGACTTAACCGTCAACATTTCTTGTAGAATATAAGCAGCACCGTATGCTTCTAGCGCCCACACCTCCATCTCACCGAAACGTTGTCCACCAAACTGAGCTTTACCGCCAAGTGGCTGTTGCGTTACTAATGAGTATGGACCTGTCGAACGAGCATGGACTTTTTCATCAACTAAGTGATGTAAGCGTAGCATATACATGTAACCAATAGTTACTGGACGATCAAAAGCTAAACCAGTCCTACCATCATATAAAGTTACCTGACCTGATTCTGGTAGATCAGCCAAGTTAAGCATTTCTTTAATTTCGCTTTCTTTAGCTCCATCAAATACAGGAGTAGCAAATGGTACACCATGGCGAAGATTATTTGCCAATTCGGCAAACTCTGCTTCAGATAATTTATTTAAGTCTTCTGGTTTACCAGCTGATTTGTAGACTGTACTTACAAAATCTTTAACTTCAGCCATATTCCTTTGCTCACGAATCATCTTATCAATCTTGTTACCAAGACCTTTAGCTGCTAGGCCCAAATGAACTTCCAAAATCTGACCGATATTCATACGTGATGGTACGCCTAGAGGATTTAGTACGATATCAACGGTACGACCATCTTCCATATATGGCATATCTTCAACAGGCAATACTTTAGATACTACACCTTTGTTACCATGGCGGCCGGCCATTTTATCGCCTGGCTGTAAGCGACGTTTAACCGCCACAAACACTTTAACCATTTTAATTACACCATTTGGCAGGTCAACACCTTGGTATAACTTATCTTTTTGCACTTTAAAACGAGCTTCTAATTCATTTCGTTTTTCATCGATAGCTTTTACAAGCATTGTAAGTTGCTCATTTACCGCTTCGTTCTTAACTTCAATAGTTAACCAGTCACGTTTATTTTTGTATTCAGCTAAAACTTCTTCAGTGATGACTGCTTTTTTACCGGATTTTAACTCTTGGCCTAGTAAAACTGGCTTAATCCGTTCTGCGGCATCTTCTTCAATGATGGTCATCTGATCACGAATATCTTGACGATAACGGCTTAATTCAAGCTCAATATTTTCTAAACTGCGCTGGTCATGTTTGCTACCATCGCGATTAAATACTTGAACATCAATCACTGTCCCGCTAATACCTACTGGTACTCTTAACGAAGTATCTTTTACATCAGATGCTTTTTCACCGAAAATGGCACGTAAAAGCTTCTCTTCCGGAGTTAATTGAATTTCGCCTTTAGGGGTAACCTTACCTACCAATACATCGCCTGGGGCTACTTCGGCTCCAATGTGGATAATTCCGCTATCATCTAAACGAGCTAACTGGTTTTGCGAAAGATTTGGAATATCGCGCGTAATCTCTTCATCACCTTGCTTAGTTTCGCGTGATACTACAGATAATTCTTCAATATGAATCGAAGTGTACTTATCTGCAGCTACCAGCTTCTCAGATACCAAGATTGAATCCTCAAAGTTATAACCGTTCCATGGCATAAAGGCAACCATAACGTTTTGGCCTACAGCCAATTCGCCTAGATCAGTTGCTGAACCATCAGCAATAACATCATCTTTGGCAATAACATCGCCCGGTTTTACAATAGGCTTCTGGTTTACACAAGTATTTTGGTTGCTACGCAAGTATTTAATTAGATTGTAGATATCAATACCTAAATCATTGCCGCTAATTTCACTCTCATTTACCTTGATAATGATCCGATCACCATCAACATAATCTACTACACCACCACGTTTAGCAGTTACTAGCGTCCCTGAATCAATCGCAGCAACACGCTCCATTCCAGTTCCCACTAACGGACGGTCAGCCCGGACACATGGTACACCTTGACGTTGCATGTTTGAACCCATCAATGCGCGGTTCGCATCATCATGCTCCAAGAAGGGAATTAATGACGCCGCAACCGATACCACCTGATTAGTAGCCACATCCATATAATCGATGTCTTCACGTGGAACTAGTGTCGTTTCACCTTTTTTACGGGCAAAAACTAATTCGTCCGCAAAGCTACCATCTGGATTTAATCGAGCATTCGCTTGGGCAATAATAATTTTGTCTTCATCAATAGCTGATAGAAATTCAATCGTATCTGTTACCTTATTATCCGCAACTTTTCGGTAAGGAGTCTCTAAAAAGCCATGTTGGTTTGGTCTTGCATACACCGACAGTGAGTTAATCAAACCAATATTTTGTCCCTCTGGAGTTTCAATTGGACATAAGCGCCCATAGTGAGTTACGTGTACGTCACGCACTTCAAAACCAGCGCGATCTCGCGTTAAACCACCAGGACCAAGAGCTGAGATACGGCGTTTATGCGTAATTTCAGACAATGGATTAGTGTGATCCATAAATTGCGATAGCTGACTGGTAGAGAAGAAATCTTTCAGGCTCGAAGTAATCGGTTTTGCACTGATCAATTTATTTGGTAATAAATCTTTTTCTTCCAATGGCTGGGTCAATTTATCTTTAACTGCTTTATCAATACGCGATAGACCAATTCTAAATTGGTTCTCAACCAACTCACCGACACCGCGAATACGACGGTTACCCAAGTGATCAATATCGTCCACTACACCGCGGCCATTTCTTAATTCAATTAAGGTCGCCAGTGATAATAATATATCTTCACGGGTTAATAATATCTGGTTATCTACCGGTTTATCCAAACTTGTTAATAAGCGTTTAAACCATTGAGGTGTTTTAGCATCTAATTCGTTTAAATAAGTACGTGAATTAAATTTGAACCGCCCAACTATTGATAAATCATAAGTTTCTTCATTGAAGAAAGTACGATTAAATACAGTATTAGCAATCTCTTCTGAATACGGCTCACCAGGGCGCATCATTTTATAGATTTGGTGAATCGCTTCAATTTGGTTTTCAGCAGTTTCTTTAGAGGCTTCTTCATCGCGTAAAGTATCTGCTAGATATGAACCATGCTCCAAGTCATTTACATATAAAGTCTTAATTTCAGTTATCGAACTAATTAATACCTGGTTTACAAGTTCTTCATTAATAATCGTGTTGGATTTAGCTAATACTTCACCAGTATCCATATCAATCAAATCAGCACCAAGGATTCTTCCTTCAAGTTCTTCTACAGGAACTTCGATTTCGGTTAATCCAGCTTTTTCTAAGTCGCGGATATTTTTTGTAGTTATTTTCTTATCTTTGGCGATAATCAATTTACCTTCACTATCAACGATATCAAAACGTGAAGTTTCACCTTTCATGCGTTCAGCAATGATTTGCTTATAAATGCGTCCGCGCTTAATTGCATATACATCTTTATCGTAGAATAGATCCATAATATCATCACGAGTATAACCAATAGCTTTTAATAGTAAGCTGATAGTCATTTTACGCCGTTTATCAATACGGAAATAGATTAAGTCTTTAGCATCAAATTCAAGATCAAGCCAACTTCCACGATAAGGAATAATTCGTGCAGAATATAATAATTTATTTGCCGAATGGTTTTTCCCATGATCATGCTCATAATACACCCCAGGAGAACGGTGCAACTGAGACACTACTACACGTTCATTACCATTAATAATAAATGATGCAGTATCTGTCATAAATGGGATTTCACCCATATAGACATCTTCTTCAGTACTATATAATATGGTCTTATATTCTGTTTCACGATCAAAAACCGTCAACCGGATCTTAGCATGCAGTTTTCCAGCATATGAGACACCACGAAGTAAACATTCATGGACATCAAATAAAGGATTATTTAAACTATAGCTGATAAAATCTAAGCGAGTACCACCATTATTTGAGATTATAGGAAAGATGTCGGAAAAAGCTTTTTGCAAACCAATGTTTTGACGCTCGCTAGGTGCTACTTTATGCTGTAGAAATTCTTCATATGAATTCTTTTGCATTGCTAATAAGTATGGCACTTTTAATGTAGCAGGTTGCTTGGCAAAGCTTTTACGAATACGTTTTTTTTCTGTGAAAGAATAGCTCATAAATAAAGCTCCGAAGACTAAGTTGAAAGAAAAAGATAATAAAAATAATCACTTACAGGGTGGCAAAATTGCATTTTGCCATATATTGATTAATAATTATTTTTGTTGGCTTTTTCTTATTGGTTTTTAATGAATAATTGAATTATAAATTAATCTTAATTTTTGCTTTTTAAAGCTAACTTTTATTTAGTTCTTAACTTAATTTATAGATACGGCAAAAGAGGCAACGTATGTTACCTCTTATAATTGATTAATTAATCGTTATAAAACAATCAATTATTTCATTTCCGCTTTAGCGCCAGCTTCGTTAATTTTCTTAACTAGAGCTTCAGCATCAGCTTTAGCAATGCCTTCTTTAACCGCTTTAGGAGCAGACTCAACTAAAGCTTTAGCTTCAGCAAGACCTAAACCAGTGATTTCACGTACAACTTTAATAGCTGCAACTTTGTTAGCACCAGCTTCAGTTAAAATAACATCAAATTCAGTTTTTTCTTCTGCGGCGGCAGCAGCACCACCAGCAGCAGGACCAGCAACAGCTACAGCAGCAGCTGATACACCAAATTTCTCTTCCATCTCTTTAACTAATTCAGATAAATCCATAACGGTCATCTGACCAATTGCTTCAATAATTTCTGCTTTAGAAATAGCCATTTTAGACTCCTAATAAATCTTTATAAATAATTTAATTGAAAATTAAGCAGCTTCCTGCTCTTTTTTATCTTTAATTGCTGCAACCAAACGCACAAAGCTTGCAGGAATTTGTTGCATAACACCCATAACCATAGCCAATAACTCATCACGGCTAGGAATAGAAGCTAATTGTTTAACGCCAGCGACGTCAAGCAATTTTTCGTTATACATACCAGCTACGATTTTTACTTTATCGTTAGCTTTAGCAAATTCACTGATAACTTTTGCAGCTGCAATTGGATCTTCAGAAACACTATAGATCAACTGACCGACCATTTTGTCAGCCAAAGGACCAAATTTAGTTCCTTCTACTGCTTTACGCGCCAACGTATTTTTCACAACATGTAAATATACATTTGCTTTACGCGCTTCTTTACGAATAGCGGTCATTGACTCAACAGTTACGCCAGCATACTGAGCAATAACTACTGTTTGAGCAGTATTAAGGGTTTCTGAGACCTGAGCAACTACGGCTTTTTTGCTTTCTAGGTTTAAACTCAAGGCTCAACTCCTAAATTAGTGGTTTTCAATTCGATTTATATAACGAGTCAATTATTATGATAACTTTTTATTTTTTCGAGATTGCCACTATCTGCGCAGGATACCTTAAAAAGGTAATTAAGCTCGATTTATTTTGCATAAATCTTGCTCCCACGGTCTTTGATAATGAATAAGCCTTTACGGGCCTATTCCCCATTTTGACTCCTACAATTAGTAGAAATCATGATTTAGGCGGCAGCATAAGCACCGCTTAAAAATTATTTAGCAATAGTTTGTGCGTCGACTTTAACACCGATACCCATAGTACTAGATACCGTTACGCGTTTCAAGTATTGACCTTTACTGCTTGCAGGCTTAGCTTTAACCAACACATCGATTAATGCAGCCATATTTTCTTGTAACTTTTCAGATGCGAATGATGCACGACCAATAGTTGAATGGATAATACCATTTTTGTCAGTACGATATTGCACTTGACCAGCCTTAGCATTTTTAACAGCCGTCGCCACATCAGCAGTCACAGTACCAACTTTTGGATTTGGCATTAAACCACGAGGGCCTAAAATCTGACCTAAAGTACCAACAACACGCATAGTATCAGGAGTTGCAATTACTAGATCAAAATTAAGGTTACCTTTTTTAACATCATCAGCTAATTCTTCTAGACCAACGATATCAGCACCAGCAGCTTTAGCCGCTTCTGCTTGAGGACCTTGCGCAAACACCGCTACACGTACTGTTTTACCAGTACCATGAGGTAACACCAATGAGCCACGAATCATTTGATCTGATTTACGCGGATCAACACCCAAGTTAACTGCAACATCGATAGATTCATCGAATTTAGCTGTTGCCGCAGTCTTCACTAAAGCAATTGCTTCACTTGCTGCGTGTAATTTTGTGCTATCAAAGCCAGCAACGGCTTTTTGACGTTTAGTTAATTTAGCCATTACTTAACTCCTACAACTTCAAGACCCATACTACGCGCTGAACCAGCTATAGTACGAATAGCAGCTTCTTCATCTGCGCAAGTTAAATCAGGCATTTTTGTCTGAGCAACACTTAATAACTGCTCACGAGTAACCTTACCAACTTTATCTGAATTTGGACGCGAACTTCCGCTCTTAATTCCAGCAACTTTTTTCAATAAAACCGATGCAGGAGGAGTTTTCAAAATAAACGTAAAACTTTTATCAGAATAAGCAGTAATTACTACTGGAGTCGGTAAACCCGGTTCCATATTCTGAGTTTTAGCATTAAATGCTTTACAAAATTCCATAATATTAAGACCACGTTGACCTAATGCAGGACCAACTGGAGGTGATGGATTTGCTTTACCGGCAGGGATCTGAAGCTTAATAAAGCCTATTACTTTCTTTGCCATGTGACATCGAACCTTTTAAAATGGGTAAAACGCAATGTTTAGCAGTAACTTAACATCGCTCCCCGATTGTTTATAAAAATTTGAGCTAGTTATTCTAACATAAGTCACTAACCCTTTGCAAGATTTTCCGGATACAAATTACTCTTTTTTGCCATTTAACTGCCAATATGCGACATAGCGTTTTAATGAGCTTACTTTAGAACAGAGGACAAGCTAATGGTAGCGAAGCTGAAGAGATACCCTCGCAGGTATTAGAGAAAGTTAATTGACCATCTCTACTAAGCTCCAATTTCCAGACTGTATCGTAATCATTACCTTGCCAAACCGGGATTAAGCTGGTTGCTTGTGGTTGACCATAAATCGTTCCAACCAGATAGTTAACCATACTCTCTATAGTGCCATGCTCCCACGAAACTAGTATAGTTTGATCATTAAATTGACCACCTTGAAAGAAAAAGGTTGCCATCGATTCATAATTATTCCAGTTAAAACTAGACTCAGGAACTAAGTTAAGCGACATTTTATTTTTGATGACAAATGGATTAACGGTTAGTGACGGCCTTACATATGTTGGACAACTCTCAATTGGTAAAAAAGGTGTTCCAATTGTACAACTATTTGTTGGGTCCCCCGGATCTGATGAATAAACTTGATCTGGTAGCTGACCCATTATTTCCTGAAGCTTATCTACCGAACCAATTGCACGCCATTGCCCTTGACATACATAATTGCCATTGTCAAAAGCATAGACCGGGTGCGCCTCTACATGTCGAATCAGATATACGGTTTCATTTTTATTCATATTTGGCGGCACCGCCCCGTGTAAAGTGAACGATACAGGGCTTTCAAGGCAGCTTGCCGTTGTATTTAAATTTAAATTTGGATATAAAGGTGAGGAAACTATGCCATCATTATAGGTTGTAGCCGTAGCGTTAGCTACATCATTAATCGATAGGACAATAAACTGGTGATAGTTATTTTTTTCAATCGGCTCAAAGCTAAAATATAAATTGGGGTTTTGGCTTAATTGTGCCAAAGTCAGGTTAATTTGTTCCCGTGGAAGTGCGATTACAAAATTACCATGCTTAGGGACAGGTACTTGTGCCGTTTGCCCAATTATCTCTTCAATATAATATGCAATCGATGGATAGATTGGGTTATAGTAGCTACCAATAGTAGTCGGCAAAACGGAAAATATTCCGCTTCCGGTCAACACTGCATAGTTTTCAATACTTTGAATCGGCGCCATATTAGGATAGCCCTGCACTAACTGCTGCCAAGGGTCCAGGGTTAAGATTGCACTGACACTGCCACTAGTAAGCGCATCTAACAATTGCCCAAATTCCAACGAGTGATTAAAGCCAGTTACGGACAAATTATTATTTCCCTCATTAGGCTCAAAACTCTGTACAAAAATAAAATTAAGGTTATTTGGGTTTATAACAATCGGGCTGGAACTGGCGGTAGAATTACCTACACCTTGAGCACATCCTTGTATGATTACAACAAGTAACAACGCTAAAATTGGCATTAATATATAAAATTTTTTATTCATTATCAAGAAATATAGACTTGCGCTAATCTTACTGTCTTGATTCGGATTAGCGATTAAAATTGAAGAATTACCTAAAGTGTCTGTATTTAAGACTTATCTATAATCTTTAAAATCACCCTCTAAACTTGCATAAAGACCAGACATAGGTACAAAAATTGAATTTAAGTTTTTGATTTTTTTAATCGTGCGAATAATTTTTGACATGGTTCTTTCCTCTACTCTAATTTATTTGAGATGGCGATAGTATACCTTTGCCAATAAAAGTTAAAAACCGTCCAAAAATGTTATGCGCAAGAATACTAATCTACTATTTTGGCGCTGTCTCCTGGCTTAACCGTTAGTACATTTCCAGCAAGCACGTCCTCATTGCCTGCTAAACCAGATATCGCGCATTGGTTACTTTGCTGATTACTCATGATAAGCTGGATTTTCTTCTGTAAAATTTTGCCATTTTCAAGAATAAGCACATACTTACCTTCATTGCCATCGCGCAGAGAATCACAAGACATAATTAGCTGGTTTGGCAAACTTTGTAAAATAATCTCACCTTTGACAAATTGCCCGGCCTTAAGCCCATAACTCTGGTTATTAAAGTCAATATAGACCATATATGACCTAGTTCCGCTCTGAGCCACTTGGTTAATTCGGCTTATTTGGCCATCATAGGCCCGATTATCAGTTTCCACCTTGAATACTACTTGCTGGTTAAGCTTAATACGATTAATTGCATCACTGGGAATAGCCGCCTTTATCTCTAAACTAGAAAGATTTGCTAATGAAAAAAGTTTGGTATTTTTTAGTGCCAGCTGGCCATTTTGAACGCTTTTTTGAAATATTACCCCAGCAAATGGCGCCTTGATATGCGTGTCAGCTAATTGCTTCTTACTACGGATAAGCAAAGCCTCTTGAGCTTTGAAATTTTGCAATGAGGCCTGATAGTTGGTTTGCAATTCATCATAGGCGATTCGGGAAATAAAGCCCTGCTTAAAAAGCTGCTGCTGTTTATCTAACTTTTGCTGATCCAATTCATATTTAGCTCTAGCAGCGGCAACCAATGCCTCTTGCTGCGTAACTGCCTGAGCCAGATCTAGGGTATCTAATAATGCTAATTCTTGCCCAGCCTTAACAATCTGCCCTTCATCAACCAATACCTTGATAACCCTAGCATCGACTTCTGATGATATTATTGTTTGCTCTTTGGGCGCCAAATCCCCGGTAAAATAGATAATATCATCAAATCTTGCACGCTTAACTCCGGTAATATCTGCCTTATTCAAAAGAACCACATTATCTTGCTTTTTCTGTGCATTAATTGCATTTTTCTTAGAAAGTGCCATTGCCATGATAACTAATAGTACAATTCCTGTGGCTAAAAGCTTTTTATTTGCTCGTAACTTCCCCATTATCTTTTTTTTCCTAATACAATTAAAAATAGCGGCTACAGATGCCATACTCCGGTATTATAGCAAATATGATATAATTTAAAGTTATACTAAAGCAATTTCAGGCTTCGAATTTCCTATAACTAAATTAGTAAGTCTAGCAAAGTTCTAGCGCCTCAAGTATTACATATTCGAACTTAAGTTAGGAGCAATCTATGGTTAAAAAGAAAACCAAACCGCCAGTCAGTCATAAATTTGATTTATTATCTATTGAGCAATTTAGCAAGCTTGGCATGATCTTCTGGGTTGGCGGCACCATCACTATCGGCACAGTTATTATTCCGCTTCTATTTAAAGCACTTGACCAAATTACAGCTGCAACCTTGACAGGCCAGATCCTTAATATTAATGCCTACATTGGGATTATTGCCCTAATTTTTGCTTTTTTTGACACTATTCTTCATTACAAACTTACCATCTTTACTGTTCGCAAATTTTGGTATATCATCGCAATGGAATTAATACTAGTTGTTAACTATTTTGCAATATTCCCGATAATTGCAAGCCTAAGGGTTAAACTTGCCGATGTTGCACACAGCGTTATACATACTACGCCAAGCTTTAATTTCTGGCATTCGCTCTCAGCAGTGCTATTTATTATCACTTCAATTTTAGGTGTTTTATATATTATTGAAAAGCACTAGCTAAAGGCAAATAAATTTAGCCATGAAAAACCCCCAAACTACTCGCGCTTGGGGGTTTTATCTTATGCAACTTTATTATGATAAAGTCTAATTTCTTGACGAGTAAGGAACTGTCAATGGAGTTGAATTAACAATTACAGAATAATAATTATCTACCGATAATAGTTTTAAATCAATATTGCCACTAACTCCTTTTGCTGTTGGCTGATACTTAAGTACCAGCAAACAACTTTGATTAGGTTTTAGCATTTGCTTATTATCAAGCTTACAAGTAGAACGGGTATCATCATAATATAATCCGCTTGCTAAATTTGAAATAGCTGGCAAGGTTAGCCCATAAATATTCCCATTAGATATATTAGTTACTTTGAATGATTTCAAACCAAAGCTACCAACAGGCACATTTGACAACGAATCTACCGCATAAGGAATTGTATCAGGCTTCACAACTGTCAAACCGATAACATTGCGACTAATATCGTCAGCCACCCCTGCAAACTTGGCAGTAGTTATTCTTGAACTAAAGACCAATTTCAAGACGCTAACCACACTCTTTTGGCCACTACTGTCTGTTCCCATAACATTAAAGTTAAGTGAATCTGAAACACCCTCAATTTTAGGAATATATTTAAGAGCCACCGTACAACTTTGATTAGGCGCTAATACTTGGCTACCATTAACCAAACAAGTAGTTCGTGGCAACGTATCATAAACAATATCCGTTGGTAAACTGTTCGGAAAACTTAAGGTTACAGAGCTACTTAACGTATTGGTTATAACAAAGCTTTGTAAGCCAAAACTGCCAACAGGTACATTCTCAAGAGGACCAGTTGTTGGTGGCAATGGAGCCACATAAGGCTTAATAGTCCATAAATCAGAATACAAGGAATTTGAAGTTGGCGAAGTTCCAGCATAAATCCAAGCGTTTCCTGATTCATCAGTCACAGCTTTACCTCCTGAACGTGCGCCAATAAAGCTAGACAACGAGGTCACACCTTTCGTACCGCTTACCCGAGCAGTTCCCGCTGTATTAGTACCACCCATCCAAGCCCACATGCCAGTAGTTGGATTATAGCGCCATAGGTCAGCTAATACACCGCTTGTGCTAGCTGCATAACCACCACCGCCAAATAACCATAAGTTACCGCTCTTATCGGTCCAGGATAGCGCAAGAATTCGTGCACCAGGTATATTAGTTGCGCTTTCTACAGCAAAAGTCCCGTAAGTTCCAGGCTCGTTGCCAGCAATTCCGCCACCCATGAAAGCCCATTGACGAGTATTAACATTATAGCGCCATAATTCATTTTTACTCTTCGAACCACTATACTGCTGACCGCCAAATAACCATAGATAGCCAGATTTACCAGTCCAAGTTGACGGCACCTGTTGGCGGCCACTTGGCGTATTAGCTGGTGCTTCTACCCCTTTAGTTCCATAAACAGCATTGGTAGCACCACCACTCGATGAATAATATTGCGCAGTAGACAATGGACTCATTAATGCCCACTTACTTGAAGCGACGTTAAAACGCCAAACATCGTTACGGGTATAGTATGAACCAGTTGTATTACCAGTCCCGGTTTCAATACTAGTTCCACCAAATAGCCACAAGTTACCAGACTCATCAGTCCAGGTAGTACCCAAATAACGGCTGCCCGGAGTATTTCCACTACTTTCAGCCCCTACGGTTGAACTATAAGTAGATGGTTGTTTGCTGTTATTAGTACCAGCCATCCATACCCAACGCAGGGTCTTGGTATTAAATTTCCATAAATCATTGTAGTAATATCCAGTTGATCCAACATAACTTGTTCCACCAAATAACCACAAGTTACCATCTTTATCCGTCCAGCTATACATCTGGCTACGGCTACCTGGTGTATTAGCTGCAGCTTCAACCCCTTTAGTACCATAAACCCCAGCTACATTTGGCGTATTACTTCCAGAAACCCAAGTCCATGTTTTATTAGTTGGGTCATATTTCCACAAATCATTATAATACCTGGCATAGTTACTAGTCCCTGACTCACCACCAAAGACCCAAATATTGCCAGAAGTATCCCGCCACATAGCATAACTTGTTCTTGCTTTCGGATAATTATTAACACTTGCAAGACCCTTAGTACCATAGACACCTGCAGCATTCATTGCACTTTCACCGCTAACCCAAGTATATAGGTTCGATTCAGCGGTGTTCACTGCAGATTTGTCAGTTAAGCCATTTTCAGACTTAGGAGTATTTATTGAAGAAGCCTGTCCACCTGTTCCGCCTGAATTACATCCGATAACGGCAAATGACACAACAATAGAGACAGCCATTCCAGCTATTATATTTTGATTAAATTTACTCATTTAACTCTCTCTAGATTTATTATCCCAAGAATATTATTGTATTTTTATAAAATTTAACAATAATTTTAACATGTATAAGATATTATAAATATAACTATTAGACTGGAATAACTATAGCATGTTCAATAATTTACCCCTAAATCAGTAACACTTATTAGGCTTAAAGGTAAGTCATTATTGAAATTGAGCTTACCTACATCTTCATTATAAATACCCCATAAAAGTGTAACGTTTTGCTACATTTGAAACAGCATCGCACAGCGGACCGTTATTGATTAATGATCCCTATTTCTATTCAACTAATATTTTAACTGCCTATAAAGAATTAAACTTACTATACCCGTCATCGCAAAAATTATAAATGGCACTTGCTGATTGAATGCAAAAGCAATTCCACCAAATATTGCTGATAAGGCTTCGGCCAGAACCTGCAGCGATTGGTTATTACCCATTACTGTGCCCTGTTCATCTGAAGCTGCTTTAGCAGAAATAAGCGAACCAATCATCGCGACAGTGATAGGAGTAAAAAAACCGATCAACCCGGCAGTCAGCCATAAATATTGATACTGTGTTGGTATAATGAAGATTAAGCCGCTAATGAAAGTAGCCATGCCTATAACTAATATTATTTTTCTCACTGACATAATATTTAAGAATAACGGCGTAACCCAAAAATTAGCAAACATTGCAATCACGCTGGCATAAGTGTAGAAGAGCGATATTTGTAGTTGGGATAACCCATAGAAGCCTTGCATATACATTAATTCTACCCTTAATATACCAAAACAAGCGAAATATGCTAGGAAATTAGCGCAATAATAAGGACGCAAATATGTTTTTTTAAATACTTCACCAAATGAAACGAGCGATTTTTTTAATGAAAAATTCATTTTCCGTGTCATTGAATCCGTGTATAAAAAAGCAATACTTAATAATGTCAAAATAACCAGTCCCGCTTCAATTATAAATGGATATACATAACCGATATAGGCAGCTATTCCGCCAAACATTGATCCCGTTATATACCCAAGACTACACATTACAAATGCCCGCGCAAACTCATGCCCCCTTAGATTTATGCTAGTTAAATCAGCAATAGCGCTTAAGGCTAATGCCATGTTTGATTCACCTAAGCCCGCAATAAAACAGCAAATAGCCAGGAAAACCAGCGACTTTATTATAATTGCATAACCAATCAACAATAAACAGCAAAATGTAACCCCAAGGGATATCATTAGGATAACCTTACGTCCATACTTATCGGATAAAGCCCCCATAACCGGCGAGCCAAAAAATTGACCTAAGGGATATAAAGATAGCATTAGCCCAGAGAGTACATTTCGATAATGAACAGAGATAGTAGCTATATTTAATGGTGAGGTACTAGCTTGTAATAACGGCACAAACATAGTCAACATGGACGAGTAACAAAAGAACGCTACAAAGATTGCGCTCCACAATGGTAAATATTTTTTCATTTAAAACTCCTTTAGCGCCGTTATTGTAATGGAGTTTCGAAGCTTTGAGAATATCCGCATCACGAAAACTTTGTTTCCATTTAGAAACAATTTAGGTTATAATTTACTTTTATTAACAAAAGTATTTCTTAATACCGGATAGTTTTGTATCTAATACTACGTGTAACAGTTAATTTTATTCGATTTATAATTTAAATAACGGCCGTTATTTTGAACTGAATCCCTTGAATGATTAGAATCAACTAAATAAAATGAGTATTAAGCTGGAGAGAGTCATGTTAGTTAATGAAATGCTAATCTTCTACCACGTCGTTAAGCTAAAAAGCTTTTCACAAGCAGCTTTAAAACTTAAAACATCTAAGTCATACATTAGTAAACATATTAGCAAATTAGAAAAGGAACTCAACGTACGGTTATTAAATCGTAGCACCAGACAAATTTCCTTGACTGAAGAAGGCGAAATATTTTTTAGACATTGTGAAAGTGTATTCAAGCAAGCCGAGCTTAGTTATGAGGCAATTGCCAACTTACGCAGTCAAGCTTCCGGCACGCTTAAATTATCGGTGCCTCCCGCTTTTGCCCTGCATATACTAGCAAAGCCCTTAGCTGAATTTAATAAAGCTAACCCGCAGATTAAATTGGATATCAACCTAGATAGCCAGATTGAAGATATTATTGAAAGAGGCTATGATCTAGTCATCAGGTCAGCAGTATTAACCGATTCGAATTTAATTGTACAAAAAATTCATACCATAAAGACTATCTTGTGTGCCAGCCCGGATTACTTAAATAAGTATGGTAAGATCAAAGATCCCAAAAAATTGGTAGATAACCAGCAAATTGCTATTTTTAATAGCGGCAAGGTATCAGACCAATTGAACTTTATAAGCGCTAAGCAAAAAATACAGGTAGACCTTAGTCCAATATTAAAAAGCAATAGCTTGGATTTTATTTTGCAAATGGTATTAGCAGGTAACTGTATTGCCGCATTGCCCGAATTTATGATTAAAGAATATCTTTTAAAAAATGATCTTGTCGAATGTCTACCAGAGTACACTCTTGAAAGTAGCGCGCTTTATGCCATATATCCAGACAAAAAATTTATCCCAGCTCGAGTAAAAACATTTATTGAACAATTAAGAAACTATCTTGAAAGTTTATAATAGTTAAACTCCCATTTTATCCGAAATTATTCTTTACTGGTTTCGTCAACTTCTGAGGCACAAATTTTAATTTATCTCGTTAGTACCAAAATTAGCGTGGAACGCTAAATAATGACTGATGTTACCCGCAATAATAATATTAATTATAAAATGCCTGATTTATTAGAGAGTTAATTGATTTATAACTCAAATCTTCCGCATCTAAGATTTTGTAATTACTCGTTTGCTATTTGTTGATAAACTCGCTACGCTCAAACAAATCAACAAATGAAGCCAACTTCATAAACAAAATCTAATATGCTACATAATTCGTATAAATTAATTAACTCTCTAATAAATCTACTATTTTGCTAAATTTATTGAAACGGTGAAAAGCTAATTACTAACAACTACTTGAGACAACTATAATTTAATTAATGGAAATTTAGATATTAAGTGAAGTGGTGGCCTGGGGCAGAATCGAACTGCCGACACAAGGATTTTCAGTCCTCTGCTCTACCGACTGAGCTACCTGGCCACTGAAGAAGTCTAAATGGTGCCGGCGAAAGGAATTGAACCCTCGACCTTCTGATTACAAGTCAGCTGCTCTACCTACTGAGCTACACCGGCAAATAACGTTTCGAAAATGGTGGCGAATCAGGGACTCGAACCCCGGACCTGCGGATTATGATTCCGTCGCTCTAACCGGCTGAGCTAATTCGCCTCATCAACGTTGAGATAGGTATTCTATACTAACTACCCCAACAGTGTCAACGTTTTTTATTAAATTAGTTGTAAAAAAATAATCTCTTAAGATTTAATTCTTGCTAACGCATTGTTTTTACCCAAGATATAAAGCACCGCATCAAATGAAGGAGTTTGGGTAGTTCCACATAATTTCAGACGTAAAGGCATACCTAACTGCGGCATTTTTATATTCTCTTTGCTACAGAAGTCTTTTATCATCATCTTTATTGAGTCTAAGTTCCATTCTTCTAAACTTTCGACTGCCGTGGCAAAGCTATTTAAAATCCCTGCCGCTTCTGGCGTCATATGTTTGGCCAGATCTTCCGTACTAGGCGTTAATGGTTCGTAAAAATACCCGCATTCATTATTAAGTGAATTGAGGTTATCGCTACGCATTTTAATCAAATCTAAAATCGCATCAAGGTTTAGGCTATCAGTATCGATAGCTCTGGCATTTAAAGCAGCCACGACAAATTTAGCCAATTCTGCATTTGGCAGATTCTTTATATGCTGTGCATTTACCCATAATAGCTTTTTCATATCAAAACGTGCGGGTGAAGGTGAAATATTATTTAAATCAAACCACTCGACAAATTCCTTAATACTAAAGACTTCATCATCCCCATGCCCCCAACATAACCTAGCCAAATAGTTAAGTAGCGCCTCAGGCAATATCCCCATATCCCGATATTGGATGACGCTAACAGGATCTTTACGCTTAGACATTTTTTGGCCATCATCACGTAATATCATCGGCACATGGGCATAAAAAGGAATCTCAGCACCAATCGCTCTTAAGAGATTTATTTGCTTCGGTGTATTATTTACATGGTCATCCCCACGAATTACATGGGTAATTTTCATATCTAGATCATCAACCACCACGCAAAAATTATAAGTTGGCGTGCCATCACTTCTGGCAATTATAAAATCATCTAATTCATTGTTAGCTATCTCGATACGGCCTTTAACCAGATCATCCCAGACAACAACGCCATCTTGTGGGTTTCGAAACCGTACCACAGGCTTAACACCAGCTAGGATCCGCGGATCATCATCTTTTGGCGGATTATCAAAGCATCGGCCGTCATAGCGCGGTTTTTGACCACGCTCACGCAGTTCTTCTCGCATTTGGTCCAATTCTTCCGTAGAACAATAGCAATGGTATGCACTACCATTTTTTAGCATTTCTTGAATCACTTCTTTATAGCGGTCCATTCTATCTGTTTGGAAGTAAGGACCTTCATCATAATTTAGCCCTAACCAATCCATTGCATGAATAATGCTATCTACCGACTCCTTTGTTGAGCGCTCAAGATCTGTATCTTCAACCCGTAATATAAATGTCCCATTATGCTTCTTAGCGTATGCCCATGCAAAAAGGGCTGTCCTTGCCCCGCCAATATGTAAAAAGCCGGTAGGACTTGGAGCAAAACGTGTACGTACCATGTCAAAAATTTCCTTATCTCTAAAACTAAAATAGGCTATTCGTTGCTTGAATAACCTACCAGACTAAATTCAATGATTTATCAAAGCTAAAAGAGTTATATAATAACCGATGCCAGTATAGCTAGCGATATTATAAGATATAATTTACGTGAATAACTACTTTTAATTATCAGCAATTATTGTAAACCAGTTACTGATTCGCAAGCTCGCGTAGTTCGCGTTTAAGTATCTTGCCTGTTGCATTCCGAGGTAGCTTTTCCAAAAAATATATCTTGCGCGGTTGCTTGAAAGGCGCCAGATGCGGCTTAATATAAGCTTTAATTTCTTCCTCAGTCGCCGTTACTTCTTCTTTTAACTCGATATAAGCAACCGGCGTCTCATTTGCTTCAATATCTTTAACTCCTACTACCGCACAGGCATTGACTTTTTCATTGGTATAAATAATTTCCTCAATTTCACGAGGATAAATATTCATTCCTTTACTAATAATTAAATCTTTTTTACGGTCAACAATATAGATAAAACCATCAGGGTCAACTTTACCTACATCTCCCGTTCTAAACCAACCATCAATAATGGCATCTTTTGTATCTTCCGGGCGATTATAATATCCCATCATGACGCAGTCGCCTTTAACACAAATTTCACCAATTGAGCCTCGTTCTAGCTTTTGCATATTATCATCGAATACTTCTACTTCATAGCCAGGCAATGCCGTACCAACTGAACCAACCCGGTTAGCCCATGGCTGATTTACCGATACTACAGGAGAACATTCGGTAATACCATAACCTTGAATTAACTTACCACGTTTGAAACTGGCACCGAATTTGCGCATGGTTTCCTCGGCTAACGGTGCTGCTCCAGAAATAAACCCTTTGACATTATGAAACCAATGAAAATACCAAGGCAATTGGGCCTTTGATAGGGCACTATAAACATCAGGTACACCACAAAAATATGGCACCCGTTTTAAGAGAACTTGCTTAAGTAGTTTGGCAAAATCACCCTTAGTCGCAATAGAACGGATAACTATAACCCCACTATTGGTTACTACCGGCAAAATAACAGTCACAGTTAAGGTAAAGGCATGAAACATCGGCAAATAGCAAACCATCGGAATTTTTCCGTCTTTCATTTTCAAATGCGCCATACATGATCTAACATTTGAAAATATATTCTTACATGAAAGCATTGCCCCTTTTGGCTTACCTGTAGTCCCGGAGGTATAGACGATAAGCGCTAGTTCATCAATCCCGCTGTCGATATGGGATGCGGTATTCTTAGGTGTAGCAATTATTTTTGCGTAATCGATATTTTTATCATTTTCTAACGGAACACCATCTACCCATATGATTTTATGAATATTGGTTTTGAATATTAATCCACGCGCCTCTTTCTCAAATTTGGCAGTGACAAAGAGAAGTTTAGACTGGCTATCATTTAATATATAGGCTATTTCGTCTTCTTTAAGAAAGTTATTGATGGTTACCACGACCCCACCGACCTTACTTATCGCAAACAAATTAGCGATAAATTGCCAAGAATTAGCCATTAGTAATGCAACCTTATCGCCTTTTTTTATGCCGCAATCCTGTAGAAAACTGGCAACACTATCAATATATGCTAAAAATGCCCGATTGCTAATTTTGAGATCTTCCTCAAAAATAATCGTTTTATTCGGTGCAGTTGATGCATTATTAACAACAACGCTGTAAAAATTTTGGGGCTGTTGGTCTTTTGTCATTTATCAACCTTTACGACAAAGAATATGTAACGTTTCCTAAAGTTTAGCCGTATTCAATTTTATTGCAATTACGATATTAGTTTAAATTTGGAATATTATACATGATCTATTCGAAAATAATTTAGATTTTACATATATACTCTAGGTAGTATAGCTAAAATTTTTATGAAGGGGTTAATAAGCTCATTTTTTGGGCTATTTCAGGGAGCCTGCCACTGATCAAATCAAGTATATCATTATCTCCAGGGTCTTTAGGCTTGATTTTTAAAGCGGCTTGGTATTGATCCATGGCTGAACGGTAACTGCCAAGATAATAAAATTCGCTACCAAGCCCAAAGTGGTAGCGTAGGGGTTTATTGTATTTTCCATCTGAATATAAAATAGCATATTGATCCCAAACATCTGGATCAGTAGCAATGTCTTGGGATAAATCATCCAGTCTGAGCGCCGCTTTGGGATAATTTTTAGTTTCGATTAAAAACTCAAGCTGGGCCATCCATAGGCCTTTATGGTTAGGAAAACTCTCTAAAGCTTGATCATATAAGCTATCGGCAAGTTTATAATTCCGCATGGCGATTAGTTGGCGGGCTTTTAAGCCAATTATTATCGGGTGCCTCAACATCCCTGGATTGGTTATTTTATTAAGAGTAGTGATACTGGCATTTACATCTTTATTCAAGAATGAACTAAGCGCAAGTCCATAGTATTGAGCATCTAAGCTAACGTAGCGTTTTTTTGTAATCGCATTATTGTAAAATTTTACGGCTTCTTCACTGGTTAACTGACGTACCCGGCATTTTTCACGCACTAGGAGAAAATCAACACTATCTTGACGCATTTTTACGGGTAGCTGGTTTGCCCGCGTTTCTGCTTCACTTAATCTTTCTACCGTTACCGGATGAGTTTGCAAAAATGCTAGAGCATCGTTGGCATTAAATTTATATGCATCTTCCATGCGCTGAAAAAATTCTGGCATTGCATGAGCATCGAAACCGGCCTGATACATCAATTGTTGGCCGACACGGTCGGCTTCGCGCTCATAGTCGCGCGAAAAAGAAAGCATGTTTTGAATTGCCATCCCCTGGCCGCTTTGCATTGCAATCATTGCTGCACCTGGAGAAACGGGTGCCATTAGTGCCCCGGCAAGTATCCCGGCGATAGTCATCCACTGCCCCCGATTAGCAATACTTATATTCCGGAAGATATGATGCTGAACTACATGCCCTATCTCATGAGCCATTACCGAGGTTAGTTCAGCTTCAGACATGGTAGTATAAATTAATCCATTATATAGACAAATATAACCGCCTGGGAGAGCAAATGCATTGATCTCCTTATCTTTTATCAAGTAGAAATTAAACTGCTGTCCAGCAAGTGGGGAATAGCTAACTAATGTTGAACCAATATTATTTAGATAGTCAAGACAATCAAAGTCTTCAAGCATGCTGCCTTGAGCGTAGATATCAAGTATCACTTGGCGCCCAAGTAGATCAGCTTGGTATGGCGTAAGATTGGTACGATCACTATCCCCCAAGTCAGGAAGGCCATCAATACCTGTTGCAAAGCTATTATGCGTACAAGTTCCAAGTGCAACCCCCATTGATGTCGCGCTTAAAACCTGCTTTAAAAACCCACGTCGAGATAAATCAACTACCAGTTCAAGTTGAGCTTGCGGTGATTTATTCCTCGACTGATAAAGCTGCTCGAGATACTTATTCAGCAACTTCATTTTTACACACTTTCTATTGAAGTTGGGTAGCTAGCCCAGCTAAGTATTTTTTCTGGTTTTGAGCAAAATTCTTATCTTGGCTTTGGCTATCAAATAACCGCATTGTAATTATCGTTGTATTTCCTTGCGGGGTTAATTTAATTGTATATAATGGCCGCATAGCTGATTGTGCGGCTGATTCACCACCACCAAACCATTTGCTAAAGAAGCCTGGGTCAGGATTATCAACTTGCGATTGCAATGGATAAACATAGTATTCACCATTGCTGCGATTTTTATCAACAACGCCAAGGCCCACACGATCAAGCGCGATGGCAGTCCGCCACCAAGCCCGGTCAAACTGATCTTGTAACACCACCTGTCCGTTTACTACACTTGCTTCTTTTGGTTGAGCAACGACTTGTGCTACTATTTTTTTAGCCTGTTCATCTGGAACGCCGCTAAAAACCATAAATTGGGTTAAAAATTCAAGCTCTAATTGGGGGTTTGACGGACGAGGCACCCATTTCGTTCGCTGAGTATCCGATGAAGCCTTACTTGAAGTAGTTGATATACCCTGATTGCCGCATCCTTCATAGTCCTCATCCATCTGGTAGTTGGTATCCATTATAACTACATCTTTACCGTTTTGCCAGATAGTCACGCGATACATATACATTGAGTTAAGGGAATACATACCACCCCAGCCAACCCAATCGAAGAAACCGCGGACACCAACTCCTTGAGGTACTTTAGTATTACGTGAAGCCCAATCGGTTTGGATCACTCCAATTGCCTGGTTTTGATATTTAACTGCCAAGCCAAGTTGATTAATATAGGCAACCATTATTGGCCAAATTTTATCTACTGACTGGTTTTCTAAAGTCAACCAACGCTGCGAACCTCCTTCTTGGATTACCATCCCAGGAATATTGGCAGCTTTATAGCTTTGCTGAAGTTGGGGCTGAGTTGCCATTTTATAATTTGAGTTTAAATCTGGCGAACTTAACCCTGGCGGGGTCGCTAATGTATTACTTGATCGTGGCGCTGCAGAGGTATATGCGGCTTGCGAATCTACGGTTCCACATCCAACTAGGCTTAAACCACATACTAAGCTTAATAATCTAACTTTAAGTTTTTTTTGCATATAATTATCCTGAAATTTCAGCAAGGCATTCTTCTAAGCGCGTGCGATAATTGCTACTTAGCTCGGTTAATGGTAGCCGTAAAAATGCTGACTTAATTCTACCTTCAAAATATAATCCCCATTTTACCGGAATCGGATTTGCCTCAACAAATAATAGGTCATATAAACCTAACAACTGGCGGTTAATTTCACTAGATTTCACCTTATCGCCAGCTATTGCCAGATTACACATACGAACATAGTGTTTTGGCCGAATATTACTTACTACGGAAATAACTCCATCACCGCCACAAAGCATTACTGCCAAAGCAGTAGCATCGTCTCCTGACAATAGCGTAAAATGACTTGGTTTATTCGCAATCAAATATAATGCACGCCGTATATCGCCAGTTGCATCTTTGATAGCAACAATGTTGGCATGTTCTCGAGCCAAGCGTAAAGTTGTTTTATCGGCTAAATTACAGCCTGTCCTACCCGGTACATTATATAAAATGATTGGATATTTTGAGGCTCTAGCAACTGCCTGAAAATGGAGATAAAGCCCTTCCTGGGTTGGTTTTACATAATATGGAGTAAGACACATCAAATAGTCCACTCCAGCAATATCATTAACCTTCTTGATAAAGTCCAGTGTAGCCTCAGTACTGGCTGTACCCGAACCAACTATTATTGTCACCCGCTTATCCACTTTAGCTATAACAAATTTTATAAGCTTAATTTTTTCAATTTCTGATAAAGTAGCAGCCTCGCCTGTCGAGCCATTAACCACTAATCCGCTAACCCCACTTTCAATTTGCCACTCAATCAAATTTTGAAGAGCATCAAAGTCTATATCGCCGCAGTTATTCATTGGCGTAATTAAAGCCGTAATACAACCCTGTAACATATTTCTTAACACCTATATCTAAAATCTAAAAAGTATAACCATTCACTTGATTTTGTAATAGTCCACCAAGCATTAATTCAATTTTTGATTTCACGTCTACACCTGCCTTATCATGATGAAATTGCACCCCGATACCAGTGGGATAACCAACCGCCGCTGCAGGAGATACCCAGTTTACGATACCTTTTACCGCTAGTGGTTCCATATTATCCGGTAAATTTAAAATCAAAAATAACTCATCGCCCAGTTTGTGGCTTGATTCCCCACTTATAAATAGCCCACCATATTTGAACTGCTGAATATACATCTTTAGCAATTCCTGTTTGGTACTTATATTTAATTTTAATATATTATTCATTATCTGTACCTACTTTTTTGCTTTCTTACTTGGCCTGCCGCCTTTTCCTTCATGGCGCAACCTTTCCTGACTATGCACTTCAGTATTTAAGGTCATATTCTGAATATAGATTTTGGGATTAAATAAATCCCCATTGATCTCTACAGGAATCGAGACTGATTTAATTCTTTGACTATTTAAAGGCAGTATACTACTTACATTTATTTTATAATCAATTTTAGTTTCAGCAAAATTAATTTGCCCATCGCCACTTGCGGCAATGGTTGGTGAACTGAAATTTATATCACTCTTATCAGAAACGCCATTAATAAAGTCAAAATCAGCTTTTAACTGGGTAAAATTAGTGGTCATCCCCTTACGGTTTTGAAACGCAGCCAAATTTTCAGGACTAAGAAATAAGCTAAAGTCTACACCATTAAAGCCGCCATCGATAACTCTTAAGCTAATCTGTCCATTTAGTTTCCGATGAAGGTCTTCGTAAGTCATAACGCCATTTGCAGTGGTATTAATCAACAAGTTAGCCTTACCTTGAATCGCTGAAACATTAAATAAATTGGTAAAAAGCTTCTGTAAGCTTACATCGCTAATTTGCTGCTGAATTAAAAAATTATATGATTCACCAACTTTTGAAATCTGTGCAGTACCGGCAATCCCTCCACCATAGGCATTGGCTTGAAAGTTTGATAATTTCAATTTATCATCTTTAACCTGAAAAGAGGTTTTTACATTGGAAAGATTTATCCTACTTAAATCTACTTGCGTAAAACTTAAATCAGCGTCTAAATTAAACCAGTTTAACCAAGAAAGCGGCAGAATGCTTTTATCTGAGTATAACGGTAAAATATCGCCATTATTGGCATCGGTAACTAGTTTCGAAAGGTCTAAACCACCTAATACGCCAACTAAATGTATTGTGGGCTTAGCTTGGGCATGTTCATAGCTAATTTTAATTTGCGCTGGATTATTATCTATTTTCCCCGAAAGGTTTAATTGAGTGGTTTCTTTAGCCCCAAAATAACTACAACTCCCGTGTAATCCTGCATTTATAGTATTTGTAGTATTATCGCTATTACTAGTAGTAATTTTGGCGCCAATATTACAGCTATTATTAGTAAGGTTCAATAGCTTATCTAAAGTGCTGCCTTCTAACTCTAACATAATGTTCAATTTGGTTTTGGCATTAGTAGCATCATATTTAACATTTATTGAATTTGCTGTAAAATCATTAAAATTATCAGTTTCGATACGATGGGCGTCTATATGATAAACCTGGTTAAAGTTATTTAATGAATTAAGAATAGTAGCATTAAGATTGTCTATAGTCAAACCATAGCCTGATAGCAAAATAGTATTGATGTCGACTGTACCATTGTATAATGAATTATTAATCAACCCTTTGGTATTTTCGACCCAGAGCTCCTGATTAGTATAAGCATAGTGCCCTTGAGACTGAAATTCCATATTAACTTTTGGGCTGGTAATACGAGTAACCAAGCTAGATATTAAAACCTTATTATTTTCAATCCCCCCAAAAAGGCCCCGGATATCTACATCAGCATTCGAGCGGGCAATCCTAAAATTCATGTGCATTTTGGGTTCAGAAGTTAAGCCTGAAACTCTAAGGTTTGCATCCCTGATAATATACTTGTCTTCACTCTCAACTAAGTTAAGATTGGTAATCGAAAAATTAGTTAAATTACTGAATTCAGATTTTGCAATTGTTCCATAATCGAGCAAATTTGCATAATTTACTTTATTAATATTAGCTTGATAAAATGTGACACCATTAAAGGCAATACGCTTAACTTTATAATGGCCAATTATCAAGTCAGGCCAGGAAAGCTGGCAATTGGCAGTATTAATATGCAAAATTTTACGATGATTTTTGTCTTCAACAGTTAAATCTGCAATAAATAGGCTCAATCCGTGCCATGATCTAGGTTCAACACTACCATTAATGACTACGGCATAATTTTGGTTATTAAATTGGCTAATTACAATCTGTTTAACTTTTTCAGCATTAAACCAATAGAAAAAGAATAAAAGTGGAATCCCAACTGTTGTAAATAAAAGGATAAAAAGCGGCCAAGCAATCATACGAATGTGTTTGCGCGTTATCCTTAACGGAAAAATTTTTTGCATCGTTAGAGTTACCTTAGTAACATATATTTCTCATGTAATTGAGCAACTTTAAGCAAAAGTTCCTCAATATTACCATTATTTTCTATAATATCATCTGCTAGCTCAATTTGTCTTTCACGCACTACTTGGCTAGCCAATATCTGGTCAACCTCACACTGGGTTAACCCACTGCGTTCTTTTAGTCTTTTAACCAGTTCTTTATATTCGCAATCAACAAAAATATTGCGCTTCGTCAACTCTAAATAAGTTTGGGTTTTAAATAAAAGTGGTACAACTATTATGCAATAAAGTGCATGCTTATTTTGATTAAGTTCACTAAAAGCTTCCGCCTTAATCATCGGGTGCAAAATTGATTCTAACTCTAATCGTCTGTCGGTATCGCTAAAAACAATTTTTCTCAGCTTACCCCTATTCAATGATCCGTCAGAGTCAAAAACTCCCGCGCCAAAGACTTGGCGGATAAAGGGTAGCGCCTTACCTCCAGTAGAGGTCAATTGATGTGCTATTAAATCGGTATCAACAATATGCACACCTTTTTTGGCAAATATATTGGCAATTGTAGTTTTGCCGCTGCCGATTAAACCAGTCAGACCAATTACTAGCATATATAGTCTTCTTACTAAAATACTACAATTTGAAATAAGCTGTTAGCAAATAAGAATGTAAGTATACCGGCAATACCCAAAAACGGACCAAAAGGAATCGGCTTACCTTTTACTAGCCGCCCGCTAATTCTCATAATTAATGCATAAACTAGCCCACTTAACGAAGCAAGTATCAAAATACTTAGTAAATTATGCCAGCCAAGCCAAGCGCCTAAGGCAGCTAAGAGCTTAAAGTCGCCATAGCCCATACCCTCTTTTTTGGTAATAAGCTTAAATACCCAATAAACTAACCATAAAATAAGATAGCCTGCAACAGCGCCTATAACCGCGTTTGATAGCCCACCACAAATATTACCATTTAAGTTAAATAATAAGCCAAGCCATACTAATGGCAAAGTCAGTTCATCAGGTAATAAGAAAGTATCGTAGTCAATTAAAACCAAACATATGATAAAGGCCGAGAAAATTAAGCCACCAATAATATCAATTGGTTCAGATACCGTAAAACCAACCGCAATAAACACTGCACCGGTTAATAATTCAACCAACGGATAACGAATAGAAATATGTAATTTACAGTTATAGCAGCGCGCACCAACTAAAAAATAGCCTAATAACGGAATATTTGCCCAGACCGGGACTTTATTATGGCATTTAGGGCAATGTGAGCTTGGATGGATTAAGTTAAAGGTGGCAGTATCAGGCTGTAACTGGCACTCTGATCCCAAAAGCTCGATGCACTGATTACGCCAGTTTCGCTGTAAGACTATAGGCAAACGATACACTACAACATTTAAAAAGCTGCCAACACAAATACCCAGTAAAAATAAACAGCTAGCCCGAAATAATAGGCTATTAAAAAATAAAAAGGCAAATAGTTCTATCATATTTTTATACTCAGTCAACTTAAAATCTGGATTTGAATTTAAATAAATCGCTACTCACTATGAGTAAACTCACCCAACAACATTGCCTAAATTGAATAATGGCAAATAAATGGCTACAATTATAGACCCTAATATACTTCCTAAGAATATGATTGTAGCTGGCTCAATCAAAGATAATAATGTTTCAATAGTAAGCTCGACTTCTTGATCATAGTAATCAGCTATTGATTGTAGCAGAAAATCTAGACTTCCGGCTTCTTCACCTACAGCAACCATCTGGTTTACCATATTAGGAAAAATATCGGTATTTAACATAGCGCCATATAAACTACTCCCAGCCTCTACATCTTTTTGGATATTTAACGTAGCTGCGCCATACAAGTAATTGTTCACCAAAAGTGCAATTGAACGCAAAGCTTCATTTAGTGGTACTCCCGCTGCAAAAAGTAAGGACAGCGTTCTAGTCCAGCGTGAAATCAAGCTTTTTTGTGCTAATTCACCAAATAGTGGTATTTTAAAAATAGAGCTATCCACAAAAAATCTAAATCGTGGATAAACTCGGTATAAAAACCGAAGCAGTAACACCAGACCTACAATTGCAATAATTGCAAGCCACCAATAATGTATTACAAAATTTGACAGGGCAATTACAATTAAAGTAGGAGCGGGCAATTTAGCCCCAACCCCTTCAAAAATCTTCTGAAACTGGGGAACCACAAACCCCATTACAACACCAAGCACAATCACCGAAACCAGCGCTACAATAATCGGGTATGCCATGGCTGATTTTACTTTGCGGCGAATGGCATCAATTTTCTCTCGATATTCTACATAACGTAATAGCAATACTTCAAGAATACCACCTTGTTCGCCAATTGCTAAAAAATTAACAAATAAAGGGTCAAAAACTTTTGGATAAGTACCAAACGACTCGGACAAACTCAAACCGTTTTCGACACCAAATTTGATATCCTCAAGAATTTCGTAGAATTTCTTATTTTCCTGACCATGGATTACAATATCAAATGCTTTTAACAACGGCACCCCTGACTTAATCACAACCACAAATTGTTTAACAAATACGGTAATCTCTTTGTCACTAACAGGCTTTTTAATTTTCTTTTTTGCCTGATCAGTTTTGTCACTACGTTCTTTAGTTGTTAAATCATGGATTTCCTTATTCCTGGCAAGTTTAGCAAATAAGTTTAGTTTTTTCTCCTGAGTGCCCATCCGTCGCCGAAAAGCCTGTAGAACATCACCAAGAAAAGAGAAGCTACTACGCGGTTTAACGCTTATCGGGATGATTTCACGCTTCCTAAGCTTAACGCGGGCAATGATTGCGGTTGGCGCCTCGATTGTTCCGGTCACCAAGTCGCCATTTTTGGTTCGCCCTTCATAAAACCAGGTTAGCCGGCGTTCATTTATGTTTCTTGCCATACTACTAGTTACCTATTTGTATTTGCTTCTACTTCAAAGAGTGAAGTTATTCCTTGCCTTACTTTTTCTAATCCACTTTGCCTTAAGCTCAACACCCCTTCTTTACGGGCTTGTTCGGAGAGTTCAACAGAAGTCGCATTTAATAAAATCATCCGCTTCAATTCATCGGAAATTGGCATTACTTCAAATATGCCAATTCGGCCTTTATACCCTGTATTATGGCAAGCATAACAACCAACTGGTACATATGGCTGCCATCCTTTTTCTACCTCTTCCGGAGAAAAACCAGCAGTCAATAACACACTTTTGTCAAGCTTTGCCATTTTCTTGCACTGAGGACATAGCTTACGTACCAAGCGCTGAGCGACAATCGTCAAAATTGCATCACCAACATTATATGTTGGAATTCCCATACTAACTAGTCGGGTTAGCGCAGAAGAAGCATCATTAGTATGTAACGTAGATAAAAGCAAATGTCCGGTTTGCGCGGCTTTAATTGCCATTTCTGCGGTATCTTTGTCACGGATCTCACCAATCATTATCACATCCGGATCTTGGCGCAAAAAAGCACGTAACGCCAAACCAAAATTGAGCCCAGTTTTTTCATTGATCGCCACCTGATTTATGCCATTTAGTGGAATTTCAACCGGATCTTCCGCCGTTGAAATATTACGGCTACTATCATTTAATATATTCAGGCAAGTATATAAAGTTACCGTTTTACCCGAACCAGTTGGCCCTGTAACTAAAAACATGCCATAAGGCCGGTTAATAGTATCCATTATAATTTTCTTCTGCTCCGGCTCGAACCCTAATGCTTCAATCCCTAAACTTGCTGCTTTGCGATCTAAAACCCTTAAAACAATTTTTTCGCCAAAAGGCGTTGGTAAAGTACTAACCCTAAAATCAATTATTTGATTTTGTGACAATGAAAGGCGCAACCGACCATCTTGGGGTATACGCTTTTCGGAGATATCCATTTTTGAAACTACCTTAATCCGGGCAGCGATTTTATCTTTTAACGCAATTGGCGGTGAGGCGACTTCGCTTAATGCTCCATCAATCCGGTAACGCACCCGGTAATTCTTTTCATAAGGTTCAAAATGGATATCGGATGCCCCCATCTGTACTGCATCAAAAATCATTTTATGGACAAATTTAACTATTGGCTGGTCATCGTCGCCGGAATTCACCATATCATTGTTAACATCGATATCTTCTGCAAAATCAATACCGTCCAGGGCATCTTCATCAAGATCTATTGTTTTGAAATAATTAGTGCTATTTTGGTTTATAACCCGCTCAAGAGAATGTTCATCAACAATAATTAAGTCAACTGACAAGCCAGTTTTAAATGTTATCTCGGCAAATAACTCCCGATTTGTGGGATCAACCACTGCCAATTTAAGACGTTTGCCGCGGATAGTCAATGGCAAAATTTTATTAACAATAATATAGTCAGTAGGCAGCAAATTTTTTGGCATAAATTCAAGGTTGAAGGCATCAACATTAAGCGCCGGAATACCATAAAAAGTAGATAATACTTCCATAACCCTCATACTAGTTAACTCGGGTTTAAGTTTACCAATTGCCGCGATCAAAGAAATTTTCTCTGATACGCTAATTTCATTTACTTTTTTTATCTCTTCTTCACTAATTAACTTGGCTTGGCTAAGAATAGTAAAGATTCCACTGTTAACTGCCATTATTTATACCTAGAATCGGGTTAAGTATAAGTATTTTTAGGGAATGAAGATTAAACATTCTCATTCTTTTTGGTATATGCACTAGATTTGCATTCAATATTTTAACATGACATATTGCAAGTAACTAGGATAATACACTAATTCTAACCCTTTCAGCCCAGAATTTACCTACATTCATTACTTCAAAACAAACATTATTGATTCTAAAACACACACCATTAGTCGGTATTCCACCTAAGTATTTCATAATCAAGCCGTTAATCGTAATTGAATCATAACTAATTGGAATACCTAAATTATATGCTTCGTTAAAATCACGGACCAAGGTAGCTCCATCAACGATATACCTATTTGGCGCTTCTTCTACAATCAAGTAATTCCGATGTGGAGCATCGGTTGTAAAGTCACCAAAAACAACTTCCAGCATATCTTCAAGGCAGGCAATTCCTAAAGTATCTCCATACTCATTAACAACCATAAAAATTCGTTCTCTTGTTTTTTGCGCTATTGCCAGATGCTTGATAACTAATAAAAAATCCGGTATATAGTTGATTTTTCTTATAATCGACTGTAAATTTTCTTTACTATAATCAGTATTAATTAAGATCAATACGTCTTTAACATGTACGTAGCCTAAAATATTATCTATTTTTCCTGCATAGACAATAATACGTGTATGATGACCCTGCTGTAATTGTTTGCGAATTAAATTAATATCATCCTCGATATTTATCATTTCTACATTACGTATAGGTATAATCACTTCACGTACAGTTAACTGTTCTAATTCAAGAGAATTTAGCAATATAGAGCGATGCCGTTCATGAAATGGCGAGCGCTTATCGGCTATAATTGCTTTTAATTCATCAAGCGAGGTGCCATCTTGGTTACCTACCCCTATGAGCCTAGTTATTCCATAAACGATCACATCAATGAACCAAATTAAGGGTTTAGTTATAATAAAAAGATAATATAGCGGAATGGATACTAGACGTAATACATGCACTGGGGCTTTGGACGCAATTATTTTGGGAGCAGCTTCAGAAAAGATAATAATCATCAAAGTGACAAATAAAGTTGCTAATGACAATATTAATTGATGCCCAGAACCAAATAATTGTAATACCAGCATTGTTGATAAGGTTGTTACTAAAGCATTAAAGAAGCTATTGCCAAAAAGACTAAAAATCAGTACTTTTTCAAGCTGCTTTTTTAGTAAAAGTGCATAGCCTGCCCATTTATGTTTTTCAGCTAGGCTAATAAGGCGATGCTCAGAAACCGCAACGCTTGCAGTTTCGAGAAACGAGAATAAACTTGCGACCAAGAGGAGAATAAACAAACCAAGACAGCTAAGTAGATACATATTCAGTTAGTTCAATTTTTTTAGTTAAGAAGAAGGATATTATCAAAGTTTACAGGCTTATGCAGGACTTTCCCTGACTTTATCGAAAATTCTCCTTTTTTCACTCTAAATATAATCTAAAATAATTGGCAAATTAAAAAAGGAGAGATTAAGTCCCTCCTTCAAATATTTAAAAAGTATGCGTAAAACCTACCGCACCGGTGCCATTATTGACCCATTTAGAACCACTGGTCGTAATGTTACCCGGTTGACCGGTCGTGGACATAATGGTATTTTGGGCAGCTGCACCATACCATAATTGACCATAGTTGATAAAAGCAATTGTTCGTGGCGTAATATTCCAGTCAAGTTCAGCAATTATTTGCTGGTAACCAGTGCCACCAATTTGGTTATTTCCAGCAATGATATCCCACGGGGTCCCCCCATCCATCATGTTCGACCCAAATACATAACCTAGTTTGGGCGTCCAATTATCAATATGCCAACCAAAGCTTATACCAGCTTCCGCAGTAGATAAGACTGCTTGATTTAATGCACAATAGTTATTGGTACAACTAGCTTGGTTAATGTATTGGCTATTTACACCATTTTGGCTTGGATTTTGGATCCAGAAGTTATTTAAGTTCCCCATCCCCGGAACGGAAAACCAACCTAGCCCCTGGGAAATTTGGCCGCCAACACCTACAAACCAACTATCAGGGTCATTGTACTTAGCCTCAAGCCTACTTATATAAGCATTTAGCCCTTGGGAAACAGTTTGATTAGGGTTTCCGATATATCCTGGCTGAGTTCCTCCCATTGATTGATAAACCCCGACATTTTGCCATAACTGGTTATTCCAGGTAACAGAAAAATAGCCTGGCTGGTAAAATAGTCCAAAACCAAGGACCGGTGCATTGTTAAACCCGTTCAAGCCGCCTGCAAACATCCCATTACCATTTGCCCCGCCCGTATTAAAATTACCGTCTTGGTTAAAGCTATAGTATAGAGAAAAGAATGTATTACTCCAAGATGGTGAATCGTACCTTACGGTTTCTGGCAATACCGCAAGCATCCGGTCATAATTACCCATAGCATTGGCGTTATTACCATTATAGATATCAATTGCGCCTGTATTAGTACGAAAAGTATTTGAAAGGTTACCAAGCCGAATGCGTCCCCAGTCTCCTTGAAGTCCAACATAGGAATCAGAAGAAGCTAAGGTGTTTAAACCACGAGTAACATTTCCTGCAGGTGCATTTGCTGCACCATTAGGACTTTGCGGTGCCCAGCCTGATCCAGTGGATTTTTGATAAGCCTCACCTGAAGTAATGTTCAGAAATTGTTCTACCTGCCAAATTGCAGCTGTCTGGCCATAAACAAGGTCAACTCCACGAATCCCAAAATAAGAACCATAGTCTTGGATTGAAGTAGTCCCTGGCTGGACTTGGTTAGCACTGGGAAAGGTATCATTCTCTAGCGCTGCAGCAACACGGCCATATAAAGTAACATCAGCATAAACACTAACTGTAGCTGATGCCAAACTTGCAATAAATAACTTTTTCTTCACGTTTCCGCCTCCAAGTTTATTATTGATCACTGAAAAATCAATATTTTCCAGCGTATTTAGCGTACCCCTTCTATGAACGAAATCTTAATTAAAATAAGAATAAGTATCTGTGGGCTTTGCTCATTATTATTATAGTAATTTGCCACATAAAAAATGGCCGCGATGGCGGCCATTTAACTCATGTTAGCTTTAGAAAGTATGAGAGAAACCAACAGCGGCAGTTCCGTTATTGATCCATTTTGAACCATTGGTAGTAATGGTGCCATTACCAGTAGAGCTTGTCGGGTTTTGGCCGCTGCTACTCATGATAGAATTCTGGGCAGCTGATCCATACCAGATTTGGCCATAGTTGATAAATGCAATTGTACGTGGAGTAATATTCCAGTCAAGCTCGGCAATTGCCTGTTGGTAGCCGGTATTACCAATTTGGTTATTTCCGCTAATGATATCCCATGGCGAACCGCCTGCCATCATATTAGCACCATAGACATAACCAATTTTTGGTGTGAAATTACCTAAATGCCACCCTAAACTAAGGCCGGCCTCAGCAGTTGATAGCACTGCTTGGTTTAAGGCACAATAGCCGCCAAGACAACTAGCTGAATTAATATACTGGCTATTTACACCATTTTGGCCTGGGTTTTGAATCCAGAAATTATTTAAGTTACCATTACCAGGTACTGCAAACCAGCCTAGTCCTTGAGAAATCTGGCCACCAAAACCTAAGAACCAGCTATCTGGGTCATTATAGCTTAACTCCAAACGGCTTACATATGCATTGATACCTTGTTGCACATAATTTGAACCAATGTTACCTGGCTGGGAACCACCCATGCCTTGGTAAATACCAGTATTCTGATAAATTTGGTTATTCCAAGTAAAGGCATAGTTCCCTGGGGTGTAGAATAAACCGAAACCGTAAACCCCAGCATTATTATAACCATTTAAGCCACTTGAGCCATCAAGGCCATTACCATTGGCACCTCCGGTATTATAGTTACCATCTTGGTTAAAGCTATAATAAGCGGCAAACGAGAAGTCACCCCAAGCAGGTGAGTCATAACGAACGGTTTGTGATAATACCGCAAGCATACGGTCATATGTTCCAAATACGTTGGCATTATTACCGCTATAAACGTCGACTGCACCAGTATTCGTACGGAATGAGTTGGATAAGTTACCCACACGAACACGACCCCACCCGCCTTGTAAACCGATATAGGAATCTGATGTTGCTAAGGCATTTGCAGTATTCGTTGGCTGGCCATTTGAACCACTACCAGGATGGTTCGGCACCCAGCCAGAGCCAGTAGTATTTTGATAAGCTTGGCCAGAGGTAATATTCAGGAATTGCTCTACCTGCCATATTGCTGCTGTTTGACCATAAACGTTATCGGTACCGCGGATACCAAAATAAGAACCATAATCCTGAATTGAAGTTGTACCTGGTTGTACTTGGTTGGCACTAGGGAATGAGTCGTTTTCCAATGCAGCAGAAACTTTACCGTATAATGTAACATCTGCGAATGAACTTGCTACAAGCGAGCCAAGCACAACCGCCAAAATCTTTTTAGTCATTTAGATGCCCCTTCCACAAAGCACAAATGTTGATTTAATAAGTTGTATTTTTTTAATTTTCCTAATATAAATAGCATTGCGATGAGCAATACGAAGCCTCACCCCGTAACTTTAGCATAGTTATTTGGACTAAAATCCTACTGCCTATCCGAAAATCATATTTTTCAGCCAAATAAGCTCAATTTCAACTATTTTTTTGTTGCATTTACGCACTTAATAATTATCCACCACTTCTAAATTTATTTCGGTTACACATTACGCAAAATTTTACTAAATGTCACCATTACGTTGAAATTAGCTATCTAGCTACCATACAACCTTTATTCCCCACTACTTTTGGACTAAACTAAAAACGCTATTTTTAGGCTTCATTTCTATTAATTGCTCCAGCATACTTTAGAATATATCATCCGAGTAAATAAGATTCGTAACAATGTAAATCAATTGGCTCCTTTAATTCAAAAATTTAAAGTTTAGAAATGGTATAATATTCGCTATTTAGCATTAATAAATACTAATTTTAATGACGGTGAAAATATTTATGGCTGAGATCAAGATTATCCAATTCGAGCAAGTTAGCAAAAATTATAGCGGTAATATTACTGCCTTAAACAATCTAAGTTTTGAGATAGAAAAAGGTGAATTGGTCTTTTTGGCTGGCCCATCAGGTGCTGGCAAATCAACTATTTTAAAGTTGATTGCTGGAATCGAGGTTGCAAGCTCTGGCAATGTCATCGTCAATAATATCAACTTAGGTAAAATTAGCCAGAATCATCGCACCTTTGTCCGTCAGCATATAGGATTTGTTTTCCAAGATCATAAAATTTTGTTTGATAGGAACGTATTTGATAATGTCAGATTAAGTTTAGACATTACTGGCCTTTATACCGAGGAAGAAACCAAAGTAAGGGTTCAAAAGGCTTTAGAGAATGTTGGGCTGGAACATAAAATCCATGCACGGCCTGAACAGCTCTCAGGCGGGGAGCAGCAACGGCTATGTATCGCTCGAGCGGTAGTCCACCAACCTAAAATATTACTTGCAGATGAACCAACAGCAAATCTTGATCGGGCAAATGCTCTAAAAATATTAGAATTATTTAAATCATTCCACCGATCTGGGGTGACTATTATCATTTCAGCTCACGATGAATCAATTCTAGGTGATTATGGCAAGCGTATTATTCGCTTAAATCAAGGGCAATTTCGAGGATAATGATGAAGAAGATTATTTACCACTGGCATAGCTTTAAACAAGCTTGGGCAACTATATCTAAAAGCCCGCTTGAGCATTTGATTAATATTCTAGTACTATCATTAATCATTACATTATGTATTTTTACCCTAGCTATTAACAACAGCTTAAATATTTGGCAGCAAAAAAACATAGTGTATCCACAGATTATGCTATATATGGATAAAGATGCCAGTAAAGATGATATCAACTCAATCGACAAGAGCTTAAAAAAATATAGCAAAGTGTTAATCCGTGATTTTCATTTTATCAGTAAAGAACAAGGATTAGCTGAATTACAGCAGGATCAAAAGCTCAAAGAAATTGCGTCAGACACAATCGAAAGCAACGTTAACCCATTACCGGATATTTTTGTAATTGACACTAATACAGCTGAGAGCACCGAGTTACAGCATTTGAATTTAAAATTAGGTCAGCTGCCTAAAGTTGTTGATGTACAGATGGACTTGGCTTATGCTGCAAAAATTAGAGACCTTATAGGCTTTAGCAACCAGATTGGCCTATTTTGCCAATGCCTATTCATTATTGTATTAAGTTTGGTTGTCTATAATATGGTTCGCCTACAAATGTTACTTAAAAGTGATGCAATCTTGGTCTCAAGGTTAATTGGTGCTAGTGATAGCTTTATTATGCGACCACTTATCCATTATGCTGTATGGCAAGTAACGCTTGCAACTATTATTTCTGCTTTGGCATACTGCTATATAAACAAATTTTTTAATGGCTTATTTGCCAAATTTACTAACCTCTTTGGCAGCGGGTTTAATTTAAGTGCCATACCATTACTCGAATTTATAATTTTATGGATAATCTTGATTATATTTACCATATTTACTGTATTTTTAGCCGTTCGTTGGGTATTTAGAAATACGCATAGCAATTAATGTTTAATAAAGAAATAAATGAAATTATCAGATTTTGATTATTATTTACCAGAAGAGCTAATCGCTACAACTCCGCTTGCAGATCGAAGCCAAAGTCGCTTACTAGTTGTAAACGGTCAGCTTGAAGACCATAGCTTTAATGAAATTATTAACTATATTAATTCAGGTGACTTACTGGTTATAAATAATACCAAAGTAGTAAAAGCACGGATTTTTGGTTCAAAACCAAGTGGCGGCAAAGTAGAGGTAATGCTAGAAAGAGTGATTGATAATAATAATTTAATTGCTCATTTAAGAACTAGTAAATCCATTAAATTAGGCATGGAAATTATTTTACCAGCTAATTTGAAGGTACATGTTAAAGAACGTATTGAGGGTGGTTTATTTAAATTAACAACTACTGAATCTATTGACCTATTTGATTATTTAGAAAATCACGGCAATCTTCCGCTTCCTCCTTATATGCACCGGCAAGCTGCAAGGCTTGATGAAGATCGCTATCAGACAGTCTATGCCAAACATAAAGGCTCGGTCGCAGCCCCGACCGCCGGGTTACACTTTACTAAAGAAATTCTCGATAAACTCATGCATAAAGGGGTTAAAATTGCCAATGTAACTTTACATGTTGGCTCTGGCACCTTTAAACCGGTTAACGTAGAAAATATCTCTGAGCATAAAATGCATAGTGAAATATTCCATGTTGATCAACAAGCCATCGACTTAATCCAAAGTACCAAATTAGCTGGCGGCAAGATTATAAGTGTTGGAACTACAAGTTTAAGAACTCTCGAAACGATTGCTATTCGAGGGCTATTTCCACAAAGTGGCGAGACAGATATATTTATTACCCCAGGGTTTGAATTTAAATTAGTCGATAAATTGATAACCAATTTCCATTTACCCAAGTCAACGCTATTAATGCTAGTCTCTGCATTTGCCGGTAAAGAGCCGATCAAAAACGCCTACGAGCATGCAATTAAAAACAAATACCGCTTCTTTAGTTATGGGGATGCCATGCTACTAAGCCGCAAGGATATAAGAAATGACGATAAATAAAGATCAGGATCATAAAACTCACTTTGGTTTTAAAACTGTTGATGAGACTCAAAAAGCTAATTTAGTGGCCGATGTATTTCATTCTGTCGCTAAAAATTATGACATTATGAATGACGTTATGTCATTTGGGTTACATCGGTTATGGAAGCAGTTTACCTTTTTTACCGCAGAAATTAAAAAGGGTGATAAAGTTCTGGATATTGCAGGCGGGACAGGCGATATGGCCAAAGGGTTCAAAAAAATAGTTGGAGAATCAGGAGAGGTATGGCATACCGACATTAATTCCTCGATGTTAAAAGTTGGTCGAGACAGGCTTTTAGATGAAGGAATCTTGACGCCGCAATGCTTATGTGATGCAGAAAAATTACCGTTTCCTGATAATTATTTTAATGCAGTATGTGTATCTTTTGGGCTACGCAACATGACCCATAAAGATTTAGCCTTAAAAGAAATGTACCGGGTTCTTAAACCAGGCGGGGTGTTAATGGTTCTAGAATTTTCAAAAGTCCATAAACCTTTTGATAAATTGTATGACTTATATTCATTCAAGCTATTGCCTTTAATGGGTAAATTAATCGCCAAGGATGAAGAAAGTTACCGTTACTTAGCCGAATCTATCCGAATGCATCCTGACCAAGAAACTTTACAAAATATGATGTACAGCGCTGGCTTTGCAACTGTCAAATATCATAACCTCACTCTAGGTGTTACTGCCCTACATAAAGGATATAAGGCATAATGCTAAATCAGGTAGTAATTAAGGTATTTAACCGCTTTATTAAAGCTTCACCAAGCTCACAAGCTGAGCTACAAAAGCTTCAGAACCAGGTTATTTCCCTTGCCACTCCCCTGTTTGCAATCAATGTTCTAATCACAGGTGATGGGCTATTAGAATTAAGTAGCAATCAGGCAAATACTTTTATCAGAATTCCCCTTGCCACACTTAGCCACCTAATACATCAAGAACAAATTCGAACTTTTAAACTAATTAATATCGAAGGTGACCAAAAATTAGCTACTAGCTTCTTAACTGCTATTGCTAAGATAAATCCATCAGACATCCTTTATCAGCATAATTTACCAATTTTAGGTATTTTTGCAGTTACAATTGAAAATTTTATCAAACAATTAATTGAATACCTAAAACTTGTCCAAGACAATGCTATGCAATCTTTAAGTCAATATGCACAATATGAAATTGATTTTATTACCGATAAACATACGATGGAAGAATTTTTAAATCAGGTTGATGAATTAAATGAGCGGTGCCAATTATTAGCTAAACGTTTAGAAAAACTAACTTAGATGCGGGTCAAAGACATAACCAAACAACAATCCTCTGCCAATTAGCTGAGGAAGGCAGGAACATAATGCGTATATTTCGTTTACTAAAAATCCTAGTAACTTTCAAACGCTATGGATTATTTCAAATATTAACCATTGCGGATAAAACCAGCAAGAGTGCCAATTTAATTGAGTGGTCTTTATGGTTTATACCTGCCAAACACCGTGAAAAATCATTACCGCTGCGCTTAAAACTTGCTTTTGAGCAACTAGGACCTGTTTTTGTAAAGTTTGGACAATTACTTTCAACCCGACCAGACTTAATTCCACCATCATTCCTAGAACAGCTCGCCAAGCTGCAAAACCAGGTTAAACCATTTGATTCCCAGTTATCGCGTGACATAATCGAAAAGTCGCTTGGCCAGCCAATCCAAAAAGTTTTTAGCGAATTTAGTGATGATCCGGTAGCATCAGCTTCGATTGCCCAAGTTCATAAAGCTCGATTACTTGAAAATGGCAAGTTTGTTGCCGTAAAGGTAATGCGCCCTAAAGTTGCTAAGATTATCAATAAGGATATTCAATTATTAAAGCTAGTAGCAAACCTGGTTGAAAAATTATTTAGTGATGGGAAACGACTGCGCCCCCAAGAAGTAGTTAAAGAATTCGAAAACACTATTCATGAAGAGTTGGATTTCTTACAGGAAGCAGCCAATAGCACTGAACTGGCCCGGCTGCATCGCGACGATAATCGAATTATAATTCCCGAAATTTATTATGATTACTGCACCAAAGATATAATTGTTATGGAATGGATGAAGGGTACCCCAATTTCAAATATAGCAGAATTAAGGGCTAAAAATATTGATTTGGTAAAACTCTCTCACTATGGAGTCGAAATTTTTTATACCCAGGTATTCCATTTTGGGTTTTTCCATGCTGATATGCATCCTGGAAATATACTTTGCTCTCCTGATGGGCGTTATATTGCTCTAGATTTTGGAATTGTTGGTTGCCTTTCAGAAGAAGATAAGCGTTATTTAGCAATAAATATTTTAGCCTTTTTTAACCGAGACTACAAGAAGGTTGCTACGACCCATGTCGAATCTGGATGGGCGCCAAAAGATACACCAATCGAGCAATTTGAAAATGCCATTCGCGCAGTTTGCGAGCCAATTTTCAATAAACCGCTGGCGCAGATTTCATTTGCTCAAGTTTTAATCAAGTTATTCCAAGTTTCACGCCGTTTTGGGATTGTAGTTCAACCACAATTAATTCTATTGCAAAAAACGATAGTAAACGTCGAGGGTCTTGGCAGGCTACTTAATCCAGAATTAGATTTATGGAAAACTGCCAAGCCTATCCTTAATCGCTGGCTAAAAGAACAGATGGGGGTAAAAGGCTTTATTAAGAACTTTAAAGAAGAATTGCCTCACTGGTCATATACCCTTCCGCAACTGCCAAGGAATTTTGCTAATACATTAATTAAGTTACAAGAAAATTCGCAGTTAGCAAACAACTATCAGCAATTAGTTAATGAATACCGACGAACCAACTATTTACTAATTCTGTTAATTTTAATTTTATTAATCATCCTGGTAATTAAACTATAATGAGCTACGCCTTAATATTCGAAAATAATAGCTATTGTTTCTGTGAGCTAATTCGTAAAGAAACTAAATATTGTGTAATACGTACTTTAGACAAGCACATCGAAAAAAAGATCAAACTGGAAAATCATATCATAAACTTTGAAGAAGACCCTAATAGTATCAGCCAAAAAATTGAAAAACTGGCAGCCGAAATAGATATAGATTTACTATGGGAGCTAAGCGAAAATGAAACTAACTGGCAATGGGAAGCGCTAGTTGAGCTATACTATAACCAAAATGAGGAAATAGCGCCAAAGCTTGCCCTATTTTTGAAACTGGTTAGCCCAGAAGTATGCTTCAGTTATCAAGGCCAAGGAATATTTAAACGCAATAATGCGCAAGAAATAACAACAAAGAAATATCAATTAGAGCGCCAGGCAGAGTACCAACGGCAATTTGACGAAATTTATAATAAACTTATAAATCTAGAAAGGCCAAATTGGACTATTGATCCATTGACATTAGTAAATAAGCCTGATAAAAATTCTTTAGAATTTAAAGTAGCCCAAAAGGCGAGCAAAGAATTAAAAATATCAATGCTTGAACTCTTATTTAAGCTTGGCTATATCAATTCTGTTGATGAATTATTAATTAGTTCATTTACCAAGCACTATTTCCCTAATGGAACTACTTTGGCTCCAATTACCATTAATGACCATAGCAATGAAATCCCCTTAAATGATGATATTGCAATATTTTCCATTGATGATAGCCAAACTACCGAAATTGATGATGCATTTTCGTTACAAAGGATAGAAAGTGGTTTTATTGTAGGAATTCATATTTCTGCTCCCGCATTGAATCGGGAATTACTGAATATCGCAAGCGAACGCTTATCTACAGTATACTACCCCGGTAATAAAATCACAATGCTACCAGACAATGTGATTAGTCATTATAGTCTGGATCAAGGAAAAATATTACCAGTTGTAAGCATCTATTTTAATATTGACCATGACTTTACAATAATATCCCAGGAGACTAAACTCGAAAGAGTCATGATAAAAGAAAATCTCCGCACTGAAAGCTTAGAGCAACTATTTAATAGCGAGAATCTTGCAATTGACCATGGTTATCCGTATGAAAGTGAATTAAAGACTCTACACAAATTTGCCTTAAAGTTAGAAGAGCAGCGTGGGCGTCCTAGTGTCAATCAATTAATGGTCGATTATAACTTTGTGTTTGAAGATGGCAAGGTTAAGATAAAGCCGCGTTTAAGAGGTAACCCTATTGATAAATTGGTTAGTGAATTGATGATTCTTGCCAATTGTAGCTGGGGACGGATGCTAACTAATGCATTTATACCAGCTATCTACCGGGTAAAACAGCCTATGCAACCGGTAACCATGACCTTAACTCCAAATTCACATACGGGACTGAATGTAGATTATTATACTTGGGCAAGTTCGCCCCTACGCCGGGCTGTGGATTTAATTAATCAATCCCAAATTATAAGCTTAATAACTCGGCAAAAACCGTTAAGCAGCACCGATTTTGCCCTAGCAAATATTGTTGAAAACTTCGATGAGACCTATTCAGCTTATTTGAAATTCCAGGATAGTTTGGAGCGCTATTGGTCTCTTAGGTACTTAGAACAAGAAAATATTAGGCAAATAAAGGCAACCTATACCTATCGAAATAACGTCCAATTGGATGGAGTGCCAATTAGCTTGGATGTAAGCAGCATCACCAAAGCTCAGCCGCCTGGAAGTGAAATTACTCTTGCTATTGATAATATAAACTTTGTTAACCAGACTTTTGATTTTAGGCTAATAACACCACATCGGGATGAAGAAGGAGTTAAGGCCTAGTTGTTGGAAAATTCTGCCTACATCATGTCAACAATATAGAATATATGGTAGCCATAGGTTAATTAACGCTAAATTTGCCAACCTTATTGTTGTACGCAAATCAGCCCGATCGGCAGATTAGAAGATTTTGTATTATTACAAGACATATTTCCTGAAAATAATTGATAGTCACTAAGAGCCCACTCTGAATGCAAATAATTTTCATAACCGATATTGCCATAAATTGCTGCATCTGAACTGGTCCAGGCAAGGCAATTATCCTGACTAGCTTGCCAAAGAGGCTGATGTATTCCCCCTAAACCGGTCCAGGCAAACTCAATTGTTACAACAAAACTATTTTGTGTTGGTACAGGTATTATTGCTGACTCCGTACTTAGCCCAACCACTTCATTGCGGGTATTGATATAAGATGTATTCGGATAGATTACCCAATTAATATTTGGATTCCAACTCCGATTAACACCATCAACCAGAAGTGCTTTATAGCTGGCACCGGCAAGAGAAGATGGTTTACTCTCAGCAAAATTACATAGTGCATCAGCAGCTGCTATTCCATTTGTAAACGGGACACCAAGAATAGATTCAGCTTGAGATTTAATATCACCATTGAACCCATCTCCGTGGTTTGTTATACTAAAAACCATACATGGGTTACATTGCGCTGTTTTTTCCGAACTTCCGGCATTACAGCCAATTATTAGAGTAGGTAAATAATATAGTAGAATTAATCTTTGTTTAATTTTTCTCATTTAAGCTCCTTCAAATACTTTTTGCTATGTTATTAATCTTTCTTGTTCTTATATCTTAGGAATATCAATAGCTAAGGTTTCAGACCGGATTACACTATCTAGTTTATATAGTCGATTGTTTCTAGCATTTATCAAAACAACTAAACATAGCTAGATTTTATATTTATTTTTCAAATTATGAAATCAGCAAAATTGATGACTACGCCTAAGGATTAATAATTATAGGGGCTAAAGAGATAGTAATTGGATTATATGGGATTATATAGCTCTTTATATTCTACATTTAACCCCAAAGTCTTTAGATAATCAGTCAAAGCAATAATCCCATAGCGCTCGGTAACATAATGACCACCAGCAATAAAGGCCACTCCTGATTCTAAAGCCAAATTCATAACTGGTTCTTTAATTTCTCCAGTAATAAAGCAATCTACCCCCAGGTTTATCGCCTCTTCGAACATGCTATCGGCTCCCCCAGTACACCAGGCAACGTTACGGATAATTTTTTTATTATCGCCAAAATAGATCGGTAAATGACCTGTTTGCTTTTGGTAAAACTCTACCAAACTCATAAGGTTCATCGGGGTTTTCAATTCTCCGCTCCAAAGTAAATTTTGGTAGCCTGTCTGACTAGTTGCGTTTATATTTAATAGTTTAGCTAATTGGATATTGTTCCCTGTTTCAGGATGATTATCCAATGGCAAATGAAAAGCAATTAAATTTATGTCATTTTTGATCAATTTAGCAATTCGCTGGTACTTTAGTCCGGTTAAAGCATAATCGCTTTTATGCCAGAAAATCCCGTGGTGAACAATAATGGCTTGTGCATTTTTAGAAACTGCATAATCAATTAATGCAGAGGACAAAGACACTCCTGTCACAATATTATTTATCGTATCGCTGCCTTCGACTTGTAGGCCATTGGGGCAATAATCCTGATATTTGTTACTATCTAAATAAAGATTTAAATGGTTAACTAATTCTGAGCGCAGCATATCTCTAGCTCCTAAAGGTATATCGACTATAAGAGATCCAAAATACAAATAAATTATCTATTGAATCTGGTTAGGTAAATGGTTTGTATAATCTTGGACTTAATTTTATTTTACTATATCTAACTTAATAAAAAAAGCCCCATCTGAATGGGACTTTATTATAAACGTCATATAGTTTACAGCTCTTTAGCATGGCTTGCTAAATATTCAGCAACGCCTTCACTAGAAGCTTTCATGCCAGCTTTACCTTTATTCCAGCCAGCTGGGCAAACTTCACCATGCTCTTCGGTAAATTGTAATGCATCAACCATACGTAACATTTCATCAACATTACGGCCTAGAGGTAAATCATTAACTACCATATGGCGAACAACGCCAGATTTATCAATTAGGAACGAGCCACGGTAAGCAACACCACCAGCAGCTTCAACGCCAAAGCTTTGGCAAATTTCATGTTTAATATCAGCAACTAAAGTATAACCTACTTGGCCAATACCGCCTTTTTCTACAGGGGTATTCCGCCATGCACTGTGAGTAAAATGAGAATCAATCGAAACACCGATTACTTCAACATTTTTAGCTTTAAATTCAGCTAAGCGATGGTCAAAAGCTATTAGTTCAGAAGGACATACAAAAGTAAAATCTAAAGGATAAAAGAATACAACAGCGTATTTGCCTTTAGTAGCTTCTTTAAAGTTGAAATTATCAACAATCTCGCCAGAACCTAAAACTGCCGCTGCAGTAAAGTCAGGTGCTTCTTGACCAACTAATACTTGTGGATAAAAATAATTAGTATCGCAACAACTCATAAGTCACTCCTTAAATAATTTAGTAAAATACTCGGACAATATTTTAGCATTTTTACTTAGCCAAAAAGGAACTAATTAATTGCTGCGTTGCACCATAACCCTAGTAATATCAATAGATTCCACAAAATGACTTTATATTAACACATTAATTTAGTTACAAAAAAGAACAGATTCGCAAAAAATTTTTGCAAATTTCTCTTTACTTAATGTATAATACCGCCACGTGTATTATCGTTTACTTTAAATTTATAAATGACGATGCTTTATATATAAACTATTGTTTCTAAGGAAATTTTAATGAAAAAATTATTAGCTGTATTAATCGCTGGTGCTTTCGCTACTTCTGCTTTTGCTGCTACTGAAGCTTCTGCTCCTGCAGCTGCTAAACCTGCTGCTTCTAAAGCTCACAAAAAAGCTCACAAAGCTAAAAAATCACACAAAAAAGCTGCATCAAAAGAAGCTGCTTCTAAATAATTAATAATTTCTTCTAAGGTACGTTAGGATGAAAAAACTATTATTGACTCTTATCGCTGGTGCTGTTGCAGTTTCAGCTTGCTCTTCAGACAAAGCTCCTGCTGCTTCTGCATCTAATAGTGATCTAGTTGTAGTAAAACACAAAGCTTCTGACAGTGTTGCTAAGAAAAAGCATCACCACAAAAAGAATGCTTCAATGAGCTCTGCTAAATTAGGCAGTTAATCATTAAAAGCCGAGATTCTTTATCTCGGTTTTTTTATTTGCAATTTTTGTGAATTTCGATTAGAATATCATGCGCAAAGCTAAGCCACCAATTGTGGCTTTATTTTTTTAATGATAATGAGTTTGATTATAGTTATATTATAATGAGTATGCCGATAAATAAACTCAGAATGAATCACGAGAACTTAAAATGCAAAAATACCCAATGACGCAAAAAGGTGCACAGCAGCTAAAAGATGAGCTGGCAAGATTAAAAAGCATAGAAAGGCCAAATGTTATCCAAGCGATCGCTGAAGCGCGCAGCCATGGGGACATTTCAGAAAATGCCGAATATGATGCCGCTAAAGAAAAGCAAGCTTTTATTGAGGGACGAATCGCTGAAATCGAAGCAAAACTATCAAATGCTCAAATAATTGACTTAAGTAATATTGATAGTGATGGTAAGATAGTTTTTGGTGCAACAATTGAACTTTTGGACCTTGAAAGCGAAGAGCAGATTTGTTACCAGATTGTAGGTGATGATGAAGCAGATGTTAAGAAAAGCAAAATATCAGTAAATACACCAGTTGCCCGCAGCCTGATTGGTAAACAGGCAGGCGATGTGGTGGAAGTACGCGTACCTAACGGTATTAAAGAGTACGAAGTTATCGAAGTACGCTTTGACATGTAGGTTTACAGTATATTCAATTTATGTTATAATACCATCCCATTGATTTTTTTTCAAGGAAATCTTAAATGAAAAAAATTTTAGGTTTATTATTAAGCGTTACAGCAGTAGCAAGTTTTGCTGACGCTACTACTACAGGTTTATATGTTGGTGCTGGTGCTGGTGCTGGTTGGAATGATATCGCTTCTCCTGCAGCCGCATTCCGTTTGGATGCTGGTTACCAAATTACTCCTGGCTTCGCAGTTGAGGTGGGTACTACTGGCGTGACTCAGTCAGGCGGTGCTTACAATGCAAGCCAACAAATGTATGACTTAACTGTAAAAGGTATTTTACCTCTAGGCGATACTTTTGATATCTTCGCTCAGGTCGGTGGAGCTTACCAAACAACTGGTATGGTAGGATCAGTGAATATGAATCCTAATAATACTCCTGCTTATGCTGGTGCATATCAAGCATCATTGGCTGGCTGGCAGTTTGTGAGTGGTGGCGGTTTCGACATCAACTTAACTAAACAAGTTGCATTTAACATTACTGACTTATACTACTACGGTTCTAACAATGCGTTAGGTAACTCGAACGTAGTATTAGGTGGCGTTAAGTTCGCTTTCTAATCTTGGTTAACCAAGAACGGATATTAAAAAGGCTGATAAAAATTATCAGCCTTTTTAAGTTTAGCATAATTGCTACAATATAATAATCTTAAATAGCTCATCTATTGGTGTTAGAAAATTGGCAAAGTTATCTACAATTATGCTCTATGCATTCAGTCATGAAAAACGCTAACTAATAAATACTAAAACCTCAAAATGAAATACTTTATTTTAGTTCTCAAGAAAAATAATAATCATTTTCTAAAATTTGACGGACCCCTACCACTTTATCGCGCCTACAATAGCATTTGAATTATAAGTAAGATCAACGTTATAAATACTTTTAATCCCGGCTAATTACTCCTGACTTAGTGGCCTACGCTTATCTAAAATAACCTTTTTATCTTCTTGGTCTAGCAGCATGGTAAGTTTTTATGAGTCATTGTTGTTCATTTAATACTTTTCATTAATTAGAATATTCTGGAAATGTCATTATAGTAGAATTAGTGCCTGATGTCAATATTGTAACTTACATGGCTAACCTAACAGGGCGAAACCTATAGTCTCAGGTGCATTAATGTATTTATTTATAAGGTACATTTAAAAACCATCTGAAGATTTATCAGATGGCTTTCTTAATTCATTAACTAGTTGTTGCCTTGCGGCGGTTCGCTTTGCCTTGTTAGTTTTAACATGCGCTCCAGCTCCTCCCCGTTTCATTAACGCCAGGGCAACATAATTGCGTGGTCTTGATTGTTTCATCGTTTTCATTTTCCTTAATTACTTTAGGCGTTTGTGCATTATATTATAAACTTTATCATTCTCACGTTTAGCAACACTAATAACTAAGAGTATTAGCCGGTCATGCTCTACCTTATAAACAAGACGAAACCCATAACTACGTAGTTTAACTTTACAACATTCATATTTACCTGTTTCACTTAGCCTATCCTCTGCTGGTATAATGGGGTTATTTAGCCTACGCAATAGCATTTCTTTAAAAGCAAGCTTAATAGGTTGATCTAGCTTGTCCCATTCTTTTTTAGCTTTAGTTTCAAACTCAAGTTTATAGGTCATTAATATCTACACTTATTGTTTTAGTTTTGCCATCTTCAAGAACTTTTAGCCGTTGGGTAGCTATTCTGGAAAGCTCAATATCCTCTAATTTATCCATAAAATAAGCCATTAATTCCTCAGGTATTAGATAGGCCTTGACACTATCACGATATATGTAATTACTAAAGATGTCAAGAAAAAAGTACATCAAAATCACTCGAGCGTATAAACTGAATCAGATTTGTGCAGTAATCAATTACTGTATAAATTGACTTCATCTCGGTAAATTCAATTTACTTTTATTATTACTTCGTTTTATTTATTTATCCAGTTTGTTACTTACAATTACTCTTCTGTGAACTACCCACAACTTAGCTAAAGCTTGAAGTTGGGGCTTCTTGGGAACTTTCGACTAATGTCAGAATATTTACCAAGCTATCTCCGCCATTCCAGCGGTTCTTATATTTATTGCGGCATTCCAGTCTCGATCTTGTATATGATTGCACTCTCTATTTATGCAATGATATACCCTATCAGATAGTTGCAGTTCATCGTTTTTTGTTCCACATTTTGAACATGTCTTGCTACTAGCAAACCACTTATCCAACGTGATAAGCTGCTTACCTCTGGCTAGTAATTTATAATTCAAGTACTGCCTGAATATACCAAAGCCATTATCTGCAATTGACTTACCAAACTTCAATGCTTGGCTCATGTCTCGCAGGTTTATGTCTTCAACCACAACTACATCGTATATATTTGCTAGATTATGACTTAGTTTGTGCAAGAAATCATTGCGCATATTGCTGATTCTTTCATGCCATTTGGCTAACTTAAGTCTAGCCTTATAACGGTTATTACTACCTTTTTTCTTGCGTGATACTGCACGGCTTAGTTTATGCAACTTTTGTTCGGCTTTACGATAATAACGTGGGTAATTTGCTATCTCACCGTTGCTATCTATGTAAAAGCCATTCATTGCATAATCAAGCCCTAGTACATAATCTAAACAAGGTTTTACTTGTTCTATTTGTGAAGAACCCTCAACCAAAATACTAACGTAATATTTACCTGAAGGTGCTTTAGAAATAGTACAACTCTTTATCTTTTCGGCCGCTTTTAATTGACGATGCTGGATAAACTTGACAAAACCAATCTTAGGTAGCTTAATTGTGTTCCCGTCAATGCGCACAGTACCGTTTTGGTTATTCGTGGTATAGCTTTGTCTAGTATCTTTTTTGCTCTTGAATTTTGGAAACTTGGCATTCTTCCTAAAAAATGCCTCATATGCTTTTTTAAGATTTAATTGCACATTTGCAAGTGCAAGGCTATCGACTTCTTTCAGCCAATCAAATTCTCCTTTGAATTTGGCTGGTGTTGTATAACCGGTT